>OLPO01002099.1_pt1 | contig 12748 bp, 8 predicted proteins | sample 1672831 | NCBI WGS metagenome assembly OLPO01 (sample SAMEA3136728, study PRJEB25190) | human gut metagenome
ACTCAAAGTCCAGCACAATCTGGCGCGCAAAGTTCGTCGTATCGATAGCCGAGATGCACGGCGTCTTTTCAGCTGACACGGTTAGGGCCTCTCTCCGTCAAATGCCGCTTGTTACATAAGCGACTACATTGCCGTAAGGATAGGCGCCCGTGCGGACACAAAAGCGGGGTGCAACGCCATGCGCCGGTCGCACGCCATGCAGACCGCCCCAAGAGAGTCGCCCGCTCTATTCAAATGCATGAAAAAGATTTAGGCCCGGTGACTTGAATCAGCGGTCATCCCGAGCCCATCAATATGCAGTGTACCTACAGAGGGCTGGTTAATCAAACGGGCTTTCGGTGACGAAGACCTGCGCGTCTATCCCCAATCGCCCAGCGCCGTCTTCTACCGCCCTTACGAAAGGCTGCTATTCGAGGGAATCACGTTGCAGTTATTATCGAACATATATTCGTATTTATGACCGCGCTTTGATAGAATGGCAGTTGTTGACGGCAGTTCCATGTGCCGGGCAGCGCCCTCCATGTGACGAGAGGTGATGCCCATGACCGATCTGATTGATTTCGTGAAGCTCCTGACCGCTTTGGTCTCGCTCCTCACGGCGCTTATCGGACTTTCCGAGGCACTTAAGCAGTGTACGAAGCAAAAGAAGAGGGGTCGACGCCGTTAAGGCATTGACCCCTTGAACTAAGTAACGGCGCTGCCCAGCTATCACCCTTGGGCTGCCGTCGACTTTATTCTACCCACGGTTGCCAGGTTTAACAAATGAATTTTCAGTAATGGAGCCTCGGAGCCCGCTCGCTCAACCACCTGGCCATCGGATTAGCCGGATTCTGGGACACGCCTTCCGTCCCAGGCCTCTACCGGAAAATGCGTCCCACCCTGAGGCTCGATTCCGGGACACGGTTTCCGTTTGAAGCCCCGATGGGAAAGCGTGTCCCGTTCCGAGAGCTCATTCCGGGATGCAGTTTCCGCTAGAGATGCCACCGGGAAAGCGTATCCCGTTTTGGAGCCAAATTCCGGGTCGTAGTTTCCGCCTGAGGGCCGATCCGGAAACGGCATCCCACTCTGAAGCCGAAATCTGGGACACACTTTCCGCCGGCAGCCAACACGACAACAGAAGGGTCCCGTTCCAGCCATTCGAGGACGGGCTTTTACCCTCAAGCAGCGTTACTCCGCTCACACATCTCGGCAAACGAAATCAGCTTGGTATCTCCCCTGCTCGCCGCAGCATCCCGACATCCCTGCGTAAAGCCGCGCTTCGAGAAGAGCACATAGCTTTTTTGCTGGCGTCTAAAGAGCTCGCTTCGGTACACGAGCTTTTCCAGAACGTCCTCGCCCATCAGCTCGCAGCTCCAATATAAGCGAACATATATTCGTATATTATGCTGTAATTTGATAAGATAGCTGTTGTTGACGGCAGTTCCATGTGCCGGGCAGCGCCCTCCATGCGACGGGAGGTGATGCCCATGACCGATCTGATTGATTTCGTGAAGCTCCTGACCGCTTTGGTCTCGCTCATCACGGCGCTTATCGGACTTGCCGAGGCACTCAAGCAGCGCTCGAAGCGTAAAAAGAGGGGTCGACGCCGTTAAGGCATTGACCCCTTAAGCAAAGCAACGGCGCTGCCCAGCTCTTCTCTACTTGGGCTGCCGTCGACTTTATTCTACCCACGGTTGTCAGGTTTAACAAATGGTTTTTCAATAATGAAAGCTCGACGCCCGCCCGACTCGTCCACTACTCCAGCCACCACTCCACGTCCACGGAGCACTCAACCTCGATGGGTTCCGGATCCAGCACCGTTTCCCCAAGGCCTCCGGATGCCCCATCGGGAGCGCCCATGGCAGCGCAGTATACCGTGCCATAATCCCCCGGCCGGCTGTTATACGAGATATGCTTGATGCCGCCCAGCTTAGTCCCCGCGGCCGCAGCGAGCGCCTGCGCATTACCGCGGGCGCGCTCGACAGCGCGGGCAATCAGGACGTCCTCCGCCGCGCGCTCATCCGCAAGTTCAAATCGAATGTTCATGTCGGCATGCGATCCGCAGGTGTTGAGCGCCGTCCACACAGCCGCACAATCAATCGAATCGACAGGCGCGGCAACCGTGCCGTACGCATAGTAGTCGTAGCCCACGATGATTGCCCTTTTGCGCGTCGTCTGCGCATAGCAGGTGTACCGGCGACACGTTAACTCGTCATCCAGACCAAAGAGCGCCAGCGCAGCGGCGACCTTGGCGCGATCGGCGTTGTAATCGTCCAGGCACGCCTCCTTGGTATCAAAGCGGCCGCCAAAGCCAATGCTAAAGATCACGCGGTCGGGCATGACCTTATCCTCGATCCGGGCACCAACGCTCACATAACCGGTCTTATCCGTTGCCATGGCATCCGTCCTTTCCACGAATGGCTACATTGCAGTAAACATAGCCGCCCGTGCGGACACAAAGTTGCGCGGCGGCGCCGTTGCGGGTCCTGGGACGCATGTTCCATTTGAGGCCTTTACCTGAAAACGAATCCCATTCTGAGCGTCAAATCCGGGATGCAGTTTCCGGTAGAGGCACCGCTGGGAAAGTTCATCCCGCTCTGGGGGCTCGTTCTGGGATGCAATTTCCGTTTGAGGGCCGATTCGGAAACGGCATCCCACTCTGGAGCCAAATTCCGGGACGCAGTTTCCGATTGAGGGCTGTTCCGGAAAGCTTGTCCCGTTCCGAGCGGCAATTCCGGGTCACAGTTTCCGCAGATACAAGACGACGATTCGCCGCCTTTATCACATACCTTCAAATATGCGATCAAGAAACACGAAACTGCAGATAGAATGCTCTTTTTCAAAAAAGTACACGTCCCGAAACTTACCCAGTCTTCATATCTAGCTACCGTTCAAGGTCGCCGATTACCGCCCACCGATTCGGATGTAAAAATGTCGCCGAAAACAGGCCATCTACCTGCATGGTTAGATTTTGGTCAGCTTTTGGTCAGCTGAGCGGCAAGTTCCAGCTGGTACGTTTTTGCTACCCAAAAGGAGGCGGTAGCTCATGACCCATTGCAATGACCAACTCATCGATCAACTACTCACCCAAGCCGAACAAGAGGGGCGCTGTCTGATTCCCCCGAGCACGGCGATCCACAAAGCGCTCCTTCGGCGCACCGGCGACATGGTCGTCTCGCCCATGCCGGGACTGTTCGCGCGTAAAATGCGCTGGGATGAACTCAACCGGGCGCAGCGTCATTGCGAGATTATTCGCGCCCTTGCGATCATCCACCCCGATTGGACGTTCTGCTCGTTTTCGGCCGCCTGTCTGCTGGAGCTCGAGGTCTCGTGGCGACATCTAAACGTTGTGCATGTCTGCAGCTCGACAAAGCCGTCGGCTCGTCCGGGCGCGCATATTCAGCGGCACCAGATTGAGCCGGCCGGAGCAATCCGTCTATCCGGCATATCGGTAACGCCGCCCATCCAAACGGCCACAGATTGCCTGCTGCAAACTGGTTTTGCCGACGGCATGCCCATTGCCGATTCGGCAATCTCAAAGCTCGGCCTTACACGAGAGCAGTTGATGGAGGCCGTCGAGCAACGAGCGACCGCCCGCAATGGTCGCGCGATTCGTACCGCCCTCACAACGCTTCGATATGCCGATGCCCGCGCCGAGAGCGGCGGGGAATCGGTCGCCCGCGCCGTCATGATCGAGACGGGTTTTGCGCCCGACTGGCTTCAATACGAGCTGACGGACCCCTTCGATTCGGCCAAGCCCATACGAACGGACTTTGCCTGGGAGCGCCAGGCGCGAGAACTCACACTGGGCGAGCTCGACGGGTTCATCAAATATACCGACCAGACCATGCTGGCCGGACGCACCACCGCCGAGGCGCTCGTTGCCGAACGACAGCGCGAGGCGCACCTATCGCTCTACGGTCACCCTCTGCTGCGCTTTACCATGAACGAGGTCCGCTCGGCAGGAATGCTCGCCAAAAAGCTGCAGACGGCAGACGTCCGGCAGACCGCTCTGCCGACATGGCTCAACGAGGTGGACCTGTAGGAGCCGTTGAGCCACGCATTGCCGCGCCGTATCTCGCCAATCTGGGACACACTTTCCCAACAGCCACTCCCGCGGAAAGCGTGTCCCAGATCGAGCGCTCAAAACGGGATGCGCTTTCCAGATGGCATGCCTAGCGGAAAGCATGTCCCGAAATCCCGTCTCAGAGTGGGACAGGCTTTCCAGTTGAGTCCTTCAGCGGAAACCGCATCCCGGAATAAACGCTCAAACTGGGACGCAGTTTCCGCTGAGATTCCATCCGGAAACCGTGTCCCACTCCGAGCGTCAATTCTGGGATGCACTTTCCGCCAGAGGGTTCAGCCGGAAACGGCATCCCACTCTGAAACGAAATTCTGGGACGCAGTTTCCGGTTGAGGGCTATTCCGGAAAGCGCATCCCATTCCAGGCGCGGATTCCGGGACGCAGTTTCCGCTTGAGGCTTCAACCGGAAAGCGCATCCCACTCTGGAGCCGAATTCCGGGACACGCTTTCCATTTGAGGCCTCTACCGGAAAACGAATCCCATTCTGAGCGTCGAATCCGGGATACAGTTTCCGTTTGAAGCCCGTCCGGAAAGTACGTCCCATTCTGGAGCCGAAATCTGGGATGCCGCCTCCGCTTCAAACAAAAGGCCCCGACTCGCGATGGAGCTAGGGCCAAAGGTGCAGCATATGCAATTGATGTTGAGCGCGAACAGCCCGTCGGCAATGGCCGTCCGCGCCCTACCCTACCCGCGGTTGCGGACGCGGCTGTAGGGCGTATCCACCATGGGCAGATCGGGACGCAGCTTGCCGTCAAACGCGCGATAGGCGTTCTGCACGGCGGGCGCCGTGGGGATCGTTGCGATCTCGCCGATGCCCTTGCCGCCGTATGCCACAGGCAGCAGCTCATCCTTCTCCACGTAGATGGCGTGGATATCCGGAATCTCGGGCGCACGGAACAGCCCGAGCGTACCGTACCTTGCCTGGGGTACGCAGTCCTTGAGCGGCCAGTCCTCGGTCAGTGCATAACCCATACCCATGAGCACGCCGCCTTCGATCTGCCCCTGGATGGAGATGGGATTGACCACCTTGCCGGAATCGTGCGCAGCATAGACCTCGCTCACGCGGCCGTCATCATCCAGAATGACCACATGCGTGGCAAAGCCGTAGCAGATGTGGCTCTTGGGATTGGGAACGTCGGCGCCCAGTTTGTCGGTCGGCTCCAGGTACACATAGCCAAACTCGCATCCCTCGAGCGACTTGATGGCGGCCGCGGGATCCTGAGGATGCATGCCCTGGCCGGCGACGAGCTCCTGCGTGCGCAGCTGATAGGCGCGACCGTCGTCGTACTCGATCTTGACGCCGTCGCCATGCGCGCTCACGGGGGTATCGGGTGCAGGCTTTCCGGCCTCGATGCCAAGCATGGCATCGCGCAGCAGGAAGGCGGCACCGCGCACGGCCTCGCCGGTCACGACCGTCTGACGCGAGCCAGACGTAGTGCCGGAGTCGGGAGCGTTCTCGGTGGAGCACTCGCCGTTGGCGATGCAGCGAAGCGGCAGGCCGCATGCCTCGGCAACGTCCTGCAAAAAGACGGTGTTGCAGCCCTGGCCGATGTCGGACGTAGCGGCATAGACCACGGCCACGCCGTTCTCGACGCGGATCTTGCAGCGGCCGGCATCGGGCAGGCCCACGCCCACGCCGGCGTTCTTCATGGCGCAGGCAATGCCGGCATGTCCGGGATGCGCGTAGTAGGCATCCTTGACCTCGAGCAGCGTCTCCTTAAGTGCCGTGGAGCAGTCGGCAATCTGGCCGTTGGGTAAAACCTCGCCCGGCTCGATGGCATTACGGTAGCGGATCTCCCACGGATCCAGGCCGACCTTCTCTGCCAGCAGGTCGATCAGGCTCTCGAGCGCAAACTCGGACTGGCAAACGCCAAAGCCTCGGTACGCACCGGCGGGCGGGTTGTTGGTGTAGTAGCCAAAGCCGCGAATGTCGGTGTTCTGGTACTTGTAGGGGCCGACGGCATGCGTGCAGGCGCGCTCGAGCACCGGGCCGCACAGCGACGCGTAGGCGCCGGTATCAAAGTTAATCTCGCAGTCCAGGCCGGTAAAGTTGCCCTCGGCGTCGCAACCCAGCGTAAAGGTACCGTCCATGGCATGGCGCTTGGGATGGAACGCAAGCGACTCAGCGCGCGTGAGCTTGCACTTCACAGGACGCTGGAACTTATATGCGGCGAGCGCGGCCAGGTGTTGGATGGACACGTCCTCCTTGCCGCCAAAGCCGCCACCCACGAGCATGGTCTCGACGACCACACGCTCGGGCTCGTTATCCCAGCCAAACATATGGGCGCACTCTTTGCGCGTATCGTAGGCACCTTGGTCGGTCGACTGCACCTTGACGCCGTTCTTGTACGGGAAGGCGACGGCGCACTCGGGCTCCAAGAAGGCATGCTCGGTAAAGGGCGTGGTAAAGCGCTGCGTCACGGTGAACGCGCTCTCTGCCAGCGCCTTGGCGGCGTCGCCGCGCGTCACGTGACGGCTCTGGCACACGTTGTCCTTGAGCTCCACCGTGTTGCCAAAGGCAAAGAAGCTGTCGTGCAGGCGCGGGGCGTCGGCAGCCTTGGCCTCGGCGATATTGCGCACGGGCTCCAGCGGCTCGTAATCAATCTTTACGAGCTTCTTGGCCTTCTCGAGCGTCGCCTCGTCCTCGGCGACCACCAGCACAATGGCATCGCCCACGCAGCGGGTGATATCGCCCGCCGCGATCATGACGTCCCAGTCCTGGATAAGGTGGCCGACCTGGTTGACCGGCACGTCCTCGGCGCGCAGGATACCCACCACGCCGGGCAGGGCCTCGGCCTTGGAGGTATCGATGGAGAGTACGCGGGCGCGCGGATATTTGGAGCGCACGGCGCTGGCGTAGGTCAGACCCGGCTGATCGAGCTCGTCGATGTCGTCGGGATACTTGCCCTCGCCGAGCACCTTCTTGCGCACGTCGATACGGAAGGCGCGCTTGCCCACGCCGTAGTCATCGCCGCGCTCCAGATCCTCGTCGATCTGCTTTTCGCCGCGCAGCACCGCAGCTGCCAGCGAAATGCCCTCGATGATCTTCTTGTAGCCGGTGCAGCGGCAGACGTTACCGCGAATGGCGTACTTGATCTGCTCCTCGGTGGGCTCGGGATCCTCGGCGATGAGCGCCGCACCCGCCATGACCATGCCGGGGATGCAAAAACCGCACTGCACGGCACCCACGGCGCCAAAGGCGTACACAAAGGCCTCGCGCACGTCCTCGGGCAGGCCCTCGACAGTCACGATGTTGCGGCCGGCGGCAAGGGCGGTGGTCAGCACGCACGCCTTGACGGCGGCACCGTCCACATGGATGGTGCAGGTACCGCAGGCGCCCTCGGAGCAGCCGTCCTTAGCGGAATGGATGTGCAGGTCGTCGCGAAGATAGCGCAGCAGCGGTTTGTTTTGGGTCGTCGTGCGCTCGACGCCGTTAACGGTAAAAGTGAATTCCTGTGCCATGGTGATTCCCTTCTACACGCCGGCGGCGATGCCGGTGCGGTCGTGGATGGCGCCATGCGGGCAGACGACGGCGCACATGCCGCACGACAAGCAGTCCACGCCGTCGATATGGGCACAGTTGTCCTCGATGCGGATAGCGCCGGCAGGGCACTTTTTAGCGCACATGCCGCAACCGATGCAGCTCGTGTCGCAAATCTTGCGCGCAATGGCGCCCTTATCGGTGTTGTTGCAGCGCACCAGAATGTTCTGGTAGCCGGGAACGAAGGCAATCACGCGCTGCGGGCACGCCATGCCGCACAGACCACAGCCCGTGCACTTTGAGCGATCCACGCGGGCGATGCCATCGACCAGCGCAATGGCACCGTGGGGGCAGGCCGTGACACAGGCGCCACAGCCAATGCAGCCTTCGCTGCAGCGGGCGTCGCCGCCTGCGGAGGCGCAACCGCTTCCGCAGGCAACGTAGGCCACGTTATGTTGAATGGATTTGGCCATAAGAGACTCGCCTATTTCTTAAGAAGATACGAATAGTTGTCGCGCACAGCCCTGATGGTCAGGCGGACAGCCTCGGGAAGACCGGTGTTGACGGCATCGACCGAGACGGTGCGGACCGTGCCGGCGACGCGGACCTTAAAGTGATCCTCGTCCACGGCCAGGAAGCCCTCGTTCTCGGAGTTCTCCATGTCCTGCTCGCTCCAGAACAGGGTGAGCTTGTCCTTGTAGGGACGACCCTCCTGATAGGGGCAGAACACGGCGCAGTTGCCGCACTCGTTGCACATGCCGTCGACATGGACGACCTGATGCTTGGCCAGGCCCGGCACCTTGATGGCAACGTTGGCGCGGTTGGGGCACACGTCGCAGCAGACCTCGCACACCGAGCCGCAGCCCAAGCAGCGGGTCTTGGTGCAGTTGCGCTTGTCACGGCAGAGCGTACCCTTGCGCTCGTAGCAGGTGTCCTCGCGACCGGCCTGCTCGTTGCCGTCGGCGTACTTGTTAAAGTCCACACCGGCAATGGCACGGGCAACCTCGGCGGCGTCGGCGATAGCCTCGACCACGGTGGCCGGACCGCGACGGCAATCGCCTGCAGCCCAGACGCCCTCGACGCCGGTGGAGGTGGCGGCAAGGCGACCGCGACGGTCGTGTTCGACGCCCGCGGCATCGTACAGGCTGGCATCGATGCCCTCGCCCACGGCGCAGATCACCGTGGTGGCGGAAAGCTCGACGGTCTCGCCCGTGGCGACGGGGCTGCGACGACCGCTTGCATCCGGCTCGCCAAGCTCCATAACATCGCAGGTCAGCACGGCGCCGTTGAGCGCCTTGGGCGCCAGCAGCTCGCAGAACTCAACACCGTCGGCCAGGGCAAGATCGAGCTCTTCCTCGTCGGCGGGCATCTGCTTCTTGGTGCGGCGATACACCAGGCGCACGTTCTTCACGCCGGCCAGGCGCTTGGCCACGCGGGCGGCATCCATGGCGGTGTTGCCGGCGCCGATGACCACGACGTCCTCGCCCAGCTCGAGCTTCTCGCCCTTCTTGGCGGCCTCGAGGAATTCCAGCACGTCAAGCTCGGCACCCTCGCCCAGGCCCGCAGAGCCGGGCATCCAGGCACCGGTGGCCACGACCACGTCGGTAAAGCCCTGGGCCTTGAGCTCGTCAATGGAATCCACGCGAGCATTGAGCTGCACCTTGGCACCAAAGGCCAGGCAGAGCTCGGCATCGTGGGAGATATCATCGCTGGCGATACGGAACTCGGGGATCACGTGACGGACCACGCCGCCGAGTGAATCGCGGGCCTCAAAGATAGTGACGGGCACGCCGGTGCGCGTCAGGAAGAACGCCGTCGCCAGGCCGGCCGGGCCGCCGCCGATAACGGCAACGTTGCGCTCACCGTCGTTGGCGATGGCCTGGGCGCGCAGCTTGGGCAGCACGGCGGTCATGGCCTCGCGGGCGGCCTTGAGCTTGCTGGCGCGGATCTGGGCGCCCTCGGGCTCGTAGAATGCACGCTCGCAGGCACGGCCGCAGGGATGCGGGCAGATGGTGCCGGTAATAAACGGCAGGGCGTTGCGCTCGATGATAATGTTGAGTGCGTCCTCGTAGCGACCCTCGTCAACAGCCGCCAGGTAGGCGGGAATGTCCTGCTGGATGGGGCAGCTCGTGCGGCACGGCGTGGTAAAGCAGTCGGAAAGCGGGCTCTTGCCGGCAACCTTGCGGTCGGGCAGCGGGCGCAGCGGCTTCTTGTAGAGCGGATTGGTGAGCGAGTCGGTCTGGATCGCGGTCACAGCCTCGAGAGAGACGCCCGCGAACGGCTTGCCATCCAGGTCGGTAAACTCGCCGGCCATCTGGCTAAAGCGCTCGTAACCGCCGGGCTTGAGCACGTCGGTCGCCAGGGTGACGGGCCAAATGCCGGCGTCATACAGGGCGCGGATGTTGTAGACCGTGGCGCCGCCGGAGTAGCTGATGCGCAGCTTGCCATCGAACTGCTCGGTAATGCGGCGAGCAGCCTCGATGGTCAGCGAGAACAGCGAACGGCCGGACATGTACATCTCGGTGGAGGGCAGCTCGTTCCTCGTCACGTCGACGGGGAACGTGTTGGTCAGCTTGACGCCAAACTCCAGGCCGCGCTCGGCACACAGGGCAATCAGGCGCTCGAACATGGGCACGGCGTCGGCCCATTGCAGGTCCTCGCGGAAGTGCGTGTCATCGAAGACGATGTAATCAAAGCCCAGCTCGTTCAGACGCTGACGTGCAAACTCATAGCCCAGCAGCGTGGGGTTGCACTTGATGTAGGTGTTGAGGCCCTTCTCGGTGATCAGATAGGTCGCGATGCGCTCGATCTCCGCCGGCGGGCAGCCGTGCAGGGTGGACTCGGTGATGGAGTTGGAGACGCGCGCCGGGATGGACTCGACAAACGCGGCATCGACATGCTCAAACTTGTCCAGGTTGGCGAGCGCCCACGTGCGGCACTCGTTCCAGACGTCGGAGCCGCTGGCGTCCTTCATGCCCTCGATGTAGGCGTCGACCTTGGGGCTCTTAATACCCTCCAGGTCATAGCCCACGGACATGTTAAAGACAAAGCCGTCCGGGCTGCCCAGGCCGTACTCGCGAGCGATCAGGTGGCAGGCAAACCATGCCTTCACGTACTCGGCAAAGGCCTGCGGAACCTCGAGCTCGGTCGACCACTCGCAGTTGTAGCACTCGTCCTGCGCCACAATGCAGGGCTTGTTCACACACTTGGAGAGCTCCTCGCCGTCCATAACCTGGACGGTCTTGAGCTCAAAGAAGCGGGAACCGGCCACGTAGGATGCCACGATGTTCTGGGCAAGCTGCGTATTGGGGCCGGCGGCCGGGCCAAACGGAGTCTCGATGCGCTCGTCAAAAATGGGAAGCGCGCCCTCCTGATTGGTCGTGACCATCTTACGCACGCCAAAGATGGCGTCCTGAGTCTTGTGCTCCTCGATGATCCAGTTCATCAGCTGCGAAAACGGGATCGGCCTCATGATGTCGCTCATAGTGAGCTCCTCTCTGTAACGCCCGGCGAGACCGCGCGGCGGGCGCAAATACGGTGTAGCGCTAGCACAGCGCCGGCGACCCCGCGGAGGTCGCCTATACGCGCGTCGGATGCGGCGAAACATCCGGCGCGCGTGAATCTACTTGTAATTAGTAGGTGCGATCGTTGAGCGTGCTCCAGAGCTTCTTGGACTCAGCCATGGTCCACGCGTTGATCTTGTCCTCATCAATGCCAACGAACTCGCGATCCTTGTACAGGACGCGGCCGTTGATGATGGTGGTGCGGCAGTTTTTGCCCATCATGCCAAAGAGCATGTGGCCGTCGATGTTCTCCTCGCTCAGCGGCGTAAAGGGCTTGTAGTCCATGACGATGACGTCGGCGGCAGCGCCGGCCTCGAGCACGCCCAGCTTGCGATCGAAGTACTTGCTCGCCATCTTGGCGTTGTTCTCGAAGAGCATCGTCATGGCCTCGCACCAGCCCACGTTGGGCATGGCGGCGTTGTGGCGCTGGATGATCAAGAAGACCTTGAGGCTCTCGAGCATATCGTGGGTGTAGGCGTCGGTGCCCATGCACACGGGGATGCCGCGGCGGAAGAACTCGAGCACGGGGGCGCAGCCCACGGCGTTGCCCATATTGGATTCGGGGTTGTTGACGAGCCAGGTGCCGGACTCCTTGACGATGTCCATCTCGGCGGGCGTCACATGGATGCAGTGGCCCAGCATGGTGTCGGGACCCAGCAGGTTGTGCTGCAGCAGGCGCTCGACGGGGCTGATGCCGCCGCGGTTGAGGCGGGAGTCCCAAACGTCATTCATGCCCTCGCACACATGGATGTGGAAGCCGGTCAGGCCGTTGTTGGCCTCGGCCATCTTGTCCATGGTCTCGTCCGACAGCGTAAAGGTGGCGTGACCGCCAAACATGGCGGCGATCATGTGGTTGTCGTTATCGCGACGCTCCTTGGCGGCCCACTGGGCAAATTCGGCGTTCTCGGCAATGGCCTGGTCGCATTTTTCCTGGCCGCGGCGATCCGAGACCTCGTAGCACAGGCACGAACGCATGCCCAGCTCCTGAGCTGCATCCTTAATGGTAAAGAGGCTTCCCGGGATCTCGCAGAAGCTCGCATGGTGATCGAAGATCGTGGTGACGCCATCGCGGATGGAGTCAAGAATCGTGGCATAGGCGCTGGCCTTGGTGCCGTCGAGCGTCAGGTTGTCGTCGATCTTCCACCACTGCTGCTCAAGATTCTCCAGGAAGTTGGTGGGGTTGCAGCCCTTAATGGCAAGGCCGCGGGCCAGACCCGAGTAGATGTGGGTGTGGCAGTTGATGAGTCCGGGCATGATGAGGTTGCCCTGGGCGTCGACGTACTCGGCATCCGGGTACTTGGCCTTGAGCTCGCACTCGGGGCCCACTTCGACGATCGTATCTCCGTCAATGGCGACCGCACCGTTTGGAATGAACGGGGCCTGCGCGTTGCGGGTAAAGACGGAACCGTTAGCGACCAGAAGCATGGATGCTCCCTTCAACATCAGGGGCGGGGTTTGACACCTCTGACATGGCGGAGTGCGAAGCGCCGGCCTACACCGGAAACGGGCCCTCTCCCGTCAACGCTTCACCAAAGGGACAAACCCTTTGAAGTGCGGCTTGGCGCCGCATGGCGTCGGCGGACGAGGCGATGCGTCCGCCGACGAATAGCACCGAATTGGTTACTTCTTGCTCTCGGGCAA
>OLPO01002100.1_pt1 | contig 12748 bp, 10 predicted proteins | sample 1672831 | NCBI WGS metagenome assembly OLPO01 (sample SAMEA3136728, study PRJEB25190) | human gut metagenome
GCCCGGGCACGAATTTCCCGTTCACGGAGATTGCTGGAGTAGCTGCATCAGCGCAGACTCCAACGCCAGCACCAAAGAAAGAACCAATCGACGGAGAATTAAAAAGTGGAGGCGTTACACAAAATTCCACCGGTCACCTTGGAGAAATTTCATACCAGGCGCACATGCGCGGAATCGGCTGGGCGTCTTGGCAGTGCGATGGAGCAATGGTTGGAACGACCGGACAGAATCGGCGCATCGAAGCAATCCGAATTGCGCCAAAAGGAGAGACTGACGTTACTGTACATGTAAGAAACGACGGTGATAAGAGCTACAAAAACATCACCAAAGACACCATCATCGGCACGGTTAACGAGTCCAAGAGAATTGAAGCGATCAAGATTACTGGCAAGGACACAACTTATATCTACCGCGTCCACCAGAAATCCGTAGGCTGGTCAGACTGGGCCGTGAACGGCGAATGGGCAGGCGTGAAAGGAAAGAGCTTGCAGGTAGAAGCTGTGGAAATTATGGAAGCGAAATTTCTCATCAATCCACATGTACAGGATTATGGTTGGATCGGCGAAAAAGCTTGTCAGAACGTCGCTGGTATCACCGGCCATAATCTTCGCTTAGAAGCTTTCAAAATCAATCCACTTGGCACGGAAATCAAGGCGAAAGCGCACATCCAGGGAATCGGATGGGAAGACTATGGCGTCATCAAAAAAGATACTATTATCGGCACAGTAGGCGAGGGTAAACGCCTGGAATGCTTGTGCTTCGAAGGTGACTTCGAGTATCGCGTACATGTTCAGAATTCCGGTTGGACAGATTGGACAAGGGCGGACGGAGTAGCCACGATGGGAACGGTCGGACAGGCGCTCAGAATCGAAGCGATTCAATTTAGATAATAATATGGAAAAGATTACCTCTTTATTATCTGTGAAAATTTTGCTACATTATAATAAGAGGTGGTTACATGGAAAAGCTTGCGATAAGACTGAAAGAGCTGAGAAAAGAGAGGGGACTATCACAGATGGCAGCAGGCACTGCACTGGGAGTATCAAGAACAACCATAGCCGGATATGAGACAAAAGGACGAGAGCCAGATGTACATATGTTAATTACCATGGCTAATTTTTATGATGTTTCTATAGACTATTTGGTTGGTCGAAAAGACGAAAAATAATATTATTGACAAGAGCAAAAAAATCAATTAAAATCAAGATGTCTCAAATGTGCCTCAGAGCACACTTGAAAAACGGCGTTATTACAGCGATTGCAAGGATTTGAACGACGTGACTTTTAATCAAGTTGTCCGGGGTTCGAATCCCCGCACGCTCACTGTGAATATAACGCAAACTTAATGAGAATTAGGTATTGCGTTTTTATTTTCTTATGCGGATGTGGCGGAATTGGCAGACGCGCTAGACTTAGGATCTAGTGTCCCCGACGTGCAGGTTCAAGTCCTGTCATCCGCATTTTTATGCAAAACCTCAGAATAATAATTTCTGAGGTTTTTTGCGTTGACGAGCTTATAAAAAATATAGTATGATTACTAAAAATAGTAGAGAACAAAAGAATTGATAAAGGAGAGACATATGCAGAGAACGAAAAAGATAACCGCATTTGTACTTGCGATTGCTCTTTGCGTGGGGATGCTGCCGACACTTGGGGTGAATGCAAAAGCCGCGGACACGGGTAAACATATGGACGTATTATTTACACATGATACGCATTCGCATCTGAACAGTTTTTCTACGATCGTTGATGGAAAACAAGAAGAGGTCGGAGGATTTGCAAGGCTCAAGACTTTAATTGACGAGCAGAAAGAAAAAAATCCGGATACGCTCTATCTGGATGGTGGAGATTTTTCTATGGGAACGTTGATCCAGACGGTGTATGAGACAGAGGCGGCAGAGCTTCGTATGCTAGGCTATCTTGGATGTGATGTGACGACCTGGGGAAATCATGAGTTTGACTATCGTTCCAGTGGACTTGCTAATATGCTGAATACTGCAAAGGCTTCCGGTGAAAATGTTCCGTCACTGGTCGTTTGTAATGTGGACTGGAGCGCTATGGAGAAAGCGGGCTTAACGGAAGGACAGCAGCAGATTAAAGATGCATTTGAGAACTACAGTGTGAAAGATTATGTAGTTGTACAGAAAGGTGATGTCAAAATAGCAGTTTTTGGTGTATTTGGTAAAGATTCGCTGGATTGCGCGCCAACATGCGAACTGCTTTTTGAAGATCCGATCGAGGCTTCTAAGAAGACGGTGGAAGAGATTAAGAAAAATGAGGACGTGGATATGATTGCCTGCGTATCTCATAGTGGTACCGTGGAAGATGAAGATAAATCTGAAGATGAGATTCTTGCGAAAAGTGTGCCGGATATAGATTTGATTATCAGCGGACACACACATACACAATTAGATGAGCCGATTCGGCACGGAGATACTTATATTGTTTCCTGTGGAGAATATGGAAGAAATCTTGGAACGATTTCTATGACGCAGAAAGATGATGGACGCTGGGACGTGGATACTTACGAGTTGATTCCGGTTACGGATGAGATAAAGGCGGATGCTGCAACACAGGAGCGGATTGATGAGCTGATGGAGACGGTTGATACGAATTATCTGTCACATTTTGGATATACAAAAGATCAGATTCTTGCGGAAAATGATATTGAATTCAGCAGTGTGGACGATATGTATAATGAGCATGAGGAGCTGAATCTCGGAGACATCATGTCTGATGCATATGTGTATGCGGTGGAAAATTCCGAGTACTACGACGGTGATCCGGTCGATGTGGCGGTTGTTCCGAGCGGAACAGTACGTGATACTTATACAAAAGGGGATGTCACGGTCGAACAGGTCTACAATTCATTTTCACTTGGAATTGGGAAGGATGGGCTGGCGGGTTATCCGCTGATCAGCGCTTATCTGACAGGAAAAGAATTGAAACTTGTGGCGGAAATTGATGCGTCTGTTTCAGATTTTATGACGATTGCCAGACTTTATTGTAGTGGTCTTAACTTTACATACAATCCGCATCGCATGATACTCAATAAAGTGACAGATTGCTATCTGATGAAAGCTCAGGGGGAAGGAAACAGAGAAGAGATAGAAGATGACAAGCTGTATCATGTGGTGACAGACCTATATACAGGGCAGATGCTCGGTGCTGTCATGGACACATCTTATGGACTGCTGTCTATTACGCCGAAGGACAAAGATGGAAATCCAATCGAAAACCTGGAAGATCAGGCAATTATGGAAGGCAATCAGGAGCTGAAAGCATGGGCTGCCATTGCCAGATATATGGAGTCCTTTGATGATACAGATGGTGATGGTATTGCAAATGTGTCGGAATATTATAATGAAAAACACGACCGCAAGGTTGTGGAAGACAGCTGGAATATTATTGATCTTGTAAAACACCCGAATAAATTTTCGGCTATCATAGCGGGCATTTTTGTACTTGTAATTGTGCTGATTATTTTGCTCATATTGCTGGTTAAAAAAATTGTGCGAAAGATAAAAAATAATTAAATGAAATAGATTTAAATGATAGACTAAACTAAGAAAAACCACCCTCTAAACTTTTGACGAGTTGGGTGGTTTTTCTATAATTACTTAACTAACGAAGTTTATAAAAGATACAGTTTTGAATCTTATCTTACTATAATTTTCCTGACCACACAGCTTACTACTCCTGCAATGCACAGCGGCAGTAGTGTGGCTTTCAGACCACCGTAAATAGACAGTCCGCCTTGTACACCGGTAAGCCAGCTTGGAGAACTTGGAATCAGGTGACTGAACATGGCGGCCAGATAGGAACCGGCGTAAATGATAACAAAGGACAAAAGCCCGCGCCCGGTATCCAGGCGGTTGTTGTGCCTGCTTCTGGCGCGTGTACGGCTGGCAGCCCAGAAGAAGTTGAGCAGTTCATAACCGACCAGCACAGCTCCGACAGCCAGGTATGCGATCAGTATGGTATCTTTCGTCTGTCCGAGTAACAGGATTTTTCCATAAGAACCGGCGTTACTTAAAAATGCTTTCAACAATGTCAGAATGATGAGAGCGATTAAAATCAGTGTGGCTGCCCGGAGAATGGTTCCGATTAATTTCTTAGTTGCGTTAATGCCGGTCTTAGCAATGTTTGCAACCGGTTTTCCTACATTAGGCAGTCCACGACGCTTTTTCTTCTTGGATTTTTTGGAATCCGGATCCTGTTTGTCGTTGCGCTTTTTCTTTTTTGAATCTCTGCCGTTGCTGTTATAGTCATAATCATAATCATCGTCATCATAATCATCGTCGTCATCATCATAATCATCATAATCGTCATCATCATAATAGTCGGTGTCGCCATCATAACCGTCATAATCGTCGTAATCATCGTTATTATCAGAACTATCTTTGCTCAAATAGCTCCCAAGATCCTCCAGATCTTCATATACAACTTCGAAATCATCATCGAAGTAATTATCAAATTCATTTGTCTGTTTCTTTTTGTTTCCCATAATCACTTATACCTCCCTGTGAGCAACTCATATTTTATAATGAATGCAAAAGGGACTCAAGAGATGTCACACAATCTTCACGAAACCGTAAGAAAATCTTCAGAAATGTGGAAAATGAGTGAGGACAGGGCATTGATTTTGGAAAAATTGTGTTATAATATGAATACCTGTGGATAAGTGCAATATGTATGCACTCAAGAAGGTGGAATCTTACAGATTTAAAAGTAGTAGGTTGAATTGGAGGTAATGGTATGGAATATGAAGGTAGAATTTGTCGTGCGCCAATGGAACGTGCATCTTACATGCTGCCGGTCATGGTCGGCTGCTCTTATAATAAATGTAAATTCTGTAATCTGTTCAGAGATTTAAAATATCGTGAGCTGCCGCTTGAGCAGGTCGAAGAGGAACTGCAAAGGGTGAAGAATTTGGGAGGAAATCCAAGAAAGATATTTCTTGGAGATGGTAATGCATTTGGATTGAAAATGGATCGTCTGCGTGCGATACTTGATTTGATCGATAAATATTTTCCGGATTGTCAGATGATCAACATGGATGCGACTGTAACAAGTATACGGCTGAAAAGTGATGAGGAACTTCAGGAATTATATGACCGCAAGGTGAGACATTTATATCTGGGGATCGAAAGTGGTCTGGATGATGTGCTGAAGTTTATGAGAAAAGAGCATACCCAGGATCAGGCGTATAAAGAAATCGCAAGAATCCAAAGAGTCGGATTGATTTTTGATGCACATGTTATGTCTGGTGTTGCCGGTAAAGGCAGAGGTCAGGAAAATGCAATTGCTCTGGCAGAGTTCCTGAACAAGACGCAGCCGGATCGTATTGTTAACTTCTCTTTATTTCTTCATAATCAGGTTGCACTTTATGAAGATATCAAATCCGGAGCATTTATTCCGGCAGATGAAGTGGAAAATATGGAAGAAGAGCGTACATTGATTGGGCTTCTGAAAGAAGGACCGGACGGACATCAAATGCTTTATGATGGATTTAATGACTTCCTGGAACTTCGTGTGAAAGGGAAAGTTCCGAAAGATGCACCACGTATGATCGAGAAGCTGACAGAGGCAATTGAAAAATATAAAGACGAGCCGCCGATTTATGCCTATGTAAGAGGTGACTGCCCGGATCTGTCTATGTGTGACGGTGGGCGTTGGCTGTGGGAGATGGATGACAGTAAGCTGGCACAGTATAATGAAAAGGAAAAGAAACTGAGCTGATGAATACAAGAGTAAAAGGATTCATATATTTATTGCTGTCCGCAGTCTACTTTGGTTTTATGCCATTGCTTGTAAAAGTGATCTGCGCGGATGGAAGCACGATAGTGGGAGCATTATTTTTAAGGTTTGCCCTGGCAATCATTCCGCTGTACATTTACCTGAAAGTGCGGAAAGTTCCGATGGAGCTATCTGTGGAGGAAGGAAAAAAGATTTTGTGTGTGACGGTGTTTGGCTATGGCATCACAGCGCTTCTTTTGTATAGTGCGTACGATTATATGCCGTCAGGTATGGCGACGGTCATTCATTTTGGATATCCGGTTTTTGTGTTGCTTGGCAGTCTGATTTTCCTACGAAGACGTGTGCCTAAGCTGAAAATTGTGTGTGTTGGTCTGTGCATGATCGGTATTTTCCTGTCCTATGCAGGAAGCGGCGGTGAGGCAAAGCCGATGGGATTTGTTTTTGCGCTTATATCCGGAATGACGTATGCATTTTACATATTATATCTGGAAGTGGGCGGGCTGCAGGATATCCCTGCTATGAAGATGATATTTTATATGAATATTGTTGGCTCCATTATGGTATTTTTGATTGGAAAAGTATCGGGAAGTTTTGTACTTCATATGAATGTAAACGCATGGATCGCAGCATTTGTTCTGTCCCTTGGCGCAGCATTTATCGGAGTGGGATTTTTTCAGTATGGCGTACAGTATGTGGGAGCCCAGGATGCGGCAATTTTAAGTACATTTGAACCGGTGACCAGTATGATCGTGGGGATTTTAGTCCTGCATGAGAGTGCAAGTCTTTCGTCGATGGCAGGCTGTATACTGATTCTTATATCCGTGACGGCAACTGCGTTCGCTAAGTCATGATAGATTTTTTGAATAGTGATAGAGAAAAAAGAACGAAAAGTATTAGAATAAGCATGCTTTTCGTTCTTTTTTTGTTGGCAGCGTTTGCTATTAAGGGAAAAATGTGGATTTATTGACAATAAAAATATATAAAGACATTACTATTTAAATAATCAATTGGACAAATGGCAGACTGCACGTTACACTATTCCCGGAGTTAAAAATGTTTTGAGTGTACAGGATCAAATACACAAATTTTGCTGGGAGAATGAGAGGAACAAAAGCATGTTAAAATCTTATCAGAGGTAGGCTTAATAGTGGCCACACAGGCAGTATCATATTGCCACTATTTTGAGAACAGGGGAATTCTCCTGGATAAATACAGGTGTTACTATCGACCTCACATCGATATTGACATTGATACATTTTGTAAAAGCGTGCTGTCGCCAGGCACGCTTTTTTCGTATCTAAATTGATGATATCAGTGCAGAGAACGAAGTAATCAGCAGTTCGACTTGATTTAAGCTTCTTCCTCTGCCCGTTTTACGACTTCGTCGATGTCCAGTGACAGGCTTCCGTCCTGGAACTGGAAGCAAGGAACGCCGACCCAGTGGTTTTCCTTTGCTTCATCAAAGATCGGGTTTGTGTCGCGGAGTGTGAGGAAACGTTTCAGATATCCGATATTGTCGGAAAATTCCATATACAGATACTGGATTCCTTTCTCTTTTAAAATTTCTTCTGCCTCGACGCAGTCTGGGCATGCTTTTGTTCCATACATTACAACTTTCATGTGTAACTCCTTCCTTTTAAAAAATTTTCTGTTTGCTATACAGGTTTGCAAAATAATAAAGTGCTAAGTGTACTGCTTGCTTTGTGCGGTCTGAATTCATGTGTGTTTAAACCGGCTTTAGATTCATCGGACTTGAGCCAGACTATCTAAATTGCTTGTGAATCTGGAGTCTGTCGTGAATTAGTTTGCTTCGTAAGCTTCCTGTAAAGCACGGCGCAGCTTCGTGTACTGGCTGTCCGCATCTTTTGCTCCGAGAAATGTCTCGGTAACAAGTCCGTCTTTTCCTACTATAACTGTATAAGGGATACCGGCACTCGGATAAAGATTACTGATATTGTTTTCGGCCTCGCAGGCAACCGGAAATGAATAATTCTTTGCCTCGATAAATGTATCAATAGTATCTTCATCTTCGCCTACATTTACTCCGACAATTACAATCTGGTCACCATACTCTTCATAAAGCTTCTCGATGGCGGGCATTTCCTTGACGCAGTTGCTGCACCAGGTTGCCCAGAAGTTCAAAAGAATGACCTGTCCTTTCTTATCGGAGAGGGTAAAAGTTTCGCCGTTATTCAACTTGGCGGTAAAATCCGGTGCTTCACTTCCAATTGCCATCTCTTGGTGAAGAGCAGAACTTCGTTTCCCACTTTTCTTTCCGGAAGATGTATCATTGGACTGACCGCCTGAGCAGCCAATCAGGACAAAGACAGAGAAAAAACACAGACAAAAACAGAACAGTGGTTTATAAATTTTTTTGAAAAATTTAAACATGTTTCGTGTCTGCCTCCTGTGATTTTGCTGAAAATATATTGTAGTTTCGTACAAATGAAGTATACAACATTTTCACCGAAATATACAAGACATACAAAGGGAAAGCTTTATTGAAAAAAAGAATATATAGAGACGCTTTTATCAAAAATCTTTATTGGACAAATGAAGAACATCAGATGTATGATTATTTGGGATTTGTGTGTGACTGCCTGAAACAATATGACAGATGGAAGGCGGGGACATACATTTTTATAAGGAAATAGAATTCCTTATCAGTAACTATAAGTATTTCTAATCTAAAGGAGAAGAAAAAGGAGGTTTTTCAAAATGGATGCACTTTTAAGTGTAAACTGGATAGCTCTTCTTGTACTTATGATCGCTCTGCTTTCTTTTAAAGCATTGAACTGGATCGCGTACAGAGTGAACTGGACAGTTGTAATTCTGATCAGTATGGTCATTGGTGCTGTCATTGGGGTAGTATTTGCTTCAGAGGGGAATACATACCTTGTGTGGCTGAATTTAATTGGACAGGCTTATGTAAAACTGATCAAAGCTTTGGTAGCACCGGTAATTTTAGTATCGGTTATTTCAGGACTGATTTCTCTGAACGATAAAGAGAAGATGAAAAAAATCGGAACGAAATCAGTATTCTGGCTTCTTATAACATCTGTAACAGCCATTGTTGTCACACTTGTTGTTGGGGCAGTGACTAATATTGGTAAAGGAGCAGGAGCAGTGTTTGCAGACATTTCCAGTGTCACAGACGCTACACTGAGCGCTTATCAGGAGATGGAAACATCTTTTGATACCATTCTTCTGAATCTGGTTCCAAGCAATATCGCAGCAGATCTTGCAGCAGATAATATCGTAGCAATCATTATTATTGCGGTTGCAGTTGCAGTTGCTTATGTAAGCATTTCTTCAGAAGAGGGAGAAGATAAAGTCCTTGTGATCAAGAAACTGATCGAGGCAGTTAAGAAGGTCATTTTCAACATTCTTGCATATGTAATTGATCTTACACCATACGCAGTGCTTTGCCTGACAGCATGTTCTGCAAGTCAGCTCTTAAGCGACAAAGAGGCGCTGGTACAGCTCGTACTTCTTGTTGTGATGGTGTTTGCTGCATGTCTTATCCAGTCATATGTTGTCAATGCGGTAATCTTGAAATCATTTGCCAAGGTTAATCCACTGAAGTTCTTTAAGAAAACATTTGACGCACAGGCAACAGCATTTACAACAACAAGTAGTGTTGGAACAATGCCGATCACAATCGACAGACTGATCCGTAAAGTTGGTGTTGATGAGGAGGTCGCAAACTTTACAGCGCCTCTTGGAACAACAATCGGTATGGCAGGATGTACATGTGTATGGCCGATTCTTCTTGCAATGTTCTACCTTAACGCAACAGGACAGAGCTGGGGAGTAAGCCAGTACCTTGTTATGTGCTTTATGTGTCTGGTACTTTCCCTTGGAAGCGCCGGAATGCCGGGAGTTGGAGTTATCACAGCAGTATCTCTGTTCAGCGCAGTGAATCTGCCGATCGCAGCAGTTGTACTTTTGATTCCGATCAACAACATTACAGACATGGTACGTACTCTTACAAATGTTACAGATGCCAGCGTATGTGCAGCAGTTGTAGCTCGTCAGAACGGACTTCTGAATGACGAAGTATTTGCAAAAGAGGACGAGAAATTAGAGAAAGGAGAGGCGTAAATCATGAAAAAATCAACCATCGCATTAATCGTAGCTGCAGTTGTATGTCTTGGCCTCTCAGCATTCTCAGCAAAAGCTTCTGTTACAAGAACGAACGAAGCTATTGAAGAAATTGGAGAGGTTACTTACTCCGAAGATTGCAAGGCTAAGATCGACCGTGCAGTGGAGTACTACAATGCACTCGACAAAAACCTGGACCTGCAGGAAAAAGTGAATAAAGAAGATATGAAAAATTTCGATGCTGCTAAAATTGAGTATGCACGTCTGGCAATCAAAGCTGCCAGTGTTGCAGATGCAAGAAAAGTACCGGAAGGATATACTTCTGATGATATTAAGAAATTTGTAACAGAGGCACGCGAAGTCGTAGACAGCTATCTGAGTGCTGACCAGACAAGTATGGTACCAAACTACGCAGACCTCACAGAACTGGAAAAAGAATATACTTCAACAGGCGGATCAGGCGGATCTGATGAAGAAGTATCCGTTCCGATGTGCTAGGAAGACAGAGAGGAGATTTAATGATGAAAAGAAAAATGATCTCGGCTGTTCTTGCTGCGGTAATGACAGTCGGAATGATAACAGGATGTGGAAGCAGCCAGACAACAACAGAAAACAAAGCTGACAAGGCTGATAAGCTTGAGAGCCAGACAAGCCTTTCTTCTACGGATTATGATTTTGAAAAAGAATATGCATATGGAGATTTTAATGCACATTCAAGAGCTGACGAAGATCGTCAGGACGGAATCGATACATTTGAAGACAAAGATATCGTATTCCAGGATATTACGTACGATCAACTTATCGACATTCTTGGCAGTGAAGGAAACTACATGATTCAGCTTAGCGGATCATGGTGCCACAACAGCCGTGCAATGAGCCCGTTTATCAACAAATATGCAAAAGAGTACGGTATTGATACAGTATACTCTTATGACTTTAACATCAACAATGGTGATGACGGATCTTTATTCGTTCGTATGTCTAATGAGAAGACAACACCTGGAACAAAGCTGAACTATATGTATGGTGAGATGGTTTCCAGATATCTGACAAACTTAGATGACTGGGTAGAGTATCCATCTACACATGCAACAGCACTTTCTTATACAAATGCAGATGGCAAAGAGGTTACGGTTGGAAGACTTCAGCAGCCAATCGTATTTGTATACAACAAGGATAACAAAGTAGATTACAGCAACTCCGGAAACGGAAGCACTTCATGCCCAATTATGTATGCATTTGAGAAAATGGTTGAGCGTGATTCAAAGGGAATCTACACAAAGAGATTCGATGATGACGGAAATCCGGTTCTTGATGAGAATGGTAACCAGATCCGTGATTATATTACGGATGAGTATGATGCAAGTGTAAAAGAGATGTTCGATTTTATCAAAAATAACAATATTGAACTTTCTACATATTCAAAAACAGATCACTTGCGCGATGTATTTAACAGCTATGGAAGCGAAATCTTCTCAGCAGACCAGCAGATCAATGTATATCCGGTAACATACAGACAGCTGAAATGGCTTCTGAATGAAGACGGAAATGCAATGGTTATGATCGGTGGCGCCGGAGATGAGAAAACACGTGCTGTTATCTCAAGAGTGAATGACTATGCAGTAAAGAATAACGTCCGCGTATATCTTTATGATCCGCAGGTGGACGGAGATGTGACAACAGGACGTTGGGGATACAAGCAGTCTATGAATATTCTTGATGAAAATGCAATCGTGAACCTGATGTACACAGACCTTGTAAAGGGTGCACTTACAAACCTTGAAGTTGCACATTCTATGTCTGACGGTACAGCACTGATCCAGGAGCCATTCCTGTTCGCATTCAACAAAGATGCTAAGGACGCTGACGGATTTACAGCACCGATCAAAGCATGGGCTGAGCTGACATATACGCAGGATTCAGAGAAAAGATTCTACATTGGTAAAGAGGCTAATCAGAAATCCTGCGATAGCAGTATCGAGTCTGTATTTGCAGCTTATGCCGGAGAAGAGGCAGCAGAGTAAAATATTGCAAATGTGTCTGTTTTAAAGATGAGGATTTGAGAGTACACCTATAATAAGAATGGATATAAATTAAGAAGACAGTCGTTTTGCGCAGAAGTGCAGGATGGCTGTCTTCTTATTATACAATAGGAACTTACATTTCCTATTATACAAAAAAACTCCAGCAGGATGCGCACTCGCGCGAATAAGAATTATGCCGTAAGCGGCCACGATCAGTGCGAGAATGCAGTAAATGACGGAATGATATCGGCGAAATGCATATAGAGACGAAAAAATAAGCATTTTCTTTATAAAATTAGTAGAAAATGCAAGTTTATGTTGTAATTTCTTCAAATTTTGGTAAAATAGCATATAGCGAAAAAGATAACATAAAAAGCAGGAGGAATGCCGTATGAAACCGTATAGCAAGTTGACGAAAGAAGAGCTGAAAAAGTTAAAAGGCCAGTTAGAGAAACAATTCGAAGAAGTGAAAGCAAAAGGAATACATTTGGATATGTCCCGTGGTAAACCGTCAAAAGCACAGTTGGATCTGAGTAATGGTCTGATGGACGTGCTGAATGGGGACAGTGACCTGGTAAGCTCTGATGGAGTAGACTGCCGTAACTACGGTGTTCTGGATGGAATTACAGAGGCAAGAAAATTACTGGCAGATATGTCAGAAGTACCAGAGAGAAATATTCTGATCTACGGAAACTCCAGCCTGAATGTAATGTTCGATACAGTATCAAGAGCTATGACTCATGGTATCATGGGAAGCACACCATGGTGCAAATTAGATAAAGTAAAATTCTTATGTCCGGTTCCGGGATATGACAGACATTTTGCGATTACAGAGTATTTTGGAATTGAAATGATCAATG
>OLPO01002101.1_pt1 | contig 12745 bp, 15 predicted proteins | sample 1672831 | NCBI WGS metagenome assembly OLPO01 (sample SAMEA3136728, study PRJEB25190) | human gut metagenome
GAGCTCTCTTGATTGCTACTGTAAGAGCTCTCTGATGTTTTGCACAGTTTCCTGTGATTCTTCTTGGTAAGATTTTACCTCTTTCAGAGATATATCTTTTTAATTTATTTACATCTTTGTAATCAATTACATTGTCTTTTCCACAGAAAACACAGACTTTTTTTCTTCTATGCGGTGCTCTTCTTCTTGCCGGAGCGTCGCCGCTTCTCTCTGCTTTATTGTAAGCCATGATATTTACCTCCTATAATTCTAGTTAAATGGTAATTCTTCGTCAATTCCATCCGGAATATTCATAAAGCCGTCTCCTGCCGCACTGCTTGGTGCAGGTCTCTCAGCCGGTGCAAATCCTGCATTGCTCTCGCTTGCAGACTTGCTCTCTGCAAATTCCTGTTCTTCGACTACGACATCGGTTGTATATACTCTCTGTCCGTCTTTGTTTGTGTAGCTTCCGGTCTGAATACGTCCGGTTATTGCTATCTTGATTCCTTTACGGAAATATTTTTCTGCAAATTCTCCCTGACGTCCAAATGCAACACAGTTGATAAAATCTGCTGTCTGCTGGTCTCCGTCACGTTTAAATCTTCGATCTACTGCAATGGTATATCGTGCTACGGCTGTTGACTGTTCCCCCTGAGAATAACGGACATCCGGATCCCTGGTCAGTCGTCCCATAAGTATTACTTTATTCATCTTCCTCTTCCTCCTCAAATTCCTTGATCTTTGCAAAACATTCTGGGCATATCCCAGAAAGAAACATTTCCCTGAGTGCAGGATCTACATCCGGAAGAATGTCCTGTATATACATCTCCGAACGCTTGGTGCAAAAAGTTATATATTCTTCTATTTTCATCGGAATACATACCTGCTTTTTGCAAGTAACACACCTTACTCTGCACTCTATCATGTGAGTTTCCATATATAATTCCTCCTACTATTAAAAAGATGCTCTTTTTTGCAGATATGTTCCCTTTTCATAAAGAGACCAGTCTCCACACTGATAGAATTTTCCAAGATACTCATTTCCTTTACAGGAAATAGATTCAATGTCCATACCCTGCAATTCTTCCTCCAGCTGCTGCAGATCTATGCAGACCCCCGCCTGGAGCATATCACTGCTTTTTTGGACAAACTTATGTGTGATGATCATTCTTTCTATACATAAACGAATATGAACCGGATCTAAAATCTCACCACTTGCCACTCTTTCACAAATGGCACTTCCTTCCAAATATGCATCCGTGTATTTATCCCATGCCCTTCGGAAGTTCTCTTCTGCATCTTCCACAAAGTTCTCTTCAAACCATGACTGTTCCGTGGTAGAAAAGAATTCCTTACATAACTCCTTATCCATAGTCTTTCCTCCTTAAATCTTTACAACGATAAGCTGCCATTTTCCTCTAAATTCATTCAGGTAACCTAAGACATTACACTTTGCACCAGGCACCACGTTCTGGACATATTCACTCATAGGGAGCTTCTTTTCGATGTTCAAAACCCCCTCCTGAAAAATAATGATCTCCATATTTTTAGAGATTGTATTGTCCACCGTCCTAAGAACATTTCCAACAGAACGATACCCCCTGTTCATGGAAATCATTTTCTGCGTATACTGGATTTGAAATTTCTCCAGTGCAGGTGTTTCCGCATTTCCTGAAGATTCCGACTGTGCAGAATGCCTTTTCCCTTTTCGTTTTTCCTGCAACTGCGCCCTGCCAATGCCAAAAAACTGCAGTGAAGAAACAACGGCTCTAGTGACAGCCTGCTTGATATCATTATTAAGACCTGTTGCATTTCCGGTTGTTCCGGATATGCTAATTGTCTCACCTCCGCATCCTGGAAGCCGCAAAACAACTTCACCATCGTCATCCATGATGGATAATGTCCCAGTGATAATAACGATGCTCTGGTTTTTAATCTGTCGTATTTCTGCCGGAGCAACCGGAACAAACTCATAATGTTCCTTTCCGACAATGCTATCAAATACCTCCAGGCATTTTTCATACGGCAGGTAATGATAATGCGTGTTCTTTGTAATTTTAAAGTAAGACTCCGGTAATGGCTCGCGAAGTTTCTTCCAGACCTCGTCTATCGCTACTCCGCGAATGGTACTTTTTTTCGACATTTGTGATGTCATATATAATTCCTCCTTTCTAAAATAAAAAGAACCGCTTTTTTGCGGTTCCACATATCCAGCAGCAAATGGCTGCTTTTAAAAACATAAAAAAAGACATCACTTACTCGTGATGTCCTTGTTTACATATCACACCTACCCCATATCATTAACGCTGTTTATATAACAGCACTACGGATGACTGAAAGTCATCCTAATGATAATAAAATAAGTATATATTATATGTATATCACATTTTAACTCTTGTTGCAAACCATATTGGCAATATTTTTCTTTTTTCTTTTTCTTCTTTTAACCTTTTTATTGTTACATTTTTCCACAGGATGATCCTTAGACCACTCTTTCTCCATCTCATCTATGACAATGTTAATATACCACTTCCATTTTCCCCTCTTACCCGCTCTTTTTAAATCTCCCAAAAAAACTATCTCTATAGCCAGGAATATGAACAATAGCACAATAGCATACCCTTTTCCTGTCATATGGTCACCATATACAACATCAAAAATAACTACGATCAGGGATATGGCTGCAATAAGCATGGACATATGATTTATTGTTTCGTTCTCATAGTTTAGGTGTCTACCCGCTTGTGCCTTTAATTGCAACAATCTGTCCTTGTCATTCCCTACATATTCCGCCACCTGTTCCCTGGCTTTTAAAATCTCATTATTTTCATTTTCGCCTGATTTCTCCTGCTTTATCAAAGCATCACACATTTGTATCAATTTTTCCATATTGTCTCTCCCATATGCATTTTTTCTATTATAAAATACATTTGAGCATATCACAAGATAGCACTTCCAACTTCTTTATCACACAATACGTTTTGCCATTTTGTCAAATTTTATTGACTGCCTGTACATTTCAATGTCATACTGTTATTATAATTTTTCCCAACTTCAACTACGATTACGCTAAGGGAATAACACATTGAAAAATAAGTCGCCACAATCTCCGAATCTTTCTTCGGGGATCGTCAAACTTGGTAAAACTGGATTACGAGGTGAAAATATAAAAATGCAAGAGATAATAACAGATATGAGCGCATTGATTCAAAAAGAACAGGAAAGAAACCTTTTCTTAAAAAAACAGATATGGGATGAAGAACTTGAAGAAATTGATAGCTTGTTTGGAGACATTTATGGACCTATCTCAGATTTCCATTTCTGGGATGAAAATCCAATCATACATCATGGTCCTTTAACAGAAACCTATTTAAAACACATGATGATCATTAAACGGGAATCACATACAAATCTTGCTCCGGATGCTTTAAAACTATTTTTTGCGATTCCTGAGCACTACCAATACTTTTCTTTGTATGTTCCAATAAAAACGGTTGTATGGTGTGACTCCATCATTTCTATGCCGGACGGCACATTTTGTCACACCATATCTGATCCATACGGAACCATTATGTGTGAACCCTCCGTTATGAACCTGTCGGATCACATGGGATGCCTGTTTTCTGTTAACCTGTTTTTAATAAATGATCCTTCCCATGCTAAACCACGTTACAAAATCGGCAGCTACAAGCCTCTTCCAAAAAAATGACTGAGGATTTCCTCAGTCATTTTCTTTATGACATTACCATTTCTTCGAAACGGCATCCGCCATATTCTTTATAAAGATCACTCCATGTAAAATGATATACTGGCATACTCTCATTGTATGGCTGCATATATGCTGCCACCGGAATACCGCTTCTTAAATAACGTTCCAGCTCTGCCGGAGCATCATCTATTGCAAAGAGCATCTCATGCTCTTTAAAATACTCTGCTTTGTTATTCGTAAAAACGACATCTCCTAAAGGAAATCCGTTCTCTTTTAGATATTTCACGGTAACCGCATGGGCATTTGCCGGTCTTGCCGATAAATAAATGATATCATATCGTTCTGACAATAACTGTAAACATTCCTTTGCATATCGAAAAACCTCTGCTTTTACAAAGACTTCGGTATGTTGATAAAAAAAATCCGCAACAAGTCCAGGATATTGATAAACATCCGGACGTTTTTGAAATCCAAAATCCCTTTCTAGTATGTGATTTACATCGCATAATGTATTGCAGATGTCCACAGCAATACTTTTTCTCATAGCAAATTCCTCCCAACTATTTTCTTAGCTGATAAGTAGGTTTATGACCTGCTCTTAACAGATCATCAATGCCTTTTCCTAAAGACGGATCCCAATTTCCAATACCTACCAGAAAATTTTCCTCTTGCAGTTTTTCAACAAGTTCCTCCTGTTTTTTATAGACCATGGGATTGCAAATCTTATCCGCATCAAACACTACTATGACAATCTTTACGCCCATGGTTCTAAAAAAATCGACCGCACGCTCTCCGGCTTTTCCATCAAAGAGCTTTGACCATGAACTTACCCCCGGCAATGAAACAAACGGGCTCTTTAGGCAATCTTCTCCATATATGCCTTTTTTTTCACCTTCGGTTATATACCAGGCATACATATCATCCCGGGACTTATTCATATAATAACCCAGTTGATTACCTGCCTGACTTCCACCATCCAGCTTATTCACAAGGAAACCTTTCTGCTCTTCTTCTTTGTTTACTATAAAAGAAGAAAAGTTTCGGTACTTCCCGCCTTTCTCTCCTGTATGATGCAGTCTTATCCTTAGCCTGTAATAATTCCCGTCTTGATCTAACTGCGGGAATAAAATTCCATCTTCGCCATACAGTGTCCATTCTCCTTTGGTATTGCGGTACGCACCCGGCATACCGGCAAGGCTGCCAAATTCCTTTTCCAACATTTTTCCCAGCGTTTTTCTCCATGGATTTTTAGAAGCGGCTCCTGCTTCCCTGTTCTGAAACCGTTCAAAATCTGTTACAGGAAATGTCTTGATATTGTATCTGTCAATTAGCTCATCACTCCACCCTTCACGATGCAGGTACTCTCTGTCTTTATCATCCAGATACAAGTGATTTAAAAGAAAACGATACATCTCATGCAGCCGTTTATTGGATAAAGGCTCCACAATATTCACAGGCGTCAACGCCCTCGGCTGAATATTTACTGTTTTCAAATTTCCTATATCGATTCCTTCTTTTAAACGCTGCTTTGCAAGCCTTTGATTTGCTTCTTCAAACATTGGATTGCCGGATCTCGTCTTTCCAACCTTAATGTAGTAATTTCCATCCAGCCCAATGACGCCCTCTCCGTTCTGCATTTCTTCCGTATATCGTTGACAAAACAAAAGAAGTCCTCCATCCTGTGCCGGAAACCATCCACAGTAGTCAGGTTTGCCACATATCGGACAACGTTCCTGTCTACTCATATTTTTGATGCCATGTGCCATGGTATCTCCTCCCTTCTAAACAAAATACGCCAAGTTGGCGTGTTCCCTGTATACCATCCCGTGGTATGTTCTACTTAAAAAGCATAAAAAAAGTGCCATATGCATATCATTTCATATGCTGGCACTACGAATCTCTCCAAGAGATCAATTATAATAAAAATAAGTATGTTTTTATTATAATTGATTCCGGTAAATTGTCAACGGTTCCTACAAACTTTTCTCAGACAATAACAGCAGTTCTTACTCCCTGCTGTTATTGTCATAAATTTAATTCATATTATTCAGTATCTGTGTTAGATCTCTTCCAATCTCATCTATTTTTCGCCTTTTCTCAGACAAATCCCATTCCGAATTTATTTTCTGTCCGCACTCCGGACAATACTTAACATTCTGTATCTCAACACTTCCACATGTCGGACATTCCATAAAAAGGCACCTGTCAATAGGTTTCTTTGCCGTCTGCTTTTCCACTGCCGATCGGCATTCTTTCGGGGTACCAATATCACGATACTTCTGCACTTCTTTGAGTGCCTTTATCACAGCCTTTTGCTCTTCCACATTGAATTTATCCATAAAATTACCGCTATCTTGCTGTGCTTTCACTTTATTTAATACACTTTTGATTGCTTTATTCTCCTTCATAAATTTCTTCCTCTACTTTCTCCGATTATCGGTATTTCGTTCCCATTCTTTAATAAACCAGTCTCGTCCGATTTTTTTAGCAGTTTTATACTTCCCTCTTCCCGCGTTTTGTCGCGCTGTTGCCGGTTCAATATGATTATTTCTTGCCCATTCTGCTAAAGGGATATCTTTTCCCTCTTCCAGTTCCAGTGTGACCTCTGAATGTGCTTCCTGATCTCGCTCAAATTCAAGATCTATATTGTGAGGTTCTTTTTTCGTAAGTTCTTGTAAACGTAGATGATGTTCAATGATTTTTTTTGCTTTTTGTAAAGCAGCAGCCGTTTCAAACAGATAATTATATAACTCAACTTCTCTTTTTGTCCAATCTCCGAAAAACTCTTCCATCGTATCTTCGTCCAAATTGATAAAATCCATAATATCTGTTTCGTGTGATTTTTCCAATGCATCTAACTGTGTTTTGTAAAATTCCAATGTGTTATTTAGTTCATTCATAATTCCTTTAATCCTCCTTTTCTTAACTGTCTTTATTATACTACCTTAGAGTAGAAATGTCAATATATTTATCTACTCTAAAGTAGAAAAATAGTTATGAAAAAGATATGTATATAGAATAGATATGCCTACTATTGGAAACAAAATTAAAAAATGGAAAAGTAGTTCCTTCCATTCTCGCTTTTTATAAAATAATAAAGCAAAGCAACGGTTTTACCCGCTGCTTTGCTTTACTCCTTTTTAATCTTTCTTTTTTGGAATTCCTCTACCAGACGTGACTTAATATGTTTCAACTCTATTTTATGAAATTCATCATAATCACCAAACGCTCTTTTCGTTTCACCAATTTCATTCATGTGATCATCCATTTTATCAATTAGTGAAATAAGTTCATCGTCAGATAAATTTTCATACAATTCACCTGCTGTTCCCATACGAATTGATGGGAGACTCATATTTCTTATGATTAATTGCTCATGTTCCGTTAGAATCATTTTCAAGCTCCTCCTTTTTTGGAACGTTACATATCGCTGTGCATATTGCAGACTCTCTTTTTTCTATTGTTATTTTCATTACCTAGAAACCATATTTGAAACTAGCTTTAATTTCTGATATTTGCTTGTAAATATATTCAATATACTTATTTGAAAACTCCTCTACTTTGGGATTATATTTCTTTAGCGCAATATCGTCATATATCTTCTTAATAGCATCAAAAAAGAATTCTTCCGTTGCACTATCATGATCCAGATATGCGGTTTCTGAACAAACCTCATGCACAATTCTTTTTAACTCTTTTGGTCCGGAATCAGTTTCCCTATCCGGGAAATGCCTACCATTTTCAAATCTTTTATAGATTTCAAATAATACTGTAAATTTGATATTTTCTGGATAATTCATATTTTATTTTAGCAGCAGGCATATTATATATCTTTTGTTTCACACTCTTTGACAAAAATACTGCCTGCCACATTCCCCCTCTCGTATTTGTGAACTACTCGGCAATTAAATAACCGAGGATTCCCGCTTGCTATCCTAATAACTATGTTAGCACATCCGATTTTCTTTGTCGACTTTTTTTAACAGCCTCACTGGAATTTGTTCCACATCATCAAATTCATTAAAGACTGACCCTTCTCCCCCTTTAAATCATTCTATTGCTTCTTCCTGTTTCTCTTCTTCCGGCTGTTCTTTCAATTTGAACTGGTGCAGTGATAATACATCATTTCCGGCTGCGTCTTTCTCAAAAGAAAACATTTTCCCAAAAAGATTGTCCTCCATCAAATTCTGATCAATCAAAAAGAGATAAGGGATACTTGAATAACTGCTTTTTTTCATCCAGTTATGGATTTCTTTCGCATGACTGCTGCTTTCACATAAAAAAACGTATACCGGCATATGAAACCCCTGCTTTTGTTTTTTCATGTACTCCTCGATGATACACAGATCATGCGACAGCCTGCTGATGCACTCAGGATTTTTTCTTAAGGGGAGCACCACTATATCCATAATACTGTCATTTTCTTTTTTCTCATCCTCCTCTTTGTTATAAAACCGATACAGCCCGTAAATGGTACAATGGCGGTTTTTGTGGTTCACTTCAAAATAAGTGTAGGACTGTTTGATTATGTCCGCATTTTCCTTTATGAAGCGCGTGTGGAACTGTAAAAAAATCGCATTTTTTAACATTTCCACAATGGATGTCTTCTCCGGATATGGGATAAAGCAAAATTCTCCCGGCCGGACATCCATGCGGTAAATATATTCTCTTGCTGTATAAGACAGCGTATAAAAACATGGCGTGCTGCACAGCTTACCGTTTCGCTCATATTGAAAGGTCCTGCGTTTTAAAAGACCGAGCTTTGATAGCTTGTTCAATACTGATTTATAGGACGCCCTTTTGTATTCGCTTAAAATCTGATCATCATAAAAAATAGCATCGCTCAACGTGTGCCTGGTCACGCACCGGAATTTATAAATCACCCGGAACACAATGATATCCGCTTCATTTATGATGCCACGCTCCATGCATTTGTGCAGCTTTGCACTGCTGCAGTAAATCTTCTCATTCAGCAGCAGTTCCCTCATTCCCGGTATATATAAGCAGGGAGATATGCCATGTAAAGGCAGTACGTCTTCTCCCACTGCCACTCTTCCTGATTTTTCCTGTTTCTTACTCATATTTTTTCACATCACCTTCTTATGCTTTAGCGTTATAGTTTCTGACAAAACATTTTTACTTCTTTCGTTTTAAGTCATCTATTACCTTTTCTGTCCCTCTGTTTCCTGACTGATCGTATCTTCCAATATATCCAGCCGCTCCCGTAATTCCTCTTCTTTTATGCAAAAGCTGAACAGATTTTCCACCGTATCTATGATCTTTTTATGTTTCTCTTCTAAAATAAGATCCTTGTCCATTTTATCCGATCCTCCTTTTTTCCTCTCTGTTTATTACCTTAAGGTATAATTTCCTTTCTGGTTACAGGTCTCACACTCTTCTGCCCACCCGTATTTTTTGCAAAACGAACCTGTCTTTTTCCGTTTTCTCAGACAGAGCAGATTACATACTACACAAAAAATAGTCGATATGAGAAACTTGGTGTAGTATCCTTTCTGACAACAGCATGGTTCATCCCCGTATACGTTCCTTTTATTAAATGGCACCTTGATGCCCTGTTTTGATATGTGTTTTGTCACTGCCTATGTTCTCTCCTTCTACATTTTGTCACTGCCTTGGTTTTCAACTTTTTTAGGCATGACCTTCTTTCTCCTTGACAATTGCCATAAGTTCTTCCAATGTCAGTGCCTCATAGGATTCCTCCCCGTTTTCTTCCGGCTGATCCTTTTCCGGCACCTTCTTTTTCTCTTTACGTTCCTCCTCGTCCCACTGTACCGGTTTTTTTTGATCCTCCGGTTTTCTTTCTTCAGTCTTTTGATTCACGGATGACGCTTTTACAGCTTCTGTATGATCTTCTTCGCCGGTTCTTCCCGCCGGTTCTTCTTGTTTAGGCATATTCCTGCCCGGCTTTTGTTCCGCCGGCATGATCCGCACAGTTTCTCCGTCTTTTCCACAGGAAAGGAATGCCTTTCCTGTCTGCACGAATCCGGTCTTTCGGATATCACTTCTGCTGTAGCTGCAGGCTTCTTCTGTTAGCTCCTCCTCTTCCGGCTGCTTCCTATCCTGCAAATAAACGCGTCCCTGTTCTACACTCAGGATATTTTCCATCCCGACACGTCTTTCCATGGCTTCCCTGGTATGTCCGGTTATCTCCTGCGTGTCCACATCGTCTTTTCTGTCCGGTGCATAGAAAGACCAGTCCACATGATAAGTTACACGGTTTAATTTCTTATAGGTGTCAAGGAAGGACACCTTGCCAAAGAACGGTTTTACCGGAGAACCTTCATTTACCGTAAACACGGTAACTTCCTGGAAACGAAGATTACGCATTCTTGTTCCACGAAGGACCGGTGTATCCGTTGGAACCCTGCGGACAGAAAACGATTTGGATGTATCCGGAAGAGTGAGCGGTGTTTCAGACACGGTCTCCTGATCTTCATACTTCTTTTCTGTTCCGCTTAACTCTTCATAGAGCTTCATCTCCGTATTTGAGATTCTTCCAAACAAAATATGGGTGGCGCAGTTTCCCATAAGAATCCCCCGCAGATACCTGGTTGCGTCACTCCGGTCCATCTGGTCGTGTGTCTGAATAGCTACTAACATACCGGCTCCATACTGGCGGAATAAAGTAAAACATTCTTCCAAAGACGGATGCAGCAGTACCGGAAGCTCATCAATCATGATAAAATGAGGTATCCTCGTATTTTTCTTTCGACGCAGCACTGCTGCATTTAAGGATAACAGGAAGAAATCACCAAACGCAACGGCATCCGATCGTCCTAATTCGAGAGCGTAGTTTACAACCGTGATCTCCCCCCGTTCCAGTGCTTTATCAAGATCCACCGTATTTTCACTGCATAAAATCTGCTTAAGTAACGGATTGGTCAGAAATTCATCTACCAGTGTACGAAGACCCCTTGCCTGATCAAACATCTTCTCTTTTCCCTGGCCCAACAAATCATTTTCTACCAGGCACAGTACGAAGTTGTAAGTATCTTTTCCAAAGCCCCTTTCTTCTTCACTTTCATGTTCAATCATCTCACGCAGTTTCTGCGCATACGGTATTGCTTTATCAAAAGAATCCAGTATTTCCTGGAATACCGTAAGGTTCGGGTGCTTTAAAGGATATTTGACCGGGTCTTCTTCATGAAGCCTTGGGTACGTTAAAAGGATCATGATATTTACGCAGGTGGTCACATTTCGGTTTAAGGATGTAAAATAAGGATCTCCTTTTCCGTTCATCTCATAAAGAGCCTGCAGCACGTCTGCACACAGACGGGCTTTTTTAACCACTTCAATATTATGCAGCAGTGGTGGCAGTCCCGGTGTTATATACAAGGGGTTAAACCCTGTATAGCCTTCTTTAAATGTCCCGGTTTCAGGATCAATGGTCGGATCTATACGGTTAACGTTTAATCCCCTTGCTTTTGCCAACCGGTAAACCTCATCGGCAAATTCTGCATTTGGCGCCATAACGGTAAGTCCGGCATCCTGCACATATTTTTTTAAAAATGATAAAAGTTTCTTTCCCTGCCAGTCCACCGCTTCAAAGTGGTTTACGTTAAATTCAAGATCGCTCATGCAGTCTTTTAACTTGACATGCCCCTCTTTTAGCGCTTCTTCCAGTTTCTTTTTTGTGTATGTCTGGTTGTACACCTTCTGATCCATGTCATCGGCAATACTGACACTCAATACCGAACTTGTTTTTCCTGTTCCGGTAGTTCCATCCACAAGCATATGTAAAGAGCGGTCCTGCTGCTTTATCCGGTAAGTGTCGCCATTATCCAGCCTTCTTACAAAATGTGCATCATAGCAGAATTCCTTATGTTTTCGAAAATCCACATAATCACGGATACAGAAATGCATTAGCATTTCTTCCGTCTCTTCCTTTGAAACCAGTTTGTAAAATGCCGCAAATATAAAAAGGCACACGGTTACCGGAAATGCCACCGTGATCAGCCTCGCCAGGTTTAAGACCATCTCCTTTGTTATGAATGGGCTGATCGGTATTTTTTCTACGAGCGGGACAACAGCCATCACGCACATGCCCTGTAAAAAGTTCTCGACAAGACCCAGTATGTTTATGGCGCAAAAATATAAAAGTGCCATTCTTCTGTTTTCAAAGGAAAATCCTCCAAAATACGTGGCAAATACCCAGATAATAATCGGCAGCAGTGAAAATACGAGTCCCCAGAAAAATGAGACCGGGATATAATTTATATTTACATAATAGGCTGCACGTCCCATCCGGATCAGATATAACAGGAAGTGGAGAATACATATCCCAATTGCTCCACAAAGAATGATTTCTTTGTAATGTTCTTTAAAAAATATCCTTCTTCTCTCTTTAAAAAGTTCTTCTTCCGTATAAACCATTTCATAATCTGTTTCCCGCTCCAGGTTTTTTGTCAGATTAAAGAGCAGATTTTTTACGGCACCTTCCGTTTCCGTTACTCCGCTGACATCATCCTGTGTCCTGACAAACGTATGGCTACCCTTTTCCCTGTATTTAAGTGCATTTTGTGTTATATATTTCTTTAATCGTTGAAAAAACATTGCGTTCCCCGCCTCTTTCCAGTGTATGATGCCTTATTATTGAAAACCGGATATGAAAAAGTCAAGATAAAAATACAGAGTTTTTTGTTTTTATACAAAAAGAGTGAATTTCTGCCAGCTACTACCTTATTATTTATTTATTTATATATATTAACTACTACATTTGTTATTTATTTAAGGCGGTCAAAAGTCCAGGTATTTCAAGGGTTTGAGACATGTTGCTGTGGAGAAAAACGTAGGAAGATGTGGAAAAAACTTTACAAAGATGTGGAGAAAAACGTAGGAAGATGTGGAAAAAACTGCATACCCGGGAAAATCTTTTAAGTGGAGAAAAACGTAGGAAGATGTGGAAAAAACTTTACAAAGATGTGGAGAAAAACAGAGGTGTGGAGAAAATTGGTAACGCAGATGGATATGACCATATTTTCGTGGAAAGAATCACACAAAGAAGTGGAGAAAATTGGGTAATTGACGGGAATATAT
>OLPO01002110.1_pt1 | contig 12706 bp, 9 predicted proteins | sample 1672831 | NCBI WGS metagenome assembly OLPO01 (sample SAMEA3136728, study PRJEB25190) | human gut metagenome
GATGAAAGTTGACCTTAGAGATCAGGCAGGAATTACAACAAATGCACTGGCTAAACTAGGGAAGAATGAACATGTAAGTACGCAAGTTTTGGAAAAAGTATGTAAAGTATTGCATTGTGAGATACAGGATATCATGGAATTTGTTCCAGACGAGGAAGGGGAAGAAAAGTAATATGGCTAAGAAGAAAACAACGGAAAAGGCATTGAACATAGATAATATTTTATTTAATTGTAGAGATTATTTGCGTGCGGCACGTAATTCTGGCTCATTCTTTGAAAAAAGAGATATGATGCTTACGCTAGTGTTCTTGAGGTTTATCGGCGAAAAGTATGAGGATGGAATTGAAAATCTAAAACAGACACTTAAAGAGCAGGGATTAGATCCGGAAGATGAGAACATTAGAGCAGCATTCTTTGATGATGCTACTTTTGCAGATGGTACATATAATTTACCACCAGAAGCAAGATGGTCGACTATTATCAGTACACCGGCACCACAGCTTAATGTTGCACTTGATACAGCTTTGCAAAGGCTTGAGGAAGAAGATCCACAGTTGAAAGGCTGTTTTGTTAAAGGAACATTTACAGCACGCAATTTAGCAGCTAATGATATAAAGAAAATTGTTGATGAAGTGAACAAAATCAGTCATAAGACATTTGGAGAGGAAAAAGACCTTATTGGTCGTGTATACGAATACTTTCTTAAGGAGTTTGCGGTAAATGCTACAAAGGAGGAAGGAGAATTTTATACACCTCATGACGTAGTTCAACTTATTGCAACGATGATTGAGCCTTATGATGGCACCTTATATGATCCTTGCTGTGGTTCGGGAGGAATGTTTATTCAGAGTGCTGAACTTGTAAAGTCAAAGCAGGGAAACTTAAATGGTATCAATGTGTATGGTCAGGAAAAAGAACCGGCTACATATCGCCTTGCGAAAATGAATTTGGCTTTGCGTGGAATTAGCCATAATCTAGGAGAAGAAGCAGATTCGTCATTTACACATGATTTACACAAGGGGTTGCACTTTAACTATATTATGGCAAATCCACCTTTTAATCTGAAGGGCTGGTATAATGACAATTTGAAAAATGACGGTCGTTGGTCTGATTATCAAACGCCACCTGAAAGCAACGCAAATTATGCATGGATTTTGCATATACTTTCACATTTGAAGAAAACTGATGGAGTAGCAGGATTCCTTCTTGCGAATGGTGCATTGAATGATAGCGATACATTGGAAATACGTAAGGAACTGATTCAGAATGATAAAATTGAGGCTATCGTTGTTCTGCCAAGAGAATTGTTTATTACTACAGATATCAGTGTTACTCTGTGGATTCTAAATCAGAATAAAAAAGGTGGAAAATACCATGGAAGAAATCTCCGAAACCGCGAGCATGAGATACTCTTTATGGATTTACGCCAATGGACAGAAAATGCTGTTAAGGGTGAGAGCAAAAAGAAAGTTCGGTTGGATACAGAACAAATTGAGAAGGCAGCAGATATTTATCACACATGGCAATGTGAGGGAACTGATGGAGCAGCCTATGAGATACCAGAACTTTACCGTGATGTGTGCATTAATGAAATTGAAAGTAAAGGTTGGGCTCTTACACCAAGCAAATACATTGAGTTTATTGACCATGATTTAGAAATTGATTATGAAAAAGAAATGGCTCGTATTCAATCTGAAATGAAAGAGATTATGAAGCTGGAAAAGAAATCCCAGCAGATGTTGGAAGATGCATTTAGGGGGATTGGATATGGGATTGACTAAATATAAATTTGGTGAATTGATTGAATTAACAAATGAAAAAAATGCCAATGGATTATATGGTGAAGATGATGCAATAGGAGTAAACATCGATAAAATTATTATGCCAATGAGAGGAAATTTGGAGAAGAAAGATTTTTCAAATTTCCATTTAGTTCCACCAAGGCACTTTGCATACAATCCAAGAGGAAGTAGAAAACTCGGTATTGGTTTTAATGATACTGAAAAAACATTTATTATCACTTTTAATGACAATGTTTTTAGAATTAAGGAAACAGCAAAGAAAAAAATATTGGACACATATTTATTCATGTATTTATGTAGAAAAGAATGGGACAGATACGCAGAGTTTATTTCATGGGGAAGTTCCACTGAGGTTTTTGATTGGAATATATTTTGTGAAGAAGAAATTTTTCTTCCACCAATTCAAATCCAACAAAAATATGTAGATGTTTATAATGCTATGCTTGAAAATCAGAAAAGCTATGAGCGTGGATTGGATGATTTAAAACTCGTTTGTGATGCATATATTGAAGAACTTAGAAAAGAGCTGCCACATAAGAAGTTAGGAAATTATATCGCTCTTTGTGACGAAAAAAATGATGATTTAGTATATGGTTTAGACGCGGTACGCGGTATATCCATTGAAAAAAGATTCATATACACAAAGGCAAACATGGAAGGAGTATCTCTGAAACCATACGCAGTTGTAAAGCCAGATGAATTTGCATATGTTACAGTCACTTCAAGAAATGGAGAGAAAATATCACTTGCTAGAAACAATAGTGATGAAACATATATATGTTCCTCGTCGTATATTGTGTTCAAAGTAGATGACACAAATACGTTATTGCCTGCATATTTATCTATGCTGTTTGAAAGAAGTGAGTTTAATAGATATTCTCGATTTAATTCATGGGGAAGTGCGAGGGAAACTTTTGATTGGGAAGAAATGAAAAATGTTTTAATTCCGATTCCAAACATTGAAATTCAACAGGACATTGTAAATATTTTTGAGGCTTATAATACTCGTAGAGATATTAACGAAAAACTCAAAGCACAGATAAAAGATATCTGTCCTATTCTTATCAAAGGGTCTATAGAAGAGGCGAGAAAAGCAAAGGAGGCATAGCCTATGGCAAGATTAAAAGAATACAATGGCCATTATTGTGAATCAGAATATGAATATGCCTTCATTGGATTTTTAGAAGCGGAAGGTTGGAAGTATTCTTCTGGCAATAATATCCATCGTGTCACAAAAAGAGATATACTAATTGTTGATGATTTCAAGAAGTTTATAGCAGACACCAATCCGGATTTGACGGAAGAGGAAGTGACACAAATTTACGATAATGTCCGTCTTGTAGGTGCGGAAAGTGATTTTGCCACTTTGCACAAAGTGTATGGTTGGATGGTAAATGGTGTTCAGTTTACACCGCAGGATGGGCTACCAAGAATGATACCACTTATTGATTTTGACAATTTGGATAAGAATATCTTCCGTGTAGTAAATCAGTTTACAGTAGAATATACAAACAATGGTCAAAAAGAAAATCGCAGACTGGATGTGCTTTTGTTTGTAAATGGTATGCCCTTGTGTGTCGTTGAGCTTAAAAATCCCGCTGATGCCAATGCGACTATTTATGATGCTTGGGAGCAAATTAATATTCGTTATTGGAGGGATATTCCGCATCTTTTACACTATTGTCCTTTGGCTTGCATTTCAGATGGCGTGAAAACAAGATTAGGTACAGTTCGTACACCTTACGAGCATTTTTATGCTTGGCGCAGAGTAACTGAAGGAGATGCTGTATCCACGCTTCCTTTTGCAGAAACAGAAACTATGATAAAGGGTGTTTATGCACCAGAGCGGTTCTTGGAGATTTTCAGAGATTATATTTATTTTCAAGATAGTATTTACGATAGTGATGAAGTAGAAATCGTATGCCGATATCCTCAGTTTTTTGCTGCAAGATTACTCAAACAAAGTATTATTAAATCAGTAGTTGAAAAAAGTGGTAAAGGTGGAACATACTTCGGTGCAACCGGATGCGGTAAAACATATACGATGGCTTTCCTTGCACGTCAGCTTGCACTTCGTTGTACTGATATTCCGGAAATTGGTTCTCCTACAATCATACTAATTGTTGATAGAGATGAACTGCAAAAACAAGGTTCAAAGCTTTTTACAAAGAGTAAAGAGTTTCTTAATCTTGGTGAAGTATCTGTTGTAAAAAACAGAACACAGTTAAGGCAGGAACTTGGTGCAAGACAAAGTGGTGGTTTTTATATTTGCACCATTCAGAAATTCTGCGACAGAGAAGATGACAAAATCGGACTTATCAATGATAGGCAGAATATTATATGTTTTTCAGATGAGGCTCACAGAACTCAGCTGGAACATTCTAAGAAAATTCAGTTTAGTAAGGATGCCGATGAAAATATGAAAGCTATGGTTTCAAAACCATATGCAAAAGTATTGAAGGAAGCATTTCCACATGCTACTTTCGTTGGTTTTACCGGAACGCCTATTGCGGAAACTTATCAGACCTTTGGTGATGAAATTGACCGATATACAATGGATCAGGCAGTTGCAGATGGACTTACTGTTTCCATTAAGTATCATCCGCGTATTGCAAAGGTATTGCTTGATAATAAAAAAGTAAAAGAAATTGAGAATTATTATAAAAAATGTGCAGATGATGGTGCAACATATGAGGATATCGAAGCAAGTAAGAAAGCAATGAGCTCCATGGAAATAATTCTTGGTGAGCCTTCCAGACTTGAGCGTCTTGCTACAGATATCCACAACCATTATGTTGCGTCTTGTGCAGGTGATCCGGATAGAATACAAAAAGCAATGGTTGTATGTTCTAATAGAAAGATTGCTTATGCATTATTACAGAAGTTTAAGGATAAATACCCGGAATGGTTTGAGGAAAAGAAATCACCGGATGGGGTTTCTGTAACAGAAGAGGAACTGAAAGAATTGAAACCGATGCCATTTATGGCAATGGTATCTAGTGTCGGCAGTAATGATGAAAAAGATATGTATGATTATCTTGGCGGAGTTAAAAATGATAAGCGTTCAGAAGAATTGGATGCTGCTTTTAAACAGGAAAAATCAAATTTCAGTATTGTCATTGTTGTAGATATGTGGATTACGGGCTTTGATGTTCCTTGCCTTACATATTTATATAATGATAAACCTCTCAAAAAGCATTTGCTGATACAGACAATAAGCCGTGTAAACAGAAAATATCCGGGGAAAGAATATGGTATGGTTATCGACTATATTGGTATTCGCGACAATATGCGTGAAGCTATGAAGGTATATGGAGGAGATACATCTGTTGCACCGACATCCGATGATGTTGAGCAGGCTACATCAGTGTTTAGAGAAGAACTAGAAGTGTTGAAAAACATGTTCACAGGTTATGATTTATCACCATTTTTAAATCCGGAATGTGATCCTATAGAACGATACAGACTCCTTGCAAAAGCAGCGGAATATGTATTTGTATCAACAGAAGAATTACAGTCGGAAGGAAATAAAGGTGTTCAGAAAGTTTCTTTCAAAACCTACTTTTTAAAGACAGTAAAACGAATGAGGGCAGCTTTTGATATTTGTCAGCCTTCCGGTCATCTTGGGGAAGAAGAATCTGCGCTTGCACAATGCTTTATGGCTATAGCAGGTTTTGTTCGTAAGATGAGCGGAACAAGTGAAGTAGACACTGATACGATGAATCGTGCAGTTTCAAAGATGGTTGAAGAAGCATTAAAATATAATCAGGTGGAAAGTGTTCTTGAAAGCGGAGAGGAAGAAGATATTTTTTCTCTGGAATATTTTGAAAAATTATCTGATGTCAAAATGCCGGCAACTAAATTGGAACTTCTTGTGAAAATGCTCCGTAAACAAATTAAGGAATATGGAAAAGTTAATCAGTTAGCTGCAAAATCATTTCAGGAAATGTTGGAAAAGACGATTGCAGAATATCATGAAAGACGTAAACATCTTACTGCTGAAGAAGTTGGTGAAGCACAGGAACAGGCATCAGAGGATATAATTAAGATTGCAACGGAACAGGCTTTAGCTATTCTTCGTCAGATGAACGAAAACAGAGAGAGTTTTCGAAAAATTGGCTTAACATTTGAGGAAAAAGCATTTTATGATATTTTGATTTCTCTGCGGGACCAATATAACTTTGAGTATGGAACAGATAAAGAAGTGGATGGTGTTATAGTCAATGATAAATGTAAAGCTTTAGCAAAGAAAATAAAAGATATTATTGATACAAAATCTTCATTTGCTGATTGGCTCAATAACCAAAATGTAAGAAATGGATTGAAATTGGAAATCAAAATATGCTTGGTGAAGAATGGTTATCCGCCACAGTATAGTCCGGAAGTATTTAACAAAGTTATGGAACAGGTGGAAAATTTTGAGGAGTATTCTGTAACAGAAGGTATAGGAAGTGAAGCAACTACTTCTGGAAAGATTTATGAGTATGAGCCAGAGTATAAAGTGATGATGGTTGCGGAAGATTCGGTTGAGTACGGAAAAGAATAGATGAAGTATTATTTCTAGGAAGGAGTTAGATTGGATTACATAGATATTATCGAAAAGAGTATATATAATATTGATTCAAAAATCTGTGGAATAATTGATGATTATAGAGTATTGCAAGAACCTCAAAAGGTTGCAGACTATGTAATTCAATTTACATGAGTAAGGAAACGCAGAAGAAACTTGCGGAAAAATTTGTGAAGAGTAATGTAGGATTAAAACAGGCACAATTATTTGCAGGACAGGCAGGATTGAAATTGAAAAATAAATTGTCATCGTAGTTGAGAATATGTAAATAATCAAGAAAGAAATCGGTTTAAAGGAGTGACTCTGAATGATAGATATATATACAGAAAAAAGAGAATCAAAAGACTGGATACTTCAAAACGATTTGTATTTCAATTTAAATACAAGTAATGAAGAAATGTCCCAATATGAAATAAATCTCATTCAGCAAGTAGACGAGGCAAAGCTGACACCAGATAAGTACATTGAAACAAAATATGGTTTAGGCACAATCCGTAATTTGTCATCTGGCTGCAAGACATTACTTAATATTGTAAAGCATCCTGATAAGGTGGTAAATGTAGAAGAATGTGGTCCGAATGTGCTTAAAATCATTTTTACTATGGATAATATAAAGATTTATATGTCCAGACCATCGCTTTTTGATATTCCGGATGATGTGCAAATCAGATTCAATGATTCTGATATAGTGACCGGAGGGAGAGGATATAATGCCTGGTGGGGCAAGGAGTATGAAAGGAGAGAAGCAGATGATTTATAAGAATATTACATTTAAAGCAGATCCATTTTCATACAATCTGGAATTTGACGATAGAATAACTCTTGTTGGCGGAAATAGCGGTACCGGTAAAACAGTGCTTTATGAAATGTTAGAAGATCTACGATTAACTAATGAATACAAAGCTATAAAATTGTTTAATTACAAATCAGATAATTTCTCAGAATCAATTGAACAGTGCAGAGATAGTTTTATTGTAGTAGATAATGCAGATAGTTTGATTAATGATGAGGTCAGACGTTTTATTAATTTTGAGACGTCGAATCAATATATGCTTTTTCTACGAAATTGCGACGGACTAAATGTATCTGATAAGAGCTTTAAGGTGTTGAAGTTTGACAATAATAGGATAACACTGGAAGAGGAGTTGTGATATGAAGTATTTATGGACAGAAGATACTGGCGCAGGACTTCACTTTTGGAAATTGGTTAACCAACTTTTCTTTAATGATGCACTTGTTGTCGAAAGTAAAGAAAGCAATCAGGGCTTATTGGATGCGTTGTCAGATATTGACATGAAAGAGGACGATAAGTATTATATTGCATTTGATTATGTGGTTGATAATCAGGATATTCGTAACAAGTATCGTATGTTGAAATCAATAGCAGATAAGGCAGAAGGGAAGATTGTAATTTTGGATATGATTTGTTTTGAATACCTGATTCTTGCTTTTGATAAGCTGGTGGCATGGACAGGCACTGGAAAGACAGATAAAATCAAAATTCGTGAAGAGGTTTTATTAGCAATTGAGAATCATAGAATCAACTTGTCAAAGATTGATGATGAGAAGACATTACAGTACTTGGTAAGTTTTAAGAGATACTCTACAGAGCGTGTGATGAAATCATTGGTGGGTGAATTTACACAAAACGAGAAGTGGTCCGTTAAGGGTTCGCTTATGGGTGAGTGCTGGTACAAGGATTGTTGTGTGTCAGAACATCCAGATAATCTGAGGTGTGGTAAGCCGAAGATTGAGGATGGGAATGAGAAGATGAGGAGGTTGATACAGTCGGAAAAAGTGCAGAAAATAATTGGAGAAGTCATTATTTAAATTATATCTACTAACAATTGACAGCTGTATTGTAAAAAAAGGAAGTGAAGATTTGAAGATTACACATGTTAAAATACGCAATTATAGAAATTTAAGGGATATAGATATAGGTTTAGCAGAAACAGTAGCAATTATAGGGGAAAATAATAGTGGTAAAAGCAACTTTTTAAAAGCAATCACGCTTCCTTTTTTGACTGATGATAATACATATATCAGTAAGAAATTATCATGGATTGATATAAACAATGAAACTAAGAAATGCTATTATAAGAAAATTATTCTGAATCAAAATAAAATTAGGAATGATGAGATTACTGTTGAGCAATTTGCAGAATTTTTACCGACAGTAAGTGTTGAAGTGAATATTCAGGCAAGTGGTGCAGAGGAATATTATGTTAAGGATATGTCGTATGCAATCGAAGACGGAGAAATTCAATATGGAATAAAATATGAGTTCGCTCCTAAGAATTGCGCAGACATATTCAGAGTGGTAAAAGAAGTTGTATCTCAGACTGAAATTAACGATGCAAATTTAAAAGAGGTTAAAATGAATCTCTTACCAGTAGAATATTATAATTATTCAATAAAAGTTTCGGATGGTAGCAATGTGCCATATGATACATTGAGAATGTTCAAGTACGAGGCTCTTGAGGCAGAAAGAGATGATTTTTCAAAAACTAAGAATCAGTTGGGCTCAAAATTTTTGGTTGATTTATTGAAAGATAGACTTTCTGATCAGGATAAATTGAAAATAGAAAAAGAATATAGTCATTTCTTTGAGGCACTAAAAGAAATTAGTGATATTAATGATATAATTAACTGGCAAGAAACATCTGAGCTAAAGGGGGCAAAGAAGTTTTTTTCGCACATTAACATTCTGCCTAATATGCCACCAATGCAATCTATTTTAAGTAGTGTAAGGTTGGGATATTCAGAAGAAGAATTGTCAATGCAAGGATTGGGACATCGTAACTTAGTATTGCTGTTTGTGCTGATTAATTCACTGCTTGGAAAGGAAACAGATATTGCTCTGGATGTTTTAACGATAGAAGAACCGGAAGCCCATTTGTGTATTAATAATACAAGATTGATGGTAAGTTTTTTAAAAGCATTTACGGATAAGAATAAAACTGTGCAGTTGTTTTATTCCACACATAGTACTGAATTCATTAACAAGATGAATTTAAAAAATGTGGTGGTTTTACATAATGGAAAAGCTTACTCATTTGCAGATGAATTAGAGGATGAAGATTTTGCATATTTAGCAAAGAACCCTAATTTGGATCTTTTTAAACTATTTTTCTCTAAGAAATGTATTTTGTTTGAGGGAATATCGGAAGAATTATTAATTCGTTCTTATATTGACTCAAAAGAAACATTAAGTGACATTGAAGTGCTGTCATTTCATAAAGGGTTTAAAAAAATAATGAATATTTGGAAAAAAGTCAATGAAGGTTCTGGCAATAAATTGGGCATTATTCGTGATTATGATAATCAACCTAACGCTAAGAAGCAACATGATAAATATAATGATGATAAGGAAATATGTGTTAGAACAACCGAGTATTATACTTTAGAACCGGAAATTGTAAATACGGGTGACAACTATAAGATATTGAAGAACAAATATGGAGATGTTTTTGGTTGGAATGATATGACAGCTGTGCAGCTTACAGAAGCGTGGAAAAATGCAAAAGCAACTGATATGTTTACGATTTGTAAAGATTTAGCTAGTGGAGAATTAGAAGGTTTTCAAATGCCAAAACATATCCAAGATGTTATAGATTTTCTTTCACAAGAGTCAGAAGAGGTGTTATAAAGTGGAAATAAATATAGCAGGTGCAGGAGCAGGAAAGACTACAAAGATGTCTGATAAAATAATACTTCTTCGTAATCAAATTGATGCGGAAAAGAAAATATTTTGCGTTGCATTTACTAATAGTGCCGTAGATTGTATTCTTAGAAAGCTGTGCGAACATTATGTACAAATTCCGGAAAACATAATAGTGAGTACGATTCATTCGTTTTTGTATAGGGAAATAATAAAGCCATATTATCATTTACTTTATGGAAAGAAATATGAAAAAATTTCTATTGCAGAATTACCACAAGACGCAAAGTATAAAAATGCAAAGATTAAAAGACTTGATGATATGAATGTACTTCATCAAACAGTAATTCCTGAACATGCTAAATGGGTATTGTGTAAAAAATCAAAGGATACAAAAAATATAAAAGATGGGAGACAAATAATTAAAAATGCAATTGTAAAATATTGTGGTGCAATCTGTATAGATGAAGTACAGGACATAGATAAGCATATGCAAGAAATTATAGAAGAATTAAGTGAAATGGAAATCCCAATGATACTGATGGGAGATCCGAAGCAGGATTTAAAAGGATTTAAATGCTTAAGAAATCTTATGTCTATATACGAACAAAATGTTAGATACATATCAGAATGTCATAGATGTCCGCAATTACATTTAGAACTGTCAAATCGTTTGGTAGATAAAAATGAAAAGCAGAAATCTGAAAAGGACTCCGGTCAATTATCAGTATATTATGAAAGTGAAATTGATTGCCACACATTAATTGAAAGACAAAAATATGATTTGATGTATATATCCCAGAAGCAAGGGGTGTATGAAACACACGACTACAAGAAGAATAACATAAGAGAGAATTTAGCGGAAGAGCTTGAACCATTGCTGTTTGAGAATCATCCAACCAAAGATGCTCAGACAGTTAAAAAAGTAGCGTATTATTATGCTGGGAAGATGATTGAAAAGTACAGGAATACGGGAAAGAAAAAAGATGCAATGGCATTACTGAGCAAGTGCGAAAAAATAGATTCAAGAAGATATGGCATTATCATAAATATTTTTGAAGACGAAAGTCCAATAAAACAAGAAGATAAGATTTTTGTAAAATCAATAGACTACATAAAGGGAATGGAGGGGGAGAAGTGTTTATTCATTCTCACAAATGACTTGGCAACATATTTATTTAACGATAATAATACGGAGGCGAATAAGACGAAGAATAAGCTTTATGTAGCCCTTACTCGTTCGTTAAATGAATTGTCGATATACATATTAAAAGAGGTTGAGAATAAATACACAAAGAAGAGAATACAGGATTTTTTTGAAAGATATCTTTGAATATAAGATGATAATAAAGGTAGTGATGAGATGTTGGTAGATGAAATATGGGATTTCAAAAGTATTAACATGGGACGCGAGTTAGAGATTTCTGGAGAATTTATATATGAATCAGCAAAGAAAACAATGTCGATAACTGGATTAAATAATCAATATGAGATTAATATCATATTGTATACCGGAGCAGTTGGCATAGAACGGTTACAAAAAATTTATTTGTGTCTTGTTCTACAAAATCCAACTGATAAGGAATCTGTTCCAAAGTGCCTTATAGAACATAACCATCATGAATTAGAAAAAGAAATTGAGAAATATACTACAGAACAACTTTCAAAAAATGGAAGAAGTCTTTTGGGAGTTTTTTCTAATTATTATAATAATTACCGATATGCAAATTATATACCGGGAAAAAATAGCAGTGAGTTGAGAAAGTTATTTATTAGTTTTTTGAAAAAACAAAATGGAAAATTTAATTTTGATGAGCCATGTGCTTTGATCCAGTTTGATGCATTCAAACGTTTTTACATAAATGAATTGGGAAAATTGGCTAGATATTATTTTGAATTAATAGAACATAAGGCAAAAGATATTAATACGTATACATATGAGATTGACTCGTATTCAAATGCTGCAAGAGTCTTTTTATCAACTCAAAGAAGATCTCTTTATGAGCAGATGGTTATTGAACAAAATTCAATAAAAGAGCTACTGCTCTATATGTATAAGAATAAGCGAGAGTCTGGTGTTTTTAGATTACTGAATGATATGGAATCTTTGGAAATGGATGATGCACTAGTAAATGATTATTTAGCTGATTTATGTGAGGGAAAAGTCAATAATTGGTTGATAGATTATGTAGACGAGTTGTATGAAGAAATGGAAGACATAAAGAAAAGAAAAGAGCGTAAGGAATTATTGGCATTGATTGGAAATAGATCGGTTTTGTTTGATTTTGATGATTTTGAAGATGATGAAAATGAATCATACCACAAGAATATGTTTGAAAGCGACGATATTGAGGGAGGAGAGAATTTGTAGTTGCAAAAAATGAAAATTAACTTGTCATTCAGGTATCATCAAGTTATAATATTCCCATGGCAACAGTTTGGCAACAATCATTCAGTAGGTCAAAATAAATAGTGTAATTGATATATAAATATGCCCCATACTCGACCGAAACTTAAATAAAATAAGTTAAGTGATGTTTGGGTCATAAAGAGTTTGAGTAGCTTGAAAAATCGCGGAAAAGCCCATAAATAAAGGCTTTGCGGGATGTCGAAAAGACCAAATGGAGTTTAAAAATTATTTTTTTCTCTTGTTTATATTCCAGATTCACCTGC
>OLPO01002113.1_pt1 | contig 12695 bp, 15 predicted proteins | sample 1672831 | NCBI WGS metagenome assembly OLPO01 (sample SAMEA3136728, study PRJEB25190) | human gut metagenome
GCAATCGCTGAAAAGTATGTGAAGGCATACTTAGAATTACCAGAGATTAAGTCAGCACAGGTGTATCGTATTGAGCCGGAAATCATGTTGGAAAAGGTTCTCGGTTTGAATGTTGAATATATGCACCTGTCATACGATGGAAGTATTCTCGGAATGACTTCTTTCGGGGAACTGGGAGTGCAGGTGTTTGAAAATGATGATGAAGAAGCCTTTTTCTTCTTAGATGGAAAGACCGTTCTTGTGGAGTCTGACCTGAATTACGATAACAAATCCAAAGGCAGAAAGAATTTTACACTTATGCATGAAGGCAGCCATCAGATATTTAAAATGCTGTTCCCGAATGATTATGGTGTGACACAGCAGTCCGCCGGAGTACATTATTACAAAGCAAATGCAGAGAGAAGCAGACAGATCTATGATTGGGAAGAATGGCAGGCAAATACACTTGCGGCAGCAATACTACTTCCTAAGTGCCTGATTGAAAAAGGCATGTTCCTGTTTGGACTGGGAAAGAAAATCGAATGCCTGAACAAGATATATTATCCGGCAGAGTATGAAAGATATTCTGCATTGGCTGATTTTTTAGGAAGCTCTAAAAAGGCTCTTGCGATACGAATGAAACAGCTCGGATTACTGGAGCAGGAATATCTTGAGAATCCATTCGATTATATGACGATATTTCCGGAGGTGGGCGAGATATGACACGATTGGAACAAAAAGTGATTGTCAGATGTAAGCGATGTGAGTGGCGTGTTTTCGACAAGATTACAATGACAACCGGAAATATTGAAATCAAATGCCCGAAATGTGGGTATATCAATGAGATTGACCTTTCTTTAAGAAAAGGAAGTGTCAAGTTTAGGAAATTTAAAATCAATACAGATTGAGCAGACAACTGAATAACTGAGCTTTGTACCGAGCCACGGAACCGATATGAGTTACCAAATAGCCGGACATTGAGAATGATGGGATAACCAGATCCCGCATATTCTTGATGTTCGGCTATTTTTTTGTTGCTCCGAAATGGAGAAATAGATGAAAAAGCAGTGGCAGGCGTACATCGCCAGATACCCGTGATCTCCGAATTTTCTATATAAAAAAGAAATTTTAGAAAATTCAAGGAGATTACGAACATGACAAATGAAAAAACATTAAAAAAACAGGAAGAACTTTTTGCAAAGGATTGTAAACTCATCAACCTAAAATACGAGTATACGGGATATACAGGACAGGAAAAATGGGCGATTGTATCTGAATTATCAGAGCAGGAACTGTTTGAGAAATATCCAAATGAAGTGAAGAAGTACATACCATTCGTATTGCTTTCTGTTGAGCAGGGAAAAGCGATACAGGCATACAACAGAAATGAGGATAAGTACAGAAAACGCCAGAATAACAATAGCGATGCCTTTGGATATGATGATGGAACTACAGAGAATATGCATTCAGAGGTATCCGTTCCTGATTTTATAGAACAGCAGGAGATGGATGATTATTATAATCAACGTGCCGAAGAAAAGATGCGTTTATTTGTTACAGCTATGGCGAGTCTTACAGAGAAGCAGCATAAGTATCTGGTAATGCGATATGTAGATGGAATAAGTGCAAGGGATATTGCCAAAGCAGAAGGTGTTGCACATCAGGTTGTTGACAGACATATTCTTGCAGCAAAGAAGAAGGTTGAAAAAATATTCGGAAACTTTTTCAGAAAATAGGGTGTCAAAAGCACATTTAATTCCAAATAAGTGAAAGGGTTATTTCATTCCGGATGAAAATGACAAATTAGACGATAAGAAAAGCGAGGTTTTACATATGAAAGAAAGAATAATCAGTCGTGGAGATTTATTCTATTACGATTTTGGAGACAGAGTAGGTTCCGTACAGAGTGGAGAACGTCCGGTGCTTGTGGTACAGGCAGATGATTATAACAAGAATGCACCGACTGTGATTGTAGCTGCGGTTACAAGTGTGATTAAAAAGCGATGAGATAAAGGAATATATAGGACTACTATATGAACCAAAAGAAAATCAAAGAATATTTCAAATATCTAAGTCGAAGATAAGCAGCAATTTCCATAAACTTTCTGATCAGGCAGGACTAAAGCGGATAACGATACATGGCTTGCGACATTCGCATGTATCATTGCTTATAAGTAAAAAATATGACATTTTTGAAGTTTCAAAACGAATTGGACACAAATCCGTGAAGACGACACAGGATATATATGGTCATCTTTTTGATGATGTACAAAAGAGTATAGCGAATGATTTGAACATGATTAGAAGGGGAGGCGTATAAATATGTCTGCTAAAAATAATGATAACCACAATCGGTTCCGTTCTAGAACCATAGCATTTAGAGTATCTCCAGAAGAAGATGAGCAGATAAATATTGCGGTCTCTTTGTCAGGAATGACAAAGCAAGATTATATTACACACAAGTTGCTTGACAGAACCATTAACGTTAAAGCAAGCTGTAAGGTTCATCGGGCAGTATATGACAGATTGACAGAAGTTTTAGAACAACTGAAAAGATTAAATAATGGAAATGAGATTGATGATGAGTTGCTGGAGAATATAAAACTCATAACAAATATAATAGAAGGACTATATCAGAAAAAGTGATACTAAGAAAGCTCAACGTTATTGTTGGGCTTTTGTATTTGGAAAAAAGATGTAAGCCACCGGGAACTATTACTTTGCAGTAATTGCAACGGATTTTGCAACACAAACGAAGATAATTAAAATATACTATGAGAAAACACTTTGAAAAGGCGTGAAAAAGGCTTATTATGTAGGTAAAATAAGAGAAAAGATACTCTTAAAAATGAGTTTGAATAGACACCACATCTCTGGGAAGCCTTATTTTGTAGGCTTTCCAGAGATTTTTCTCTTTTGTTGGCTACAAATTGGCTACACCTGCCATTTGGCTACCATTCGGAACTGTCGTTCCGTTCATCACATTTTCAAGCTGAGCAGCTACTTCTGCCTGCTTATTCGGATACAGATGACTGTAAGTATTTAAGGTCGTCTGTATTTTTTCATGTCCGAGCCGGTCTGCGATCAGAAGAGGCTGGCATCCCATTTCGATCAGAAGACTCGCATGGGAGTGGCGGAGATCGTGTACCCGGATTTTTTTAACTCCTGACTTCTTACATCCACGGAGCATTTCATGGTTCAGAAAACTTTTGGTGTAAGGAAACAGTCTGTCATCCGGCTGGATCTCATAGCACTTATTCATATACTCTTTCAGACAGTTAGCAAGGGTTTGTGGAATGGTAACAACCCGATTGCTTTTTGGCGTCTTTGGCGGCCAGATCACATCCCTGCCGTTGATACGCTGAAAGGTCTTATTAATCGTGATTGTATGGCCTACCAGATCCACATCTGCAGGTGTTAATGCACATAACTCTCCTACACGCATTCCGGTATAATATAGAGTCATAAATGCGGTATAGGAGGCTGGTTTATCCTGTACTGCCACTATAAACTGCTCAAATTCTGCTTTTGTCCAGAAGTTCATTTCTTCCGCATGACTTTTTCCCATACTTCCGGCTTTGGTACATGGATTCTCATGCAGATCATAATATTTCACTGCATAATTGAACATAGCCGTCAGCTGGTTGTTGATCGCTTTTAAATAAGTCTGAGAATAAGGTTTTCCATTTTCATCCCGATAGGCAGTTAAGCTGTTCTGCCATTTGCGGATATCTTTCGGCGTAATCTCGTTGATAGGGATCTTTCCGAATACCGGAAGAATCTTTTTGTCCACCATATAATGCTTACTGATGATGGTAGACTCTTTCAGCCGGTGGCTCATATCTTCAAAATACAGTTCTACGAAATCCTGAAACAGCATTCCCATATCGGCTGTTGCTTTATTCAGAAAATCCCGTTCCCATTCTAAAGCTTCTTTTTTGGTTGCAAACCCACGTTTCTTTTTATGGATGACTTTTCCGGTGTAATCCTTGACACGGATCTGGGACATCCATTTTCCTGAAGTATCCTTTGTTACTGACAAATCTGATCATTCCTTTCTTAGAGTTATGAAAACCCTATGTTGGGAGATTATTCGCCAGAAAGCAGAGCAGCTCTTCCTTTTATACGCTCGTCCTCATCAAGTTCTTCTAATTCAGACATTTCTACACCCTGTGAAGCATAATAAGCCAGTGTCTTATCTTTCCACGCCTCATAGGCAGATTTTGACATGCCGTATTCTTTGAAAGATTCTCGATTGTTTTCCCATTCTTCTAGGAAAAGACATATATCCGCATTCAGATCAGCTGCTTTATCTTTTCCGTCAAAGGTAATGGAGCACTGCCAGCCGTCATGATGAGGCGGTCTTTTTGTCTCAATAGAAAAATGAAGTCCTGTTATTTTTTCAATCTGAAACAGGCATTCCATTACATCTGAAAGGCTGTCAAATTTAAAATCGCCGGTCTGATGCCCCAGAAGATAGGTGGAAGTAGTATCCAGCACTTTGGCAAGTTCATTGACCATAGCAATAGATACATCAATTTCTCCGCTTTCGTATTTCTGAATGGTGCGGAGTGACTTTCCTAAAAGATCTGCTAACTCTTTCTGGTTATAACCTCGTTTTTTTCGGAGAGTTTTAATACGTTCTCCAATCGTTGAAATTTCCATATCGTTCATTATTTATTCACCTCATGGATAATATAACATGAAATAATACGAATTGCAAGTGCGTATTATTTAAAATATAAGTTGACAAATATGAATATTAGCCGTATGATATAAATACGAATTAAAAGTGCATATAAAAGACGTGTATAGTGATTTGATATGAATGTTAGGCGTATCTTTATTGCACAGAACAATAGATATCAATCAAAGGAGGGAACAAGATGCAGATTAAGGTTTCTTATATTACTGCAAACGAGATTATGGAGATTCTCGGAATTGGCAGAAGTAAGGCATATGACATTGTAAGGGAAATGAATCAGGAACTGGAAAATGCCGGATATAACGTAATCAAGGGAAAAGTTCCAGTCAGATATTTTCAGAAAAAATATTATGGATGTGAGATGAAGGTAGAATGAGTATTTTTCAAAGTGTTAAGGTATCTGTGACTGCCAGGCAGGCTGCTGAGCAGTATGGGGTGAAAGTAAACAGAAATGGAATGGTGTGCTGTCCTTTTCATAAGGACAGGCATCCCAGCATGAAAGTGGAAAAAGGATTCTACTGTTTTGCTTGCGGTGCAAAGGGAGATGTAATCACGTTTACGGGCAAATTATTTGGAATGTCTCCTTATGAGGCGACAAAAAAGTTGATCACTGATTTTAATCTTCCAATCCCATTGAAGGAACAAAAGTCTGTTCAGAACAAATCCCGGGACAGAGAAGGTAAAAAGGTACAAAGGCGGTATCATTTTTCGGTAAAAAGCAAGGTTAAAACCTGGAAAAATCATGCCGTAAAGGTTTTGACGGACTATCTTTCGTGGATTCGGTTCTGGAAACAGTTTTACGGATCCGAGCCGGAGCCTTTTGAGCAGGAATGGTTTGTGGAGGCACTGGATAATGAGAGGAAGATCAATGATTATCTGGATATCCTTTTGACCGGTGACGGAGAGGAAATAGCGGAATTTTTCATTTATAAACGGAAGGAGGTGGAGAAGATTGAGCAGCGAATGGAAGAATATCAGCGAGGAGTCCTGGAAGAAATTAGAGAATATTGTAGAGCAGGAAATGCTGACACCGGAAGAAATCCGGGACAATCTGGAAGTAACGGAGAAAGGCCGGATCCGGCAGTCTATCCAGAATTGCAAATACGTGTTGGAACATGATCCATGTCTGAGGGGAGCTGTCTGCTCTACTATCATCTATCAGGAAGTGTTTCATCAGGAAGGCATTGTCCCTAAATGGCAGTCCAAAGAGATCGGGGATCTGATGGACAATGAGATTATCGGATGGGAAAAACACGGGACTCATCGGTTCCCGGGAGGAATTGGGATCCAGCGATCATGGAAACGAATTCAATCTCAAAAGGACAAGGACGGATTTGTAAAAATCAGTGATGATACAGAACTGCCCTTTGAATAAAAGATAACTTTTAAAATGTTTTGAGTCTTGTTTACATTTTCTTGTTTACAAAAAATGTAAACAAGAAAATGTAAACAGGAAGAAAAAAACTTTGAAAGTTAAAAACAAAAGAATGAAATAAGGCCCGGATACGGGCAGAAAGAAAAAGGCGGATACGCCAGAAACTAAGCCCTCGGCGCTTGAGAGCGAAATACACCCATCGCACAAACTTCGTTTATGCTCTGTGTATTTCGCGATTGCATCGAGCCAAGCGCGGCTGCTCGCAGACGGATTTGGCGAGAGCCGCGTACTGATGAAATTGCTTGCAATTTCAGAAGTTGCTCTGCGAGGCTGATGCCGGTCACGGCAATGAGTTCGTAAACAGGTGCCTATGCACCTACTCACAGGAAAGAATATAGCTATTAAAAAGAAGGGGGAAATGCCTATCGCAAGAAATTCATTTATACAGATGTCAAAGCTTACAAATGTCAAGGGAAGAATTACATACATCAGCAGTAGAGCAAAACAGGAAAATCTGTATGCTGTTTATGAAACGACCGAACGACAGTTTTGGAGAGAGCTTGCAAAGTACAATCAAGAAGAATTCAGAAAAAGCGGAACAGAGGGAAAATGCATTGAAGCGAGAGAATTGATTATAGCACTTCCTGAAAGCTTTGTAGAGTATGATCCGTATCATCTTTTGAAATTATTTACAGAATATTTCAAGAAGAATTACGAGGTGGAATGCGTTTCTGCATTGCATCATAATAAGAGAAAAACGAACTATCACATTCACCTGATTTTTTCAGAACGTCGATTATTAAAAGAGCCGATTATAAAGATTGCGTCCAGAAATATGTTTTATGATGAAAAGGGAAAACATGTTAGAACGAAAAAAGAGATTCTCGGTGAGTCTGGGGAAATAAGAACCGGTTGTCATATAATTAAAAAGGGTGAAGTATATGAAAAAAAGATCTTTACCAAAAAGGATGAAAGGTTTAAAAGCGAAAGATTTTTGGATGAAGTAAAACATTCTTTTACAGATCTTATGAATGTATATGTTGGTAATGATGAAGAAAAGTTAAATGTTTTTCAGCATGGCAGTGTATATCTTCCTACGAAAAAAATCGGTAAGAACAACCCTAAGGAAGCAGAAATCCGGGCAGATAATGCAATCAGGCAGGAATGGAACCGGGCGGTCGATGTGGCTCTGGTGGAAGGAGTACCGGAAGAAAAGATTTTAAAAATCAAAAAAGAAGAAATTTCAACTAAAATAGCACAGTCTATATCTCGTCAGGGATTCCAACCAAGAGCGTTTCGAGAGATATTGCTGGCAGCACTACAGATCTTGCGGGAATATATAAGAAAACTAAGGATTCCATCAAAACCGAAGTTGGGAATTGACATGAAAGAATTTTATGAAATGGAAAACCTGAAAAGCAAGTTGGATCAAAAGCTAAGAGGAATACGCCAGGCAGAACAAGTAGAACTTCCAAGATTAGAAAAGGATCTGAAAGACATTACCGGATTTTTCAAAGGAAAAGAGAAAAAAGAAGCGCAGAACAAAATTGATCAATGTAAAGAGAGAATAAGAAAACAGAAGGATGAACTCCATATTCTTGTTAAAAAGAGCGGCTATCCAAACGTTCAGAAATTTATGGATGGATACCGCACAGCGTATAAGATCGTGGAGCAATATAAGAAAGAACTGGAGATCTGGAAACAGAAGACCGGGCAAAATGATATTCAGCCCGAAAGGAAAAAGAGTGTTCTGGAGCGATTGAAGGAAAATGAAAAGCGTGTAAAAGAAAGAGAACGACTAAAATCCGTAAACAAACAGAAAAGACACGATTGGTTGGAGCGGTAAGAAAAAATATTCATGCATAAAATAATCCCAGGCAACAGAAGAAAACTTGTTGTCTGGGATTATTTGTCGTGTGTCAGTCCGTTGAAAATAGTGTTGAAATCTGTATGGAAAATTTCCGCAAGTGCAATCAGTTCGCTGATACGGATATTGTAAGTTCCGGCCTCAATCTGGGAATAAACACTTCTGGATGTAGGAAGATTACGCAGCTGCAACTGTGCTACGACCTGCTCCTGAGTAAGATTGGCGGCATTTCTTAGTTTGCGAAGATTATCTCCGATGGAAATATCATTAATTTGCTTTAGTTTTTGAGCCATAAAGATTTCACCTCTTTCCATTTATACGAATTCCTTGCCATTGATTTTAGTATAAAATTTTCATATAATTGCAATGTATAGATTGCAAATAAAGAGGATGTAATATAATGGAAACGAAGAGAAAGATTAGAAGAAAATGGAAGATGGTTGTTGCTATAGTGCTTGTATTTGCAGTAATGATAGGAATCGGTCTGAAGGGGGAAGAAAGAAGAGTAGAAGGCGAGCCGGATGTAATCAGTAGTATTATTATGAATAATGAGCAGTATCTGACAGTTGTGGCGAATCGTAATGAAATAGAAAATGAAGAAGAGTTTACGAAGCTACTGATAAAAATGTATGAAGAGAATTCCTTTCATTCTGTTAAGTTTTCGACGGATCTAGTTGATACGGAAATGGTATATATGGAAGTCTATTCGTGGAGAGATGGAATCAAGAAAGGTAGACATAGACTAAAAATGGAAACCACTACAAAAAATGCTAAATATTGTATTTTATTTGTAGATATATAACAATATTTGGAGTAAAATATAAGATATATATGTTAAGAATACTTAGGAATTGGAGAGGTTATGAATATCTATCGTGATATAGGAAAAGTATTATTAAAGCTAGATGACAATTATTATGAGAAAGGGATCAAAAAGATTTCTGTATCTTTAAATGGAATAAGAAGTGAAAAAATTCCACATATGAGCCGAAGGGTAATAATTCCTCAATTGATAAGATCAAAAGAGTGTGACAAGTTTATACAGCAATTTATCGAAAATCTTAGAGAAGAAATAAATAATTTTATTAACGAAGACTATATAAAAGCAATTATAGAAAATCCGTCAGAAAACAAAAAAATAGAAAAAATAAGTGAAACTAATAAACAATTATTGTATTTATATTTGGCATCGTTGCATGATGGAAAATACGAGAATATATTGCAACTACTGTTAGAGAATATTTTACAAGAAAATTTATGCGAGATTAACCAGAATACAAATATTCCTGTTGTGGAAAGAGAATTATTTGAGCTTGAAAATAAGTGTAAGCTATATGAAGAGAAAATTGAAGAATTAAAAATAATATCGAGACAACGAAAAGATAAGATAAATGAACTGGAAATGAAAGCAAATATTATTATTGATGAAAACGAAAAAATAAAGCAAGAAAATAGTAAATTGATGCTTGAAATTCAAAACTTAAAAACAAAAATTGAAAATATTAATAATACTCAATGTACTCTTGAAAATCAAAAATCTAACGAAGAGGTGTGTGAACAAAAAGAAAAGAATTCTAATGTTGTCATTATTTGTAATGATAAAGAACTAATTAAAAATCAGAATATTATTCAAATGACTCAAATGGAATTCCTTTTAAAGAATGAGAAAGAGAGAAAGGCCTTCGAACAAATATGCGTATATAAAAAAGGAATACATATTTCCAAACTTAGAAAGATAATGCAATTAGCCGGTGAAAAGGCAATTTTTTTTGAATCAGCACAAGAGTTATTGAGTTTTATTAATGCAATGGAGGATAAAAATGAGAACAGAAGCAATTGATTGGTTAGGGGTATTAGCGACTGAAGAAGAGATAAGAAATAATAATTTGGGAAGAAGTAATTGTATTGTTAATAAATGGGATACATTACAATTTTATTTAAAGGTTATTTCCAGAATGCCTGGTCAAGCATCCAATACTCAATATGTGGTTTGCTACAGTAATAGATTAGATAATGAGGCTATTGTTGATAATGGGGCTTATGATGAGGATGTTCGTATTGATGATTATGTAAAACAATTGAAAAATTACTTTTTCCGGTTCAATTATGAAGAAAATCAAGCAGGATACTTTGTCGCAAAAAATATTGACGCTATTAATTTAAGTGAAGATTATTATCCTGGAAAAGGATTTACAACTATTCCAATGATTGTGAGTAAGCATCCAGTTTATCCAAATGATCGAGTATATGATAATTTTGAAGAACTGGAAAATGCTTTGAAAAATGATGAGTATGTTTCTAAATTGAATAAATACAATACTTCTGGATTAGATAATATACCATATCTTATTTTCCATAACACAGAGACTTTGGAGTACCGGATAATAGGGAATTTTACTGGTTTTGATTATGATGTTACTAGAGGAATACGTTATGATTACAATGAGTTAAAGAGCTTTGTTTTTGAAGAAGATTGGTATGACGATGTTGTGTCATTTGAAAATAATAATTCTTTGCTTTACGTGGGTGATTATGTACATAAAAAAATCATGGCAAAACTAGATGAAACAGAAGCCATTGCAGTAAAAGAAAAGATAGAGAGTAATCAAGAAGATATCAATGATTTATTTTTTAATGAGTCACAGGATGATGAATGGGAGTTTATAGAGCATTTTGAAGCAGTTGCTAAGAAAGATGGATTGTTTTATACAAAAAAGGATTTGATTAATTTTCATGCAGCTGTTAAAAGTAGCTCATTAGTAATTCTCTCTGGACTTAGTGGAACGGGAAAATCACAATTGGTGCAATGTTATGCAAAAGCATTAGGGTTAATTGATGATAGTTTCCATATGATACCGGTTAGACCTAATTGGAATGATGATAGTGATTTGATTGGTTTTGTAGATTCGATGCATATGGTTTACAGGCCAAGTGATGCAGGTTTTATTAATATTTTAATGGAGGCTTGTCAAGAACGAAATAAGAATAAATTATATATTATTTGTTTTGATGAGATGAATTTAGCCAGAGTAGAGCATTATTTTAGCCAGTTTTTATCTATTTTAGAGATGCCTGAAAAATCAAGAGTTTTAAGATTGTATTCATCTGAATACGAATCTAGATTGTATAATTCGGATAAATATAAACCAACTGTTGAAATAGGTAATAATATTAGATTTATTGGAACGGTCAATATTGATGAATCTACATTTCATTTTTCTGATAAAGTATTGGATCGAGCTAATGTTATTAAACTGGAAATCATACCTTATACAGAGTGGAAAACCGGAGAAATAACCACAAAAGGAAGTTTTGTTAAAGAGTGGACGTATGAAGAATATCAGAAATTAATTAGAATGCCTAAAGATAATATGCTTTCTGACAGAGAAAGAGAGTTTATATGGAATGTGCATGAAGTACTCAATTCATGCGGAAAAAATTTAGGGATAGGACCTAGAATTTTAAAACAGATAGCTAAATATTTAGCAAATCTGCCTATCAATAGTAATAACGAGAATATTTCAAGAAAAGAAGGATTCGATATTCAGTTTGTTCAGCGGATTATGACAAAAATTAGAGGACAGAGAGAACAATTAACGGCTATTTTTGATGTAGAATCCGATAAAAGTTTGATAAAATTGTTTGATGAATATTCTGATGTCTCAGACTTTCTTAAAAGTAGAAGAGCATTAGAAATTAAAAACCAGGAGTTAAATGATTATGGTTACACTTTATGATTTAGGGATTTCCATCAGCTTTATTGTTGGGAATTCTAAAATAAGTGTTAAAAATGCGGCAGAATCCGAAAAGGACTATGATTCAAATGAATTAACTACTATTCTGTTTAGAGAGTATGAAAATGTATCGTTGGAATTTACATCTATGTCTGATGAAGATCGTATATATTTTGATGGAATAGATTTGCTTCCGGCAGAATTATGTGAAATAGATGATGCTGGAGATTTATATCTGAATCCTCAAAAAGATGAGATGGTGTATCCCTTGTTTGAATATTCGTCAGAATACTATGCTATGCGTGTTGGCAAGTATGAGCTAAAAATATATCATAATGGAATAATATATTATCAATGGTTTACAGTATTACCTAAAAATATTAATGGTGCTGAATGGGAAATTATGCAACAAGAATTGGAAATTGAAATGCAAGGATTATCTACGGATATAATTAGAAAAAATATATCATTAGGTAATAACAAAAATGAAGTTGTACCCAGTCAGGAACTTTATAGATTTTTTGTTATTAAAAAACATTTTAATAATATTTTAGCTGCATTAATTGACTTAAAAGATAAACCCAAATATAAGGTTCAAAAAGAATATAGATTGGAACCCTTGTATAGAGCAACATATATAGACAATGTAAGCTGTCAAAGGGAGAAAGTCTCGACAGTGATATGAACGTGCAGGAGCCAGTGAATGTCATTTATCAGACTATTATTTCAGTTAAGTCATTGTGTTTTTCTTCCATTGTGATTTCTACTGATGCATTGGCATACATCATTTTAGGACATGAAGAGAAAAATACAATGACTTTTCTATCTGACTAAAAATGGTTAATTCTAAGCGGCTTTAGGTGGTCAATTTTCCCCGCCCCTGACAAAAGATTATTTTGTGTATATTCTATCTTGTTTTGTTTATGGTGCATACATATACTAAATGGTAAAATTAAAGTTAATTTAGATATCATTTGTGCCAAAGCGCACTTCAAGTTTATCAGGGCGTGAATAACTTTCTGTATATTCAACTAA
>OLPO01002115.1_pt1 | contig 12686 bp, 10 predicted proteins | sample 1672831 | NCBI WGS metagenome assembly OLPO01 (sample SAMEA3136728, study PRJEB25190) | human gut metagenome
GCCTCGCAAACCCGCATAAATACTGAATGTGTGGAGTTTTGCTCATGGCTACATATTCTATATACAGGAGGAGAGAAATTATGAATGAAAATACAAACAATCTTGCTGCGATGGCAGCACAATTTAATATCCAGCCGGAGCAGCTCATGGCAATGCTGCAGACGATGCAGCAGGCATCACCAGTACAGGAGCAGCCAGTGAGGACAGTCCCAGACCTGAGACCGAAGCAGCAGACAACGCCAGCGCCAGTACAAGAGCAGGAGCAGGCAGAACTAGCGCAGGAGCAGCCAGTACGAGAGCAGCCGACGAATTCAGACATGGTGATGGACTCACTCGACGCGATGATAGCGGAGTGCTCAATAGACCTGAGCCTGATAGAAAAATTCGCACCACTGGCACAGGGTGACACCTCATGCGTGACGACAGAGGACGATTTCAAGAAAAGGGAGCTCTACGGGACGTTATATTACACGCTTTTTATGGCCGAGCCTATCACAGACGAGACTAGGGAAAATTGCATCTACGAATTAAAGAAAATCGCGCAGCGACTGGGTGGACGGGCTCTGGTATCTCTGTTTAAAACCAGATGCGACCAGGAACAGGCGAAAAAAGAGGAGATGGAAAAAGAGGCCGAAGAGCAGAAAAAGGAAGAAAAAAAGCAGGCGGAAATTATACACGGGAAACAAACGCGATTTGCAGACCTGCCGGAGAACTGCACGGGTAACAAATATATTGCGCCAGAGTGGGATTCCAATGACTCAGAGGCCTGGACGACTGTAGTGCACGGTAAAGAAATAAGGAAAGCCACGGCCTGCACTCAGCCGGTATTGATTAACCGTCAGCTGGAGCCGATAGACGGGATTGAGGATGTCAGACGTGTAGAGTTGATGTATAGAGACGGAAAAAAATGGAGAACGTCTTTTGAGGAGCTGGAGACACTGTTCAATGCAAATAAAGTATTAGCGCTGGCTAACAAAGGAATTGCGATTACCAAAAAAAATGCGCCTGATTTTTGTGAGTTCATGGCATCTATGTACCAGGAGTCAATAGACCGTGACGCGCTGCCGGTGCTCGGGACGATGACAAAACTTGGCTGGAGCAAGGACAAAAAGATTTTCATGCCATATGTGACGGGAGAGACAGATGTGTTGTTTGACCAGAAAGAGAGATTCGCAAGCCTGCTGGGCACCCTGAAACCGGCTGGCGAGTCGGAGGTATGGTATAAGGAATTCAAAAGGCTGCGGGCTACGAAATATAAGCCGCTGCTGCTGCTGACAGCGGCGGCGCTGGCAGCCCCAATCGTGGGGTTGACCAATCTCGATGGGATGGTCGTGAATATTCATGGAGCAAGCACGACAGGGAAATCCTATACGACAGCTATGGTTATGAGCCTGTTTGGTTTTTCAGGGCTGGGCAGCGAGCTGTTCATGGCGGCCAAGACAACAAAAACCGGATTCGAAATTAAGTTGGATACGTTGAACAATATCCCGTTGGTCATTGAGGACACGGCAGCCCTGAGCCCGAAAGACAAAGCAGCGTTTCAGGAATTCGTCATGGACGCTGCAAACGGGCGAGGAAAAACCAGAGCGACAAAAGCCCTGGGTCTCCAGCGCCAGCGCACCTGGCGCACGGTTACGATAGTCACCTCCGAGGGCGCAGTTGACAGCGGGTACACCACAGGCGGCAGCCGGGCAAGAGTCATTAAATTCTTGAGTACTGAAAAATTCCCGCTTTGGGATGAGATGGCGCAGATTGCCGAGGTGATGGAGCACAATTACGGATTCGGCGGGCGTGATATGATACTGGCGCTGCAGGAGCTGGGCGAGCCGGAGGTAAAGCGGCTCATTGACGAATTTAACAAAAAGTTAAAAAAACGCATTAAAGAAAGCGGGAAAAATAAGCAAGACCGGCAGATTATCAGCGCAGCGCTGATGATGACGGCGGATTACATAGCGGAAAAATACCTGTTCAAAGATGGCATATTGCTGGACATGGACGATGTGATTGACATGCTGGATGACGCCAATAAAATCAACCAGGCGGCGAGAGTGTATAACGATATGATTAACAAGATTTTCATCAATTCCAGCCATATCGAGGGATTAGCCAAAGAAAACTCTGATATCCGAGACCCATTTTGGGGTGTATACGACAGAGAGGAGCTCACGATGTCATTCCTGCCGGCTATCTGGCACCAACTGCTGCAAGATGCAGATATGGACGAGTCGCAATTTATCCTGTATCTGAAGCAAAAAAAGTTATTGATTGCGGACGCAGGGGCGCAGTCGAAAAAGCGGTCCGAGTATCTGGGTGACAGGCCAAGAGTGTATAAAATTTTAGTCCCAGACAGTGATGAGGCACCGACGAGGGCGACTCTGGCCAAAATTACCGCTTGCCCAGAGGCGACTATAGATGACGGGATAGTGACTATCCCGGCTGACGTACTGAGAAGCGCAGGAAGAGCATCAGAATTTGGCCTTTCAGACGGATTCACGGTAGCCGACTTTATCAGTTACACACAGAGGCACGAAATCTTGGTGACGTCTAATGCAGCACACGCGAGTGAGTGGATGTTCCGCTGCAGCTGCACGAACCAAGCGACACAGAAGGAAGCGCGTAAGGTTTTTAGCAAAAACGAGGACGATGTAGAGCGGGAGGAGGTTCAGCCGAGCGCAAGCACCACCCCGCAGCCCGAGCAGCTAGAGCTGCTCATCTGATTTGGACCAGTACCCAGGCGGCAGAGCTAGACCATAGGTAATTGCCCTAGTGCCCAATGTACAGGCTAGGGCGCGATAAGCAGTCTATGGAGGACCACAGGCTGCTTTTTTGCGCGAATTTTGCAAAAGTCGCGTATTTTTGCTATATTTTGCGGACGGGTGAGTAAAACCGCGCCCAACTGTCCAGCTCATCCAAGCAGAAAATTGATGTTATATAGAGAGAAATTTAAATTATATTTTTAATTTATAAAAAACCTTTGCATATATAGAAAATTGATTTTACCTTGGGCGTCTTGGACAGCTAACTAATTATATATCTAGCATACAACATAATATATATAAATAATACTATATTTGGCATATATATTATAATTTATATACTAAATATAGATTTTTGAAAAACTCAGAGTGCCCAATGTTGCATTTGGACAACGATGGGTAGTGATGGGCAGGATAGAGTTAGAGTCTGATACTGAGCTTGTGGCTGTGTTGAATTTCGCTTGCCTGTACAAAAGGAAATCTCAGCTGGGTTGTACATCTGGGCTGAGATGGTTTCCTTATCGGCGGGTTTTTCGCTCTGTTCTGCCATACAGCTACTGGATACCCGAAAATCCTTTTTCTGCCATTGATGCAATTATTCTTTTATGCTATGCTCCAGATGGAGGTGATAGACTATGACAGAGGATGAAAGAGCGAGACAGATAGCCGGGCGATTAGTGACACAGGGTAGGATGACCATAACCCAGATTGCTACGGTTTGTGACATACCGGAGGCAGAGGTTCTGGCTATGGCGACTAATTATCGTGACAGGACAGACCTGCTCCACCGTATACGCGCACTGATGGATGATATCTCAAAAACACAGAGGGACGATGCCAAGACCGATTTAATTTGTATGGCCTGCCTGTATGCACACTGTCTCATCTATGGAAGCGGGGCGGGTACTCATGCACTGGCTGATATCCGCGCATATATCGACCGGATGCGTGAGGATGGTGGTCTTGATTGGTTACTTGATACACTGTACTGCCGCGGCACAGACTCTGAGCTTGAGAATCACTTGCAGGGGTATCTTGACCGGGTATACGCAGCTATCCTGCTCAGCCGATATGCGGCAGAGCGCTAGTTGCAATCCTGAAAAATTCCAGGAACGAGAGAGAATAGCATAAAGCAGCAAAATATACAAAAACTGCCGAGGATTTTTTGCAAAAATCAAAGTTGTTTTATCAATTCATCCAATATATAATGAATTTAAGCGTAAAGGCAATAGAAGAGGATGGAGGTGAATTCCGTTGCAAGTTTGTTTTGTGTATTGACGCTTTTGTGAACATATTAGAGTGTTTTGGAGTTGAGTAAGGAGCAGTTATGGAAAATATTTTAAAAAGGCTTAATGTAATCATTATTAATTTTATTACGATTCTTGGCATTGTATGCGGTTCAAGCCATGTTATCCACGCTTATGCCTTGGAAGATTCGCCTAGCAAAAATCTCAATGTATTAGTGATATCAATTGACCCTGTTGTCACAAACCCAGTTCAAAATAGAAGACAGAAGGCCTCAGAGTATCTAGGATATTCATTGACAACCTCCGTGAATACATTGAAAAAAGAGATTCAAGATGGAACCAATGGCTATATAAATGTAAATATTGTTGATGTCATTAATTTGAATGAGTTTCCAACATATAATAAATATAGCTCTATGACAGAGGCTCAATTTTTAAAATTATTTCCGGCAGATAGTCGTGGACATGGAGAGTGGTACGGTTGGTGGAACCGAAATGCCAGCCAGGGAATCATACCTACGGCATTGGATTCAGGCTTTCATTTTGACTATAATTATTTGATTTCCAGATGCAATCTTGTCCAGATGAAAAATCAGGGAAAATTTGATATGGTATGGGTATTTGGCATTGACCCATTGAGCATGTATGAGACTGCAATGATAGGTAATCATCCATTTTGGATAAATGGAACCCCGATAACTGCTGACTGTGAAAATTTTGTGATAGCTGGCCTGACCTTTTCAAGGGTGGATGGTGCTATTGAGTCAATATGTCATTTTTTTGAGTCTATGATGAATTATACTTATGGCGTCAGTGCTACGCAGTATAATTCTACATTACAGTTTCATGATATATCTGAATTGAATTCATGGGAGAAATTTTTTCTATGCAAACAACGGTCTCCGCAGAGCAATCACATATATGGGGTAGGACAGGTGCATTTTTCACCAAATTCTACTGCCGACTATGATTGGTCAAATATGACCCCTGTTCAAAGCTATCATCGTGAATTTTTAACCAAATATCCAAACGTTCAGGCTAACGGAGAAACGTTTTCTGCATCGGAATATCTGAATTCGTATGGTTCAGCGGCTGAATCTCACCATGTATGGTGGATGAAACATTTTCCACATTTCAATGGACATGATGAAGATGGATATTTACAAAACTGGTGGGACTATGCATTTGACCTCAAATACGTAACGGGACTAGAAGCGTCAGGCTCGTATCCATCAGGAACAATTACCATGAAAGTGGGAGACACGTTAAATAACATCCCGTTTACTGTCTGCTATAATACGAACAAGCAGCTTAAAACTTCTGTTGGTAGTAATCGTGCAGTAATAAGCTGTACGCCAGGAAATATCCTCCGGCAGAGCAACACATCAATTACCGCATTATCTACCGGAACTGGGAAAATCACGATTAAATATGATGGGCACGAACTTGTCTATTCTGTAAAGGTAATAAAGCAAGGCGGCGGCTCCACTGGTAGTAATAAAAAGAAGACTGTCTCAATAGGCAGCTTAATTAAAGTTTCTGGGAATACTTATGAAGTAACAGGAAAAAACAAGGTTTCTTATGTGAAACCGAAATCTTATTCCAGTAAGAAGATTGTGATTCCAGATTCTGTAACTTACAAGAAAAAAACTTATAAGGTTACAGCCATCGCGCCAAATGTATTTCTTAATAACAAGCGCCTTACTAATCTTACTATCGGAAAAAATGTAACTACCATTGGCGATAAAGCATTCTACAATTGCAGAAAGTTAAAAACTATTACAATTAAATCGCGTAAGTTAACTTCTATAAAAGGCGGGGCTTTTTACTCAAAGCAGAAGATGACTATTTATGTTCAAGCGAAATACTATTCTAAATACGCTAAGCTTATTAAAAAGAGCGGTATTTATAAAAAGACGGTTATCAAGAAGAAAAGATAAATTTTCTTAGTATAATGTTTAAATACTATCTCAGTTTTAGCGCAAAGTTTTGGGGTGTACAAAAAATGTACACCCCTTATCTTTTTTCATCCAGCGCGGCATGGTATCGGTTGAAAATCTGGCGCTTGATTGCATCGAATTCGGTCATTGTCAATTCACCGTTGCTTAGCAGCATCTTGATATCACTGTACAGGCTCTGGGTGCTGCCGCTGAGTTCTGCCAGATGCTGGGTATCCGGGTTCTGGCTATATTTATCTACTGCTCGCATGAAATCGTCGTAGTCCTCATCAAAATCGGATAAATCTTTGTCTTTGAAAATCTCCTCCATTTTGTACACTTGCCCCACCTCCTGCCCCGATTATATCAGCCTGCGTCCGCTCCCGCAAGAGCTCCGCCTAGCCGTCGCTTGCTGGATTGTGTACACCCCTGGCTGCTGCCTAGGTTACCTTGCCCGCGCGGCGTCACGGGCCTGTGTACAGGTGCAACCTAGTGTGTGCATCTTTTTTCCTTTTTTTGTATACCCTTGTATGTGTACAAGACAGGCGGCGCAGCCGCCGGTGTGTATAGGCTAGGGTGTACACTTTTTTTGTCTTTCTTTCTGTTTCTATTTTGTATATCCTAGTGTGTACAAATTTTTATTCCTCAGGATTATTTTTTGCATAGGCTAGTGTATACATTTTTTTATTTTGTGGAGCAGGCTTTCTTTGTGTATGCTAGTGTGTACAAAATTTTTTATTCTTGGTTTTTATCTTTCCTTTTTTTCGGCATACTATAGATGTAAGAGAAAGGAAGAGGCGGATTCATCACCAAGTCTTTTTTCTTATCCTCTTAGTCTTATGATGGAGTTTGATAGTATTTTTTGGCGAAGCTGTCGGGTGAGGAACCTGGCAGTTTTTTTTGCCCTTTTTTGGAGCCTTTTCAGTATTTTCTATTTCTTTTTTTATTTGTCATATTGTTATTGTAAGAAAGTAAAGGATGCCGCAGGCATCCGCAGGCGGATTCACCGCCGATTCTTTTCCAAATTCTTTAAATTCCTTTTTGGATTTGGTCGTGCATCGGCTTTGGCCACTGGTGCACGGCCTGTTTTAATGTAAAAAAGTGTGTTCTGCTTGATACTCAATCAAGGGTGTACATTTTTTTTAAGATTGATTTTTTATTTTTTTTGTTTGTGAAGGACTGAGTTTGGTTTTGGTAAAGCATGATTACCAAACGGTGCTTTGACTTGTACACACCTATACCTGCATAAGGCGATTGCAATTGCCTTTGCTTGGTTGCAGACCGCCGGACTACTTATCGAAAAACTCTGGGGAAGGGTGGATATATCTAAATCTGAGCTGTGTCAAAAGGCTGTAAAAAAATAATTAGCAACAGGGGGTGTTGCTAACCTGTTGCTAACCATTTTTTTCAGGGATAGACGACGCGAAAGAGCCCGTAAATACGGGCTTTTTCGTGTTACAAAATTAAAGGGGAGGATAAGTATATATTTTTATCTTTTGTATTTATCATCGGAGGGGATCCAATGATAAGAACATACGCAATCTCATAAGAAAATGTCACGTCCGTGTTGCTTTTTTCCTGTGAGATTACTCTTAGTATAGCCGGATTCCCGGGGAATATACGCAAAAACAAAAGTTTCTTTTTTTAACATAGCCGGAAAAACAGGGATAAAGCCTACCAGTCAGAGGCTTTTCGGTGTATAATGTTTTTGGTGTACAAAGGTGTTTTGGCAGAATAGCAGGAACATGTTGAGACTAAAAATATCATATCATAGAATGAATGTAGAAAGGATGATTCAGAATGGAATTTTCAGAAGTAATCAGGAACCGGTATTCCTGTAAAAACTTCAGCGGCAAAGAGGTAGAAAAAGAGAAGCTGGATCAGATTCTGGAGGCAGGGCGCCTCGCTCCTACCGCGAAAAATCTTCAGGAACAGCATATTTATGTAGTACAGTCAGAAAAAGGCCTGGCGGCGATTGATAAAGTAACACCCTGCCGTTATCATGCACCGATGGTTTTAGTGGTAGCCTATAATAAAAACAACGTGTTTACCTATCCGGGCGGGAAAAGAGATTCCGGAATTGAGGATGCCAGTATTGTGGCAACGCACATGATGCTGGCTGCTTATAATGCAGGCGTGGACAGCTGCTGGATTAACTTTTTTGATCCGGAGGAACTGGCACAGGCGCTTGATCTTCCGGAAGAAGAGGAAATTCTGATGCTGCTGGATCTTGGAATTGCGGCAGAAGGAACAGAAGCGCTTCCGAATCATAGTAGCAGAAAAGAGCTGGCAGAAACCGTAACGTATCTGTAACTCATTAATTTCATTGAAAGAACGGAGAAGAGACGCCAAATGGACTCCGGACTTCCCCGCGGATCTATACAGACAGTTAGGCACTTTCCTGGCTGGAAGAGACGTGCCTGACAGGAAGTATTGAGGGATGCGGGGAAAATCCGGAGAGCCGGGATTTTGCAATTTCACCTGTTATGTCCTTGCCACAACGGGCAAAGTGTTATATAATAGAAAAAGTATTTTTCAGAACTATTTATTATGAAACAAAGGATGGTATTACTATGGCATTATTACAGGAGTGGCGCGATATCGCGTATTCACAGGAGACAGATAGAAAACAGCTTCAGAAGTTCTGGTCCGAGTATTTTCTGACCGAGAAAGGAATCTACGAGCAGCTGCTTGAGAATCCGGAAGAGGCAGTTACCGGTACAGTCAAGGAGCTGGCAGAGAAGTACAATATCCCGGTGCTGACAATGACCGGATTTCTGGATGGCATCAATGACAGCTTAAAGAAGCCGAATCCGATCGAGGAGATGACAGAGGATACCGAGGTCAGCCTGGACTTTGACAACGAGCTGCTTTACAAAAACATGGTAGATGCAAAGGCAGACTGGCTGTACGAGCTGCCGGCATGGAACAAGATCTTTGATGCAGAGAAGAAGCGTGCGCTGTATCTGGCTGCAAAGAAGATGAATACTGTAGTAAAGGGCAAGAAGGTCGGCAGAAACGATCCATGTCCGTGCGGAAGCGGTAAGAAGTATAAATATTGCTGTGGAAGATAAGATCAATATCGAAAGTGAAAAGGATGGTGGGGTGACCTGTCATCCTTTTTTTAACCGAATCAAGCAAGTCCCCTGCTTCAATTGCGCAAAGCAATAAGCAGTGGGTTGGGACTTGCTTGTATCAGGAGTGGTACAAGCCACTCCTGATAAGCTGCGAAGCAGCTATTCGGTTAATGAGCAAGTAGCGAAGCGGATTGCGAATATCTGCTTTGTCCAGAATCAAGTGGAAAATCAGAGATGAGAGGAAAAAGAGCAATGAGCATTTGGCATAGCACAGAGGCAGTATGCCTCGTACTGGGGCTGATCTGTATCTTCTATTATATTGGCATTGTCGGCTATGCAGGGATCACTGCAGACTTTGCGTGGATATGGCTGGTGGGCGCGGCCTTCCTTCTGGCGATTGCGGGAGGCATGGTCGCAGAATCGCGTCATCACATGGCAGTGCTGGCTAATCTGCTGCGCGCGGCGGGGATTCTGATGGCGATCGGAATTCTGGTCGTCGGATTCATCGGGGCACATATCTTTGCCGGAATGCGGCAGAAGCCGGAGCAGAACCTTCCATATGTGATCGTGCTCGGCGCACAGGTACGGGGGACGAAGGTGTCGAAAGCACTCCGGAAGCGGCTGGACTGTGCGGCAGAGTATGCGAAAGAAAATCCGGATACGGTATTTTTTCTGTCGGGCGGTCAGGGAGACGGCGAGGATATCACAGAGGCAGAAGCGATGCAGGAGTATCTGATCGAAGCCGGAGTCGATGCAAAGCGTCTGCGCATGGAAGACCGCTCGACGACGACGTGGGAGAATCTGAAGTTTTGCAATGAACTTCAGTCATTGCATACAGAGAGAGTCGGGATTTTGTCGAATGACTTTCATATTTACCGGGCCGTGCAGATGGCAAGACGGCAGGGCTACGAGGACGTCTGCGGCATCCCGTCCGCGTCCGATGCGCTCATGCAGCCGCATTATGTACTGCGTGAAGTATTTGCTGTGCTGGCGGCGACGGCACGTGGGAAGATGCGGATCTGATACTTATATAAGCAGGCTTGCCGGTTTGCTTGTGATTTCAAATAGAAGATGTTAGAATTAGACTGTAATCAGTACACCACAGAATCAATACGGAAGATAACATGTGAATATCTGTCTGCATAAAAGGAACTGAGAGGAAAGAGAAAATGGAAAACTGGGAGAACATTCAGCTGCCATGGCCGGACTGGACGATTACGGCGTATCTGGGCGGCGGAGGCTATGGAAAGGTCTATCAGATCGAGCGAACGGTGTCCGGGCTTCAGGAAGAGGCGGCGCTGAAAATTATTTCACGCCCGGCGGATGATCAGGAGATCGAGGAGTACTATGACAACGGCTACGATGCAGAGAGTATGGTGGCGACATATACGGATGAGCTGCAGCGCTACGTGAAGGAATATCAGATGATGCGGGAGCTGCAGGGACAGTCGAACATCGTGAGCTGCGACGACTTTGCAGTCGTGCCGCGTGAAGATGGGATCGGCGGCAGCATTTTTATCCGGATGGAGCTTCTGACGCCGCTTCCAAAGGCGGTGAAGAAGGAAATGCTCTCTGAGGAGCAGGTGATCCGTCTCGGAAAAGACATCTGCCGGGCGCTGATCCTGTGTGAGGAGCGGAATATCATTCACCGGGACATTAAGCCGGACAATATCATGATCTCGCGCTTTGGCGATTTCAAGCTGGGCGACTTTGGTGTGGCGCGTGTGCAGGACCACACGACAAACGCGACGAAGATGGGGACGCACGGCTATGCAGCGCCGGAAGTCGAGCACATGCAGAAGTACGGAAAAGAGGCGGACATCTACTCGCTCGGTATCACTTTGTACTGGCTGCTGAACAACCGCCGAATGCCGCTGTTGCGTGCCGACGAGATATTAAATGGTACGAAAGTATCAGAAGCGATGGTGCGCCGCTACAATGGCGAGCCACTTCCGCCGCCGCGGGATGGAAGTGAAGGACTGAAGGCGATCGTTTTGAAAGCGTGTGCATATGACGCAAAGGACCGGTATCGTTCTGCCGGCGAGATGTATCAGGCGCTGGAGGCACTCTCGGAAGAACATGCGCCGGGCAGCTACCGGAGTGCAGAAGGCTTCGGAGAAGTAGACAGCATTCAGGAGACGATGCACTCGGAGACTACGCACTCAGCTGGACAGAGCAATTCCGGTATCACGAATCAGTGGCAGGAGACGGCGGCGACGACTGCATCGGCATATCACCACACCGAGACAAACGCATGGCACGATACCAACGCGACGATCGGGCAACCAATGCCGTGTGCCGGACAGTCAGAGGCGAAAGATGCCTCACTGGATAAGACAATGGGCGCGACAGCAGCCTTCCGGAACCAGCAAAAAGCGCAGGTGGCGCCGGAGGAACGAAAAGAAGCAGCTTCCGGGCCGGAGGATAAACGGTGGCATCCGACAAAGGTCGGGTATATCTGGCCGCTTGTGCCGCTGGTCGGGGCGCTTTCGATACTTTTACAGGGAGACAATGCATATGACTCAGGCGGATTTTTGATCCTTATAGTTGTGATTGCTGCGATCATCGGCTGCAATTATGCGATCTATCGGATAGAAAATAAGATATTGCGCGGAATATGTGTGACGCTGAAGTGCTTTGCAGAAGGATTTGGAAATTTATTTGGATTTGTATGGGTTTATCATTTTTTTGATCTTTCGATGAAGCTTTATCACGCCGGTGTAGATACGGAGCGTATAAACATGATCATGATAGTAATGCTCTGGATTGTCACGATTCCATTTGCCTTTTTTTCCATCCGCAGAAAGAAACGCTGATTCCGCTTCTTATCGTACAGGAAAAATTTGTAAAGCGCTGTGAACCAAGTGCCCATGCTTCCATTGTGCAGAGCAATAAGCAGTGGATTGCGAATATCACTTGATTTTTATAAAGCGCTGTGCTATACTTTCACCCGTTGCAGCCCATAAAAACAAGGTCGTACAGGGTCTGCAAGGCGGTCACCGCCTATAAATGTGCCGAGTGTTCGTGACCTTCCACTCGTAAAACAAAACTAAAGGAGAAAACAGAATATGGAAAGAAAGAATGTTACCTTCCTGACGCAGTCAGCAATGATTGCAGCAATCTACGTCGTACTGACGGTGGTGTTTGCACCGTTCAGCTTCGGAGAGGTGCAGGTGCGCGTCTCTGAGATGCTCACGATCCTGCCGATTTTTACACCGGCAGCGATACCGGGTCTGTTCGTCGGCTGCCTGATCGGAAATATTTTAGGAGGCGCGGTGCTTCCGGATATCATTTTCGGCAGCCTTGCGACACTGATCGGAGCGGTATGTACCTGGAAGCTAAGAGATCAGAAGCACTGGATCGCAGCGCTCCCGCCGGTAGTGGCGAATATCTGCATTGTACCGTTCGTACTGCGCTATGCATACGGCGTAATGCTTCCGATCCCGCTCATGATGCTGACCGTCGGAATCGGAGAGGTAATTTCCTGTGAGGTCTTCGGATGTATTCTGGCAGCCGTACTTGGCAAGTACAGCCAGCGCATCTGGAAGCCGGCAGTATAAGACGCTTCGGCGAGGTCAGAGCTGTAAATGAGAAGAGGGTGTGAAAAACGCAGACATGTTTTCACACCCTCTTCTGCTTTTTGAACGCAGATAAGCATTCCCCCGCTTC
>OLPO01002116.1_pt1 | contig 12683 bp, 13 predicted proteins | sample 1672831 | NCBI WGS metagenome assembly OLPO01 (sample SAMEA3136728, study PRJEB25190) | human gut metagenome
GCGCGCGCTGATGCTGGCGGATATCTGCGGCGAGGAACAGCTCAGCGGTCTTTTGGAGGTCACGCGGGAGGACGCGGCGGAATACGTCGCGCAGGCCAAGCGCACGTCGCACACGCGGCTGATGCGGATGCTCGATCTCTTTCTGGCAAGCGAAACGGATATGAAGTGGGCGGCACAGCCGCGCTTTGCGCTGGAAACGGCCGCGCTTCGCGCCTGTGCGCCGGAGGAGAGCATGCAGGTGGAGGCGCTCGTCGCCCGCGTGGACGAGATGGAGCGCAAGCTGCGCGAGAGCGTAGTGGCGGCTGCGCCCGCCCGGAAGCAGGCAGCCGACGCGCAGACGGCCGACGCGCCGGACGACGCGCAGGGAGAAGCCGCGCCGCCCCCCGCGAAGGAAGCGCCGAAAGGCCCTGCACCGGACGCGGAACGCATCTGGCAGGAGGCCATGCGACAGGCCAAGCAGAAGCCGCAGCTCTTCGGCATGCTCAAATTTGGGCGGCTCGTCTCCGGCGAGAACGGGCTGTTCACCGTGGTCTATCCAAAGGCGATGGGCGCGGCCTATGTGAAGATGCTGAGCATCCCGGAGAAGAACGAGGAGGTGGCGGGCTATCTGACGCAGGCGGCGGGCTACCCGTGCACGTTCCGCGCGGCGATCGAGGGCACGGTGCAGGAATCGGACAAGGCGATCCTCAGCGCGCAGGAGGAAGCCAGAAAGCAGGCGGAAAACAGCCTGAACAAGGTATTCGATATGTTCGGACGGGAAAACGTGCGCGTCAAGGATGAATAGGAAAAGAGCAAATCCAAAAATTTGCACAAATTCCAATGGGCGCGCGTTGAACTCCTTCAGTCACGGCTGCGCCGTGCCAGCTCCCTCGAGGAGGGAGCTCTTGATCTGGTTATTTTCCATCTAAGCAATAAGTTCGCCGCGCCCGCGTTTTATGCAGCATTTGTCTTTTGCTCAAGGATCGGCAACAATAAACCGCCTCACAGAAAGTCTCTGTTTGGCGGTTTTTATACTAATATTTTCCTCTCCTCGCCCAGCCTGACCGCTCCGCCCATTTCGATGCGCGCGGCGCGCCCGCCCGCCATGGCGACGCGGGCCTCCAGCCGACCGCCGGGTTCGTCGAAGGCGAAGACGTGCGTGCCGTCCGCAAAGCGCCGCGCTAGATACCACGCCAGCGCGACCGTGCCCGAGCCGCAGCTGCTCTCCCACACGCGCGTATCGGTCGCGGGCACATAGACCAGCGGAGTCATCCGCCCGCCCTGAACGAAGAGCACGCCCTGCGCATCCTGCCCCGGCATAGCGGCCAGCACGCGCTCGGCCAGCTCCGGCGACGGCGCTTCGTTCAGCAGCAGCGCGTGGTCGATGCCCTCCATGCGCACCAGCGGAATATCCCGCCCGTCCGCACAGAGCCTGTCCAGCGCGCAGGGCAGGGGCATCTGCGCGTAAGCGCGGCCGCTCGCAGGCTCGATCTCCACCGGAACAGGGTTTCTCGCCCCGCTGATGGCGACGGAGAGCCGCGTTTCGCCCCGCCCGCGCACCCCCGCGGCGTAACAGGCAAACGCGCGCGCCGCGTTGCCGCAAAACTCGCCGCCCATCATGCACAGGCGCGGAAATTCGCCCGTCAGGGAATCCTCCTCCGCAAAGCCGACCTGTTCAAAGCCCTCCGGACAGCGCGCCATCATTCGGGCGGCGACGGCGGCGCGCGCCTGCGGCGCGACGGGCGAAAGGACGATGGCGGTCAGGTTTCCGGCCGGGTCTGCGGGAATATAGCGGACGATCATGGCGCGATTCCTCCGATGCTTTAGCGTTGTAAAGCATTATAGCGCAATTTTTCCCGCATGGCAAGCCGGTTCATCCCTCAAGAACCGGCAGATAAAACGTCGCGTAAAAATAGATGTGCTCCTGATGGTTTTCCGTCGCCAGATGCAGCCCCAGATACGGCTGATCCTCCGCGATGGCATAGCCCGCCTTCCGCCCGATTGCCGTCAGCTCCGGCATGGCCTCGTCGTCCCACGGCTGGCAGGCAAAGCGATGGATGAGCCGAATGCAGCGCGCCGGGGTGAGCGGCCGCGTGTGCGCAAGCGGCAGGTTCCACGCCGCGCAGGCCTCGTCGTTCGCGCAGAGGCGGAAATCCCGTTCGCTTCCCGGCGCGCTTTTGCGGGCGAAGCTGATGCGCGTATCAGGCATGGCGGCGATAAACTGTTCCAGCGAATCGCGGCTTTTGAAATCCACAAAATCCAGCTCGCTGAGCGACGGACTGAGCATGTGAAGAAGCGGCCTCTCGCAGAGCGTCGGCTCGTCCAGATGGCGCTGCGCATAGGCCAGCCGCGCTTCAAACGCGCCGAACGCCTCCGCGCGGCGGCGCAGCAGCGCGCTCTGTTCCAGCAGCATATCCCGCCGCGCGAGCGTCTGCCCCCGCAGGCCGGAAAGATCGTCCTCCTTGAAAAAATGCGTGACGATATCCTGCACGGAGAAATCCGCCTGCCGGTATTTTTTGAACGACAATAGCAGGATGAGCTGATCCTCGTCATAATAGCGCGTGCCGTTTTCGCTCTTTTTCGGGGTGACGACCCCCTCCTGCTCATAAAAGCGAAGCGCCTGCGTGGTCAGCCCCAGCAGCCGCGCGACCTCGCCGATTTTGTAATCCGTCACGGCCTTTTTTCCCCCTTTCCGCGCCCGATGCGCCGCGCCGCCGCCCGAAGCCCCAGCGCAATCGACGCGCCGGCGGTGTCGATCATCACATCGACGGGGCTTGGGCCGCGCCCGTCGGAAAAGCACTGGTGAAACTCGTCGCTGGCCGCATACGCCGCGCAGACCGCCAGCGCCGTGACCGCCGGACGCTTCGCGCCGCTCAGGCCGAGCGCGTGCGCCCACAGCCAGAAGAGAATCGCGTACTCGCCCATGTGCGCGCCCTTGCGAATCACAAGCTCCAGTATGTCCGTCGGAATCCGCGCCGCCGTCTGCGCCCCCAGCACGAAAGCCAGCGCCCTTTCGACCAGCTCGGTCACAAAGCCGCTTTGCGCGCCGGAAACGTCGCCCGACATTTCGGACATCATAAAAATCACCATCATCCAGAGGACGCAGAGCGCCCACGCCGCCGCCTTTTTCATTCCGCCAACCCTTTCCCTTCCGTCATCCGTTGGCATCATCATAGCACAGGGCGGCGGAAAAAGAAAGCCGCGCAAACCTTTCTGCCGCGTGAAAATCCGCCGCACGCCAAAATTGGCAAAAAACGCTTGAGTTTTCATCATCTTCTGGGTATAATGAAGGGAGAAAAAGCTACCCTGCGTCCGCCCCGGGCGCGCAAACTCTGATTATCGGAGGGCATATTATGAAAAACAAATGGATCGCGGCGCTCGCTCTGGCGGGCCTGCTTTTGACCACGGGCGCTTATGCCGAAAGCACGCCGTCGGAGACGGTCGCGCCCGTTCAGGCGGAAGCGGCGGCCGAGCCGCAGCATCAGCTCAAGGTCACGACCAAATACCGCTATTTCATCAGCCAGTATCACTACATCCGCGAGCGCAAGGTCTCCTATTTCGACAACGTGTACGCCTATAACCACGGCGAATACGGCCTGACCCCGTTCGCCAGCACCGTGCCGGAGGAATACTTCGTCGCCGACGAGAACGGCACGCTGGCCATCGCGCCGATTGTGCTGGATATCACCGACGCGATGCGCGAGCGCCTCTATGGCGCGGACGTGGGCGAAACCGCGCTCTACTACGGCCAATACTGCCAGCGCGAGAAGGATCGCAAGGGCGTATGGGGCTACACCGGCATCCACGAGGGCATCGACTTCGTGAACGTCAAGGGCGCGCCGCTGTACGCGATTCTGGGCGGCGAGGTGACGCGCGGCACGGATAAAAACGGCACCGTCGCCATCTACAACGCCGAGTACGACATCACGCTGCTGTATCTGCACTGCGAAAACAGCATCGTCCGCCGCGGCGACACGGTTGAAGCGGGCGCGATGATCGCCAAAGAGGGCAAGAAGAACATCAAGGGCGGCGACAAGACGCATTACACCCATGTGGAGCTGCGCAAGGGCCGCCACACCTCCTCCAGCCCGTACCGCGACATCGTGCTGACCAGCGACTGCCCCTACGCCGTGATGCAGCAGGCGCTGGGCGGACTGGCGCGGCTGATGGGCTACAGCGAGCGGTGTGTGCTGCTCTCGGCGCACGGGCTGGTCAGCGTCGGCGCGCTGCTGCTGGCGCGGACGCTGAAGGCGGCGAGAGAGAACCAAAGCGACGTGCTGCGCTTCGGCGCGCTGACGCTGGCGATGAGCGCGGCGATCACGGCGCTGTCGTTCGTGCTGCTGGAAGGGCTGTACCTGAACCGATACTGGATTCCGCTGATGACGCTGGGCGCGCCGGTGATGGCCGCCTGCCTGACCGGCGAGACGAACGCGCCGCTCCGGCGCGGGTGCGCGCTGCTGTTCGCGGGCGTGGTGCTGACCGCCTCCGCGATGCAGATCACGAGCACGATGAAGCACCCGGAAATCACGGACGTGCAAAGAGAGCGAGCCGCTTTTTTGCAGGAAAGCGGGCTGACCTTCGGGTATGCGACGTTTTGGAATGCCAACGTCATCACCGAGCTGACAAACGGCGAGGTGGAGGCGGTGGGCATCTCCATCGCGCAGAACGAGAAGGGGCAGGGCGTGCCGCGCGTCAGCGAATGGCTGGAGGCGCAGGAAAACAGGCGGATGGAGCGGCCGGACGAGCGGGTGTTCATGCTGCTGACGGAGGCGGAGAGCGAGCGGCTCGACGACTTCCTAAAAAAAAGCGGGGCGCAGGCGCGCTGCACGCGGGACGGAATGACCGCTTACGAAATCGAAAGCCAGCGGATTTTCTTTGAAACGGCGCAGGCGATGGACACGCCGTGAGCGCGGACGAGGAGAGGAAAACGAGATGCAGGACATCCTGAACATGGCGCTGCCGCAGTGGGAGCTGCTGCCGGATATCGGGCTATACATGGATCAGGTGATTACGCTGATGGATCGCACGTTCAGCCCGGCGCTGCCCAAGGGCGAGATGACCAAGTCCATGGTGAACAACTATGTGAAGGTCGGAATGATTCCGCGCCCGGTCGGCAAGAAATACGACCGCGAACATCTGGCGATGCTGCTGATGATCTGCGTGTTCAAGCAGGCGCTGAGCATGGAGAGCATCAGCCGGCTGCTGGGCTTCCTGTGCGAGCGGGACGTTCGGACGGGGTACGATCAATTCTGCGCGATCATCCGAAGGATCGAGGAATCCGCAAAGGGCGGGCGCATCGAGCTGTTCGGGGACGGGATGGACGAGCGCGAGATGGCGCTCCGCTCGGGCGTGATGGCGGCGCTGTGCACCATACACACCTGCAGGCTGCTGGAAAAGGAGCGCGCATAAGGCGCGAAACGCGCATGAAACGGATATACGCCGTCATAGGCATAGAATAAAGGAATTTGCCAAAGGGCTTGAAATTTGAATTGATTGTGGTTTATACTAGGATTAGAAATTGGAGATCAGGGAGGGCTGACCAATGTTTTGTCCCCATTGTCATAACAAGATCCCGGATGGAAGCAACTTCTGCCCGCTGTGCTACGCCAACCTGGTCGGCGTGAAGCAGCAGGAAAAGGAGAGCGCGGCGGAGACGGACGCGCCGCGCCCGAAGCAGAAGCCCGCGCCGAGGAAAAACAACGCCAAACCCGCCTATACGAAGGGCAGCAGACAGAGCAAGCGCGCGCAGGACAAGACGCCGATGATTATTGCAATCGGCCTGATCCTGATTCTGGTGCTGATTATTGTGATGATCGTGCGATCCATGTTCGGGGCGGGCGCGCCGGCGGTGGTGAATACGCCGGTTCCGCAGGCGACCCAGCAGCCGCAGCAGGAGAATAACTTCATCGTCTTCGGCGCGACGAACACGCCCGCGCCGCAGCTGACGGCGACGCCGAACATCGAGATTACGCCGACCCCCGCGCCGCAGGCGCCGGCCGTGACGACATACAAGACGCTGCGCAAGGGCGACCAGAGCGTAGAGGTAAAGCTGATGCAGGTGGCGCTGACGGAACTGGGCTATCTGAAGGGCGCATCGGACGGCAATTTCGGCACGGGAACCAAGACGGCTGTCGAAGCCTTCCAGAAGGACAACGGGCTGGATGTGGACGGCATCGCGGGCGCAAAGACGCTTGAAAAGCTCTATACCCTTTCCGACATGACGCCGATGCCGGATGTGGATGTGACCGCCGCGCCGGGCGACATTCTGGATCTGCCGGGCTAAGCGAGAGATTACGAAAGAGGCTGTAAAGCGAGAACTTTACAGCCCCTTTTTATCAAAACGGAGTATAAGGACGGACATGAAAAAACATTTTGCTTCATTTGTATTTTTTCTGCTGATTGCGACGGCGGCCTGCGCGCTGGCCGCGCCGAAGCTGACGAACGTGGCGGCGGAGAGCGACAGCCTGCGCGCCGGCGGTGAATGGGCGCTCACCTTCGAGACGACGGAGGGCGGCGCGCTGGCGATGTCGCTGCGCGGCGCAGACGGCGAAAGCGTTGAGCTGGGCGCGACGCAGGTAGACGCGGGAAGCGGGCGGCTGATCTGGGACGGCATTTTGCCGGACGGAAGCGCGGCAGCGGACGGTGCATACACCGTGGCCGTTCGGCTTCGCAACTACTGGGGCGAGGAGAGCGAGGAGAGCCTGCTGCCGCTGACCATCGGTGCGCCGGAAGCGGGAGAAGTGCGCGAAACGGCGGATTCCGACGCGCCGGAGGCGCTGGATTTGAGCGGCCTCGACATTCAGGACGCGCTGATTTGGGACGAGGAGATCGAGGAGGCGCAGACTTGGGACGAGGGACAGGCGGCCCTCGAACAGGCGAGTGAAACGGGCAGGCGCCCCGTGCCGCAGGCGGCGAGCTACTGGGACATGAACCCGGATGAATACGACCTGACCGACCCCGACCACCAGAAGGCCATCTGGGATTTGATGATGCAGCCGATTACGGTGATGGACGTGGAGCAGACCGAGCACGTCTACCCGACCTTCACCCCCGGCGCGGACAAGAAGCCCTATGAGCAGAACTGCGCGGGCGAGCTGCACGGGCAGAGTCAGGGCGTGCACGTGCTGGAGGAGGACACGGATGGCGACGGCTATGTGCTGATCGAGGCCTACGCCAACGACGGCACGAAGACGGACAACGAATACATGGAATCCCGGAACGCAAAAAAGGTGCAGGGCTACGTCAAAAAGAGCATCCTGTTCGAGGTGAAGCCCTCGGACAAGTACGCGCTGCTGGTGGATAAGCTGCGCCAGAAGCTCTACATCTTCGAGGCGGGCGCGATCATCGGCGAATTGGACGTATCCACGGGGCTCAACAACGCGAAACAGCCGTACAACGAATCCCCGGCGGGCGAATACATCACGGTGAGCAAGGTCGGCGACTTCAACGCAGGCGGCGGGACGATCGGCCGGTTCGCCATCCGCATCAACGGCGGCACGCTGCTCCACGAGGTGCTGCACGACACGGCGAAGGACGGCACGCGCATCTATACGCAGTATGAGGCGCAGCTCGGCATGAAGGCCAGCCACGGGTGCATCCGCATCCAGCGCAGGGCCAACGCGCATGGGCAGAACATGCAGTGGCTGTGGAACAACCTCGAAAACAAGACGAAGGTGCTGATCTGGGACGATCAGGGGCGGCGGATGTACGAGCCGGAGCTGCCGGACGGCGGCTTGCAGCTCTACCGCAACCCGAAGGGCGGAAGCAACTACCACGTGGACGCGAACTGCCCCGGCGTGAAGGAGAAATATCTGCCGCTGACGGGCGATTTCACCTACGGCGATTTGGAGAAGGACGAATTCAAGAAGCTGACCCCGTGCAGCGCCTGCGGCGCGCCGGTGAGGCCGGAGACGCTCTACGAGCGCTATGTATTTGAAGCCAACCAGATCGGCGCGGAGGTGACCGACGAGGTGAAGGCGAAGTTCGGAATCGAATAACGTCAGCCCGAACAGGGGCCGAGCGAAGCAGCGTTCGGCTCTTTTTGAATTGTTCTGGACTCCTTCAGTCACGGCTGCGCCGTGCCGGACCTTCGGCGTTCCGCTTAACTCCTTCAGTCACGGCTGCGCCCTGCCAGACCTGCGGCGTTCCGCCTGCCTGCCTCCCGCGCAGCGGGCGGCAAGCTCCACGCCCTCAAGGAGGGAGCTCCTTGATTGGTTATCTTCCGTCTGGGCGATAGGCCGTGGGGATACACATTGCGCGTGGAAACGAAAAATGATGGATAACGGGTGAAACATCTGACGACTGACAAAGGGCACTGAATTGCTTTAGCACGATAAAGCGGCGGGCGGGATGAAACAAAATCAGGTCAGACGGTACAGACATGAAAGAGCGGATTGTGTAAAATAGACAAAAATGCGGAGGAGCGAGGGGCGAAAGTTTGTGAAAGTATCTTTCAAACCGGAAAAGAAACGCACGGACGAGTGGACATTGAAGGCGGGAAAGAAACGCCCGGATAAGTGGATAGAAGGGACGCAAAAAACGGGCGAAACGAACGGCCGAAAAAGGCAAGCGGGAGCTGACTTTTTGAGCGAACGGCGAAAAAGAGACAAAATGGAAAAAATCTCAAAAAAATCGAAAAAAAGTTCAAAAAAGGGGTTGCAATTTCCCGGAAAATAGAATATAATGTGGCAGATGTCTGCAAAGGGGATGAAGTAACAGATTGCTCACTGGCCGGTGAGGGAACTGTTATGGACCATGTCCGCCAATCGGACGACGGCTCAAGATCCGTCATGCAGGGCAAAAGCCAAGCAAGTCGTACTTGAGTACGAACAAGGAGGAAAAGAAATGGCCAGCAAGAAAATCCGCATCAAGCTCTGGGCTTACGAGCACAGCCTCGTTGACCAGGCTGCCGAGCGCATCGTCGAGACCGCTCGCCGCACCGGCTCCAAGGTGTCCGGCCCGATCCCGCTTCCGACCGAGAAGGAAGTTGTGACGATCCTGCGCGCGCCGCACAAGTACAAGGATTCCCGCGAACAGTTCGAGCAGCGCACCCACAAGCGCCTGATCGACGTTCAGAACCCCACTCGCGCCACCTTTGACGCGATGGAGAAGCTCGATCTCCCCGCTGGTGTGGAAATCGAGATCAAACTGTGATCAGGAGGTAAGCAGATATGAAGAAAGGTATCGTCGGCAAGAAGATCGGCATGACGCAGATCTTTACCGAGGACGGCCGCCTGATCCCGGTTACTGTTATTCAGGCAGGCCCCTGCCCGGTCGTTCAGAAGAAGACCGTGGAAAACGATGGCTATGAAGCGATTCAGGTCGGTTTCGACGCTTACGCCGAGAACCGCGCCGAGAAGCTGGTGAACAAGCCCCTCAAGGGTCACTTCGCCAAGGCGAACGTCGCTCCCTGCCGCAAGCTGCGCGAGCTGCGCCTTGAGGATTGCTCCGCGTACAACGTTGGCGACGAGGTGAAGGTTGACGTCTTCACCGCGGGCGACAAGGTTGATATCACCGGCACCTCGAAGGGCCACGGCTTCACCGGCGCGATCGCCCGTTGGAACCAGCACACCGGCCCGATGGCCCACGGTTCCAAGTATCATCGCGGCGTTGGTTCCCTGAGCGCGAACTCCACGCCGTCCCGCGTGTTCAAGAACAAGAAGATGTCCGGCCACTATGGCGTTGATCGCGTGACGACGCAGAACATGAGCGTTGTGCGCGTTGACGCGGAGCGCAATCTGCTGCTCGTGCGCGGCGCTGTGCCGGGCCCGAAGGGCGGAACCCTTGTGATCCGCGATTCCGTCAAGGCCTGATAAGGAGGAACCGTCACAATGCCTAAGATTGCAATGCTGAATCAGGAAGGCGCTAAAGTCGGTGAGATCGAGCTGAGCGAAGCGATCTTCGCCTCCGAGATCAACGAGAGCGTCCTGCACCTGGTCGTTCGCAGCCAGCTGGCCGCCAAGCGCCAGGGCACCCAGTCCGCCAAGACCCGCGGCGAGGTTCGCGGAGGCGGCCGTAAGATCTACCGTCAGAAGGGCACCGGCAACGCTCGCCACCATGGCAACCGCGCGCCGCAGTTCACCCACGGCGGCGTCGTGTTTGCGCCGAAGCCGCGCGACTATATCGTGAACGTGCCCAAGAAGGTTCGCCGCCTGGCGCTCAAGGGCGCCCTCACCTCCAAGGTGAACGATGGCGAGATGATCGTTCTTGACAAGATCGCCCTGACCGCGCCGAAGACCCGCGAGGTCGCCGCGATCCTCAAGAACCTGGGCGTCGAAAAGACCGCGCTGCTCGTGCTGGCCGGCCCGGACGACACCATCACCCGCGCGTCCGCGAACATCGCGGGCCTGAAGACCGCCTATGTCAACACGATTAACGTGCTGGATATCCTCGGCAATGAGAAGTTCATCATCACCGAGGAAGCGGTCAAGCTCGTTGAGGAGGTTTACGCGTAATGAAGAATCCTCATGATATCATCCTCCGCCCCGTTCTGACTGAAAAGTCCTACGACGGCATGGCGGACAAGCGCTACGTGTTTGAGGTAGCGATCAACGCGAACAAGATCGAGATCAAGCAGGCCGTTGAAGCCGCCTTCGGCGTGAAGGTCGAGAGCGTCAACACCCTGCGCACCCTCGGCAAGATCAAGCGTCAGGGCCGTTACGCCGGCCGCACCCCCGAAATCAAGAAGGCTTACGTCACGCTGAAGAAAGACTCCAAGACCATCGAGTTCTTCGACGGCATGGCGCAGTAACAGGGAGGTTAACAAAAATGGCTATTCGTGTTTATAAGCCGACTTCCCCGGCCAGACGTTTCATGTCGGTGCTCACCTTCGAGGAAGTCACCAAGACGACGCCGGAAAAGTCCCTTCTGGAAAGCAAGAAGAAGAATGCCGGCCGCAATAAGCAGGGCAAGATCACCGTTCGCCATCAGGGCGGCGGCAACAAGATCAAGTACCGCGTGATCGACTTCAAGCGCAACAAGGACGGCATCCCGGCCAAGGTTGCCGGCATCGAGTACGATCCGAACCGCACCGCGTTCATCGCGCTGCTCAACTACGCCGACGGCGAGAAGCGCTACATCCTGGCGCCGATCGACCTGAAGACCGGCGACACCGTGGTCAGCGGCGAGGGCGCGGACATCAAGCCGGGCAACGCGCTGCCGATCCGCAACATCCCTCTGGGCACGCTGATCCACAACATCGAGCTCGTTCCGGGCCGCGGCGGCCAGCTCGTCCGCAGCGCCGGCGACGCCGCTCAGCTGATGGCGAAGGAAGGCGCGAACGCGCAGGTTCGCCTCCCCTCCGGCGAAGTTCGCATGATCTCCATGGACGCGAAGGCGACCATCGGCACCGTGAGCAATGCTGACCACAGCAACGTGCGCATCGGTAAGGCCGGCCGCACCCGTCACATGGGCATCCGCCCGAGCGTCCGCGGTGTGGTTATGAACCCGTGCGATCACCCGCACGGCGGCGGCGAAGGCAAGAGCCCGGTCGGCCTGCCCGCGCCTGTCACCCCGTGGGGCAAGCCGGCGCTCGGCCTGAAGACCCGCAAGCACAAGAAGTACTCTGACAAGAAGATTGTCAAGCGTGCGGGCAAGAAGTAATAGGAGGACTCATCAATGAGCAGATCGGTCAAGAAGGGCCCCTATGTAGCTGCTAAGCTGCTCAAGAGGGTCGAGGAAATGAACGAATCCGGCAAGAAGTCCGTACTCAAGACTTGGTCAAGGGCATCCACCATCTTCCCCGAAATGATCGGTCACACCATTGCCGTTCACGACGGTAAGAAGCATGTCCCCGTATACATCACTGAAGATATGGTCGGACACAAGCTCGGCGAATTCGCACCCACCCGTACCTTCCGCGGTCACCGCGGCTCCGAAAAGGCAACACGCGGTAAATAAGGAGGCGTAAAAATGGCAACCAGATCCAAAATGAAATCACAGTATCGCAAGGAAAACGCTGACAGGCGTCCCCATGCGACCGCGAAACATATCCGCATTTCTTCCCGCAAGGTAAAGATAGTTATCGACCTTATCCGCGGCAAGAGCGTTGAAGATGCAGAAGCAATCCTTATGTACACCCCCAAGGCGGCTTCCGAGCCCACCCTGAAGGTTCTCAGGAGCGCGATTGCAAACGCCGTAAACAACCTCGATATGGACCAGGAAACCCTCTATGTTGCAGAGTGCTTTGCAAACCAGGGTCCCACCCTTCGCCGCTACAGGCCCCGCTCCCGCGGCAGCGCATCCCGCATCCGCAAGCGTACCAGCCATATCACCATCATCCTGGACGAGAAGAAATAAGGAGGACATACAATGGGACAGAAAGTTAATCCGAATGGCTTCCGAGTAGGCGTTATCAGAGATTGGAACACCCGTTGGTACGCCAACAAGAAGGATTTCGCAAACTTCCTCGTTGAGGATAAGAAAATCCGCGATTACCTCAAGAACAAGTACTTTGAGGCAGGCATTGCGAAGATCGATATCGCCCGCGCTGCAAACAAGGTCACTGTCAGCATCCACACCGCTCGCCCCGGTATGCTCATCGGCAAAGGCGGCGTCGGCGTTGACGCCATCAAGGCAGAGCTCAATGCACTTGTCAACAGGTCCGTAAACATCAACATCATCGAAGTGCGCAACCCCGATGCAAACGCTCAGCTTGTTGCTGAAAACATCGCAGCCGCACTCGAAAAGAGGACTTCCTTCCGTCG
>OLPO01002123.1_pt1 | contig 12660 bp, 16 predicted proteins | sample 1672831 | NCBI WGS metagenome assembly OLPO01 (sample SAMEA3136728, study PRJEB25190) | human gut metagenome
ATGCTGGTCTGGAGATTCCGAATTCTTCTGCCAGAATACGTTCAGCAGGAAGTGCATCGCCGGGTTGTAATTCTCCGTTTTGGATATTTTCGATAATTTGTTTCAGAACATCGTTGAATGTACTGGTTTTATCTATTTTTCTAAACATTTATTTTCCTCTTTCTTGGTACATCGTTTCGTAAATAACTATACCAATCGCGTAAGATGCGGATTCGAGTGTGCAGCTCTATATCAGATAACTGTTCCGCAGAGATTTCTTTGATTATTAAATAGTTACATACATCTAATATTATAACGGATTGAAAGGGAGATGCAACTGATTCCTACAAAATTTCTAAAAGTGTAAAATTTTTGTGTTGCTGAGAACGGAGTGAACAGTAACAAATTTTTGCAGTTTTTTTATAAATTTTATAATTTTACGGTATTCATGCTATGTGATTTCATCTTGTGCCATAGAATGTAATTTCAAAATCCTCAAAACCCTTGATTTTACAGTAAAATTTATCAAAATAATTTCATCACAGTTCATTTAGCTGTTAAGATGTGTCATAGAATAACATTTGCTATATGGGGTAAAAATTGGGGTAAAATGTGGGGTACAAAATAATAGTATTGTCTGTATTCTGATCAGAGCATAAACGGGTACTGGAAAATATGATTCAACAAATAAATTCACCATTTGTATAATATACTTAACAAGGGAGCCGGAAGGTGAGCACCATCACCCAACTCGACGAAATAAGATTGTAAAAAAATAGCTGTCATTCTTGCCAAAAGAACAGGACGGCTATTTTTTATGTGTGTATGTAAGCAGTGAGATTACTGTATTGACAGCAGTCAGAATAATCATAAAAATTTTGTAGTCACTCATAAAATCGCTCCATTCTGGTAAGGTGTCCAGATTGAGTGAGAGCACGTCCCCCAGTTATCCGGTAAGTGTATTATATTGTCAAACTCCAGGAACATATTATCATGGCAGCAGTTAAGGTCCTGCTACCGATTAGTTTTGTTGGTGTCCAGGTGGTTCCTCTTTTTTATTGTTTTGTATAGACGGTACATGGATCACTCACCGTTATGAAAAATGAAGAGCAAGTATTCAATGCTTTAATTGATAAGGGGGAGTTTTGGATATGTTGGGAGAATTTTTTTAAGTAATCTGAGCGAAGTGTCTTCCAAGATTTTTCATCTACAATGGAAATATATCTTTTATTGTAGTCTGAAAGAATACTAGTTTCTAATTCAGCTCGTATTTGTTCAAAAATGGTTGCACCTGGACAATCATGTGCTAACCATATTCCGAAATTATCCATATCATTATCGATTTGTTTATATATGGTTCTTACATCATATCCTAAATTTTCAGCAATTTCTTCAGCTGTAAGTTTAATACAATATTTAAGTTGAAACGCATTTGAAGGTCTTTGAGATTTACAAAATTCTTTGAACATATCAACCGCATATTCTTGTTTTATACAAATTTTAAAATAAATTTTTCCGAGTAAATAATATGAAAGTCTTAATATTTTCAATTTGGAATCAATTATATTCATTGGTTATTCTACCTCGTGTATTTTACGCAAATGCAGATAAAAAGTAGCTCGTAAAACAGGGCATTTTTTCAAAGGTAAATCTAGTGTAACATTTGTATCAACAAGAAACAATCAGATTTTGTCGAAAGGAGATAAAAATACATGAACGCTACTAGAAAAGCAGAATTAAATAACTTAAGAAAGACGGTCGATACATATGAGTTACAGTCAATGCTGGGATGTGGAAGAAAAGGAGCTGTAGATATTGGAACTGCTGCCGAAGCAAAAGTTCAGATTGGACGTAGAGTATTTTGGAATGTGGGAAAAATTCAGAAGTATCTTGATGCAATTAGTGAATGAGATTTTGCAACACTGAAAGGCGGTGATAAGGATGGGGAGGAGAAAAGGCAAATATGTCCCCCAATTGTTTGAAAGCACAGGTGTTTCGCATGATACAAGCGCGAATATATATGGCAGCATGCTAGAATCTCCTGCCTTTAAAGATTTAAGTAAGAATCAGCGACTTTTATATATTTACATGAAAAAACAGTATTATGGTACAAAAAAGCCTGGCAAAGATTATCCAGATATGCCAGAATTACAGGGAAACGACTTATTTTATTTTAATATGGCCCTTGCGGTTAAATATGGGCTATATAGTAGATCAAATGACCGACAATTTTATCATGACATTTCTGAAATAGAACATCATGGATTTATAAAGACCATAAGTAGTGGAAAGGCAACTAAATCGAAGTCAATATATAAGTTTATTGGAGAATGGAAGCAATGGCAGGATAGTAGTTAAATCATTTCAGGGAAATTTCCCAGTAGATGAGATTAAAACTTCAGGGAAATTTCCCAGTAGATACCAGAAAGTATTAAATATCTACGGGGAATTTTCCCTGTACCGCTATAAAATTAACTGTATAAACCTACGGGGAAATTTCCCGGAGTATATATAAAGTTTACCATCATTTTGAACTTAAGAAGTTAATACCGAAACAGGACGGGGAGGGGGAGTGAATGGCCAAACCGAAAGCAGAGGAGTGGATAATAGAAGAGAAGCTGATTATTTTAGAGGGGTGGGCTAGAGATGGACTGATTGATGAACAGATAGCAGAAAATATAGGAATAAGTGTCAGAACGCTTTATCGATGGGAGTCTAAATACAGTCAGATTTGTCATGCCTTAAAAAAGGGTAAAAGTGTAGCTGATAGAGAGATTGAAAATGCATTGTTTAAAAGGGCAAATGGTTATGAATTTACGGAGATTAGGACGAAAAAGAAAGCGGGAGTTGTTGTTGAGGAAACTATAATTACAAAGCATATTCCAGGAGATGTTACAGCTCAGATTTTCTGGTTGAAGAATCGCAAACCGGAATATTGGGGTGGTGGTCGTGGATTTACTGAAGAAAATAATGAAGATGTGCAATTTTATCTTCCGGATAATGGGAGGGACAAAAAAGATGGCAGTGAGTAATGAAACAATGGTAATCTTTGTGGATGTGCAGCAAGATATACCTGCATATTTGTGTAAAGATGAAAATGGCGAATTTTTTCTTTGTACGGTTGAAAAAAGAGGCAAAATTTTTACAGAACAAAACACTAAAATAGTATCATGCATTGAAGCGCAGATATTTATTGCAAATGCTTGTAATAAAGCCAGAAAGATTATTTCAGAAAATAGTTGAGAGCAGAAGTGAAATGCAAGAAAAAACAGGAGTAGTAATTTTATATAAGGAATTTCTGGATGGACTGTCGATCAAAGCAATCCGTAAATGTGCCGGAGGGGATACCTACGTTATCGTGTATCTGCAAATGCTTTTAAAGGCACAGGCCTGTAAAGGGTATATCCGACATCAGAGAATCCTACCGACATTGAGCGAAGAGATAGCCCTGGAACTGGGAGAGACAAAGGAAACCGTTACAGCTACCCTGTCCATCCTGGAAAACTGTCACCTCATCGAGAGACAGGGAACGGAAAGCATTTTCTTCAAACAGTGCCAGACAGAACAAGAAAAGGTAATTGACAGCGAATAAGCGAGAGCGCAGCGTAACGGCTCAGCTCTCTGGAAAGGATCAGAGCATGGGCCGGATGGAAAATGAGACAATCGTAAAAATGCTACAGGATGGACAGGGGGATCAGCAACAGCTTCTGGAAATGCTCTGGAAACAGAATGTCAGCCTAGTAAGGAAAATTATTCAAGAAAGCACCGGGATAGAACGATGGAACCAGGACTTCGAGGATTTAGAGCAACAGGCATTTCTTGGCATCCTGGAATCTATAAGCCGGTATGATTTCAGCCAGGGCAACAGGTTCTTTACATACGCCACACATTACATCGTCAAGAGCCTGCGAAAATATTATGATCGATACTGCCAGAGCCTACGCATACCGCCCGCCATGCGAGCGAAAATAAAGAGCTACATGAGAGCCAGGGAAGAACTGCAGGCATCGGGCCAGGTCACTACGGATAAAGCCCTCATGGAAAGCCTGGGAATGTCAGAAAAGGAATTCCGGAATGTAAGTGACAGCATCCAGAAAGTCGGACTGGTAAGTCTTGACAGCCGGCTGGAAGAGAACGACAAGGATTCCGGAACGCTCCTGGATATGGTTTCTGATCCATCCCAGAATACAGAGAGTGCTTCGGACAGTGTTTATCTGCAGGAACTGCACAACACTTTGACGGCAGCATTGGGAACATTGAGCATAAGGGAATGCGAGATCATTTATGCCCGGTTCTACAAAGGTCAGACCTTGGAAGAAATCGGGGACACCCTGCACTGCTCCAAAGGGAACATAGACTGCCATATCCAGAACGCCTTCCGGAAACTCCGGCGGGGAAAGTACGGAAAGGAACTGGCATCGTTTCTTCCGGATCAGCAGGAACGGCGAGCAATAAGAAATATTAACCGGGAATCAGAGAGAAAAACGGCCGGATTGTCAGAGCAAGAGAAAGAACTGCTCCTCTGACAGCATCACAGGCCAGGAAAGGACACAGCATGGCATACACAGAAAGGCAGCTTCTGCAGGAACGGCAGGCAACAGTTTTGCTATCCACAGAACTGAGTAATATGTTCAACAGGGCAATGAAAAGCGTTACCCAGGAACTGGAACGGGAATACGAACAGGAAAGGAAAAAGGCAAAGCGGGAACGAGAGAAAATGTATTCTGCCAGAAAGGCATTTGTAAGAGCTTGCCTGGAAAGGTACCGGGCATCTCCAGAGGGAACTCCGATCAGAACCATGATAGACAGTCTGATCATAGCGAACAGGGACTGTTCTGACTTCTCAGAACGTAACAGGATACAGCATAACGCCATCGTGCTACGGTATATCATCGGGAACGAACTGCCGGACATAGAGATTTGTCGGCGGCTTCACATCAGGATAGACTCCCTAGAGAGATACATAGAACGAGCAATCGGGGATTTGACAATCCTGTTTTATGGGATAAATGGCATTGATCCAGATTGGATAGGGGGAACGTATGTCTGAAATGTCACCCCTAAAAAATGGCAAGTCAAATTCTCGGAACGCCCGGAAAAAGAAAGTCCGGTATTACATAGGCAAAAAGCAATATGTTCCGGGAGAATCAGATCTTCTCTGTGCGACCGAGCATGACAGCTTCGGGAATGGCGGGACAAAAAAGCTCTACCGTACCGGGAAAGGCTCGTATTTTCTTGTGAGCGAGTATGAGGGAAACGAGACAAAGATTCAGCTTATGGACGAGCAACAGGCATTTGGCTTTATGGACGAGCATACCGCCTGCATTGATACGGATACCTACGACAGGATTTTTGGCATACCAGAGAAAGGGTAATGTGAGCGTATTTGCCATTTTAAGGGCTTAACCCTATCAAATTCCTCATGTGACACGATAAAAACGCTTCCTGCCCCGGTAACGGCTTCACAGGCATATGAAATAAAAATGGGCTATCCATTCTTGGACAACCCACCCATCACAACCAGTGCCAGCACATGACACTTAAACGTTAATTTGGTTATGTGATTATACAGCCTATTTCTATCTGCGATTCAAAGGATAAGTCACAGCATAGCTTTTGTCAAGAAAGGAAATTACGAGAAATGAGTGATTTTGTATTATTTGCTATCATCACCGGGAATGTCATAGCGAGAGTGATTGACCGGGAATGGACAGCAAGGCATGTCAGAAAACAGAACAGGGAATGAGACTGCAGCGTCTGGAAAATCTGATAAACGGCAATGAAAAAAGCACCCAGGCCAATGTTCTGAGTGCTTTTATTGGGTTTATCCCCACAAAAAGGTGGAAAATGTGGGAAACATCCCCGGTTTACAGATCCAGGGAATTGAAATCTATCTGCAAGTCCGGATAGATCTTGACAGGAACGGAATCTTGGAATGTATAGGTTTCAACACTGAAATCTGTCTGCTCCAAATGGTAAACCAGGATTCTCTCCCTGGACGGGTCTACAATCCAGTATTCCCGGACACCTGCATCAGCGTAAAGGTTCAGCTTCATCACATAATCGTGACTGGAATTGCTCGGGGAAACGATTTCAATGATCCAGTCTGGGGCTCCGGTACAGCCCCGGTCAGTGAGTTTGTTCCGGTCACAGATCACGCTTATGTCTGGCTCGACAATGGTTTTACGGTCTTCTCTCAGCTTGACAGCGAAGGGAGCGGGGAACACACGACAGGGACCGCCTTTGCTACGGATATAGTCCCGGATTGTTCCGGCAAGCTCCATGAGTATTGTCTGGTGGATTCTGGAGGGGGCGGCATGGTTATAGATCAGCGTCCCATCGATCAGCTCTGCCCGGATATCTTCCGGCAAATTGTAATAGTCAGCTTCAGTGTAAAGTTTGCTCTGGGCTAATGGCATAGTAAACACATCCTTTCATGGTAGAGTGTTGACAGAGTAATGGTGATTATGCGTTGTCGCGTTCCATCCGTTGATCTACAGCCTTTTTGATATAGCTATTGAGTGATTCGCCAGCGGTTTCGGCTGCTACTTTGATAATATCACGTTTACCTTTTTCAACACGAATTTTGATTTCATCGTAATTGTTTTTCATGTATTTAGCAACTGCCTTCTGCTGAGCTTTGCTTACTTTGGTTTCTTCTGACACATTCACACCTACTTTCTGAAAAGTTTGATATTAGTAATCTAATTATAATAAATATCACTATCGGGTACAATATACAGATTGCACAAAATACTGAAAATATATCGGGTACAATATTGTATATCGTGCCTATTGATATATCGGGTACAATATATTATACTGTAATCAGTTCAAGGGAACAAGAACAACAGCGAAAGTTGATGGGAGTACCGAGAGGGAAAGCAAGACGACGACATAACACCGGGAAACAGGATAAGAGAGATTGAGATGCACTGAGCAGAAAGCTAGATGTTTAAAGCCTGCCGGGGCTGTTGAGAATCCCAGCAAGGAGGAATAGGACATGAAATATAACTTATCAAGGATCATGTTGAAAGCATGGAAGATTTACCGCCAGAACAGAGAAAAAGGTATCAGTTTTTCAGAGTCACTTCACAGAGCTTGGCTATCTGCTAAGGCAGAAGAAGTAAACGCCAAGAGAATTGAAGTTGCGAAGCAGGCAGCAGGTATCACAGAACAGACAGAGATTTACAGTAAATGGAAAGAGCTGGGCTATAAAGTAGTTCATGGATCAAAAGCATTATTTGGTTGTTCATTGATCTGGGGAAGCAGAGGAAACGGTGCAGAATATAAAGCCAGTTTCTTTGGAAAGTCTCAGGTTGAAACAATAGTACAGGGGGTATAGAGAAATGTCAGTAATGGATGTGGTCCTGATTTTCTTGAGTGGTGTAATGTCAACACTCTATTATGAATATACCCATGGAAAGAAACTATAAAAATATTTTTATCAGTAAGCATCATTGATAAGAGTGGGATGTTGGAGGTACGATAGATGTATAAAAACAACGAGATAGCAGAGACTTGTAAAGTTATGTATATTAAGGATCAAGAAAAATATGGTAAAGATGTTATAGATAATCCGCTTCTAAGAATTGACGTAAAGTTTGATGAACTTGATCCAGATGCACAAATAGAATTGCTTGGCTTTGTAAAAGGTTATATGTTGATGGGAAAAAGTTTGCCTTTAAAAAAAGAATTATGGGCTCTTTTGAAGATGGGAAATTCAGAAGCGTGGAAAGAAATTGAAGAATTTGCCGATTCACTTATCATAAAGGGAAAAATACTTAAACAGAACTAAGAAACATCATTTGATGAAAAAGAAATTGCGCCGGCGCAACTATGGACCTGTAACATGGCAGCAGTTGAGCCGGTTCTTTTTATATATGGGGGATGATCCTGTGAATGATAAAGAATTTAAACAGATGCTTACTGATCTGGTAGCCAGAGAGGAGAAATATCTGCAGGTGAACAGTGAGGAGTTCAATCAGAGACACAGAGAGTTGCTGGAGCTGATTGAGAGGGCAGGTAGGAAGGAGTGAGGTATAAATGGCAAGAATTCCGTCAGGAATGAGGAAGAAAGCAAACGGATTATTTGAAAAGCGTTTTACTGTAGACGGTAAACGTTACAGTGCTTATGGACACAATGTGAAGGAATGCACAGAAAATGAAACCCTGATGCGTGAAGAGATAAAAGCAGGGCTGTATACTTCCAACAGGAATATAACGTTGGACTCTTATTTTGATGAGTGGGAAAAATCCAGAACAGGAGTGATTAAGGACAGCAGTATCAAGATAAACCGGTCAAGGTATAACAATCATATCAAGTTAGTGTTGGGAGAAACCAAGCTTCAGAAGATTGAGAAGCGTGAGATTGTAAAACTTCAGCAAAATTTGGCACAAAAACTGAGTGCATCAACAACTAACAGCGTTATAGTATTATTAAAAACGGTATTAAATGCAGCAGTTGATGATGAAATTATTATCAAGAATCCTGCTGCCAGTGTGAAGCCACTGAGAATGGACGACAGACTGAAAGCAAGTGAAACTATTCACCGGGCATTAACCAGAGAGGAACAGCAGGCATTTATCCAGGAAGCTAAACAGGAGTGGCTTTATGAGTTCTTTTGCTTTTCCTTATGTACCGGAATGAGACTTAATGAGATTGTGGCTCTGAAATGGCAGGATATAGATTATATCAATAATGTGATCCATGTGACTAAAACAGTGAGCTGGAAACAAGGTGGAGGGATTACAGAGACTTCTCCGAAATCAGAGACAAGTAAACGTGATATTCCTATGAATGATACAATTAAAAAGGTTCTGCAGATGCAGAGAAAGAAAATGGCTATGATTTACGGTGAGATTGTTGCGAGGAAAATGGACAGCAATATATTTATCGGGAGCAACGGATCCAGAGCGGTGGCATCTTCTACAGTGGCGTTTTCTATAAACAATGTTTTAAAGAGACTCCGGCAGCAGGGTATAGAGATTGAGAGATTTACCCACCATGCTTTTAGAGATACATTTGCGACACGATATATAGAAGAGGGCGGAAATATGCAGACACTCCAGAAGATTCTGGGACATAGTAGTCTGGCTATGACGGCGGATCTGTACGCTCATGTTCTTCCGAGCACAAAGCAGCAGGAAATGAAACAAGTAGAAAATGGTTTTATAGGGGTGGCAGTTTTATAACTGCTGCCTCTTTTTATGAATAAAATCAGCGGATTGGGGTAATAATTGGGGTAAAACTAAAATCTGCATTCCGGGAATCCCGTAAAATCAACATTCTTTGCAGTTTTTTAATAAATTTTATAATTATATTAGAAATTAGACAAATTTCTCTCACATTTATAGGTTATGATATTTACATCTTAAGGAAATGACGTACCTTAAGAGAAAATCTTTCCTTTCCCTAAAAAGTGTAAAATGAACGTGAATCACCGCTTAGCCGACAAGATCGACGGAGAAGCGGTGATTTTATTATGTCACTGAAGCAGGATTCTTTCTTATAAACCTCTGTAACGATTAAGACAGGCATAAATTTCCTGAATACGGGGAGTAGCGTAACCACAGGAAATTTTTTGATTCTCCGTAAAGAAGGACAGACCATGTAAAGAGAGATTTTTCCAGAGAAACTGCACAATCTCAGGCAGGGTACGTCTGCCGTCTGCCAGATGTTCAACTGCATATTTCAGCAGGAGACCTAAGGCAGCGGTCTGTTCTGCGTCAATAAGCTGTTCTGTATAGCGGAGATCAATCTCCTGTCTGCCGAGAGAGAAGCCATCTGTTCCGGAGATTCTGGTTTTCAGGCGCTCAGGTTTTGCGGCACCGGAATCGGAATGATTTCCACGACTGTTATGTCTGAGGTGCTTAGAAGATTCGGCAGGTCTGCTCATAATGCGATGGCTGTGCGGAAGCTGAAAATCAGTAACTGAAACAGCAGGCAGAGGATATTGGCTGCATAATTTTTTGACAGAAGCTGTAATATCTTTTGGAACGTAATTGTCCATCTGGATAATTGTATCTGCAATATGAAAGAATGCCCCGGAACTTCCGGCAACAAGAATTGTAGAAATCTCTGCTTTTTTATAAAGATCTTCTGCACGCTCCAGAAACGGAGTGATCGGCTCTTTCTCACGCTGAATAACCTGCTGCATGAAAGCATCGCGAACCATGAAGTTAGTTGCGGAGGTGTCTTCGTCAAGAAGAAAAAGGTGGCTTCCGGCTTCCATGCTTTCTACGATACCGGCTGCCTGGGAAGTGCTTCCACTGGCATCCAGTGTAGAGAAACAGCGGGTATCTTTCTTGTTTGGAAGATCATTTATAAACATGGAAATATCCACATCCTTGATAAAACGGCCATCTTCTGAACGCAGTTTGACAGCAGTTGCATCTGTGATCACGTATTCACGTCCATCTCCGGGGATATGATTGTATACACCAAGTTCAAGTGCATTCAGAAGCGTGGATTTGCCATGATATCCACCGCCTACGATCAGAGTGATTCCCTTTGGAATCCCCATGCCTGTGATTTTTCCTTTATGGGGAAGATTTATGGAAATGCGCAGACTGTCCGGAGAAGTAAAGGGAACGGAAGCTTTCATAGGGCGGGAGGAAATACCGCTTTCTCTTGGGAGGATGGAGCCGTCGGCTATGAATGCGCAGAGATTTTTTGCGGGCAGCGTCTGACGGATAAATTCCTGATCCTCTGCAAGCTCTATATAATTCTGTAATTCCTTTGCATTAAGGCTGGAATAGAAAAAGGATTTTTGAATGCATACAGGCAGAAAATCAAAAAGGATTTTCTCCAGTTCAGTGGCATTGATCGTGCGGCCATTAGCAGGGAAGCCCACAAAAAAGCGGGCGGTTATGCCTTTTTCTGTTATTTCACAGGCTGTCCGGGAAAGAATCTCCTGACCACAATGACTGACAGTGAGCAGGCCGCTTTTGCCGGAGCCTTTTGCACGAAAGCTGTACTGACTGACCTGTTTTTCAAACTGACGTGTAAGATAGTCGCAAAGAGTAGTCCCGGTAAGTGTATCTTTATAATATTCGACGGGAAATCCGGCATCTCTGTGTGAAATCTGAATGCTGACATGAGAGGGAGAAGCAAAAGGATCTCCCTGCACATGGTCGATGGACAGAATATAATTTCCAAAATGATACAGACCTTTCAGCCCTTTATATGCCGGATAACTTTTGCGGTTTATGGAACGAAGCTGCTGACGCAGTTCCTCTGAATTTTTCATGACAGAACCTCCTGGTATTGCAGATATTTTTATAATAATCCTCGCAAATAATGAATTTGAGAGGAGAAACATTAACCTGCCATCAACTATAGCGGAAATGAATCATAATGTCCACTGACAAATAAATATTAATCATATGGAAAATTTTCAGAGGATGTTTTATAATGAAAAACAGGTAATTGTTCAATATCATTACATAATAGCGAACTGATGAATAGTTACCGTTATCAAAGCAATACTATGAATGACAGTCATAAAGAAAGGCGGAACAGTAAATGGAACGTAGAAATGCATGGCTTTCTTATACAGAAGCAGAAGAAAAAGAACTGGAGCAGGTTGCAAAAGCGTATCGCAATTTTCTTAATGTGGGAAAAACAGAGCGTGAATGTGTGACGCAGATCATCAGAGAAGCACGGGCAGCAGGTTATGAATCTCTGGAAGAGAAGACTGCGAAGGGTGAGAAACTGAAAGCAGGAGATAAAGTTTATACAGTCGGAATGAAGAAGATCATTGCACTGTTTCATATCGGACAGGATGATATTTCTGAGGGAATGAATATTCTGGGAGCACACATTGATTCTCCACGTCTTGATGTCAAACAGAATCCATTATATGAGGATACGGATCTTGCATATCTGGATACCCATTATTATGGCGGTGTTAAGAAATACCAGTGGGTGACTCTTCCCCTGGCAATCCATGGCGTAGTGGTAAAGAAAGACGGAAGTACAGCAGAAGTAAATATCGGTGAGGATGAGGATGATCCGATCGTATATATCACAGACCTTCTGATCCATCTTGCAGGAAAGCAGATGCAGAAAAAAGCGGCAGAAGTGATCGAGGGAGAGAATCTGGACATCCTGATCGGCAGCAGACCACTGAAAGACCTGGAAGATGATAAGAAGAAAGAGGCAGTAAAACAGAATGTACTGAATATCCTTAAAGAGAAGTATGATATGGAAGAGGAAGATTTTCTTTCTGCAGAGCTGGAGATCGTACCGGCAGGAAAGGCAAGAGAGTGTGGTCTGGACAGAAGTATGATCGCTGCTTATGGACAGGATGACAGAGTGTGCGCATATACTTCTCTGCTTGCAATGCTTGGGATGGACACCCCGAAACACACTTCCTGCTGTCTGTTTACTGATAAAGAAGAGATTGGAAGCGTAGGTGCAACCGGTATGCAGTCACGTTTCTTTGAGAACGCAGTGGCTGAACTTCTGGATGCAATGGGATGCTACAGTGATCTGAGATTGAGAAGAACTCTGAAGAATTCCAGTATGCTTTCCTCTGATGTAAGTGCAGGCTATGATCCGGCTTATGGGGAGGCATTTGAGAAAAAGAATGCAGCTTATCTTGGAAGAGGTATCGTATTAAATAAATTTACCGGAGCAAGAGGTAAATCCGGCTCGAATGATGCAAATGCAGAATA
>OLPO01002127.1_pt1 | contig 12654 bp, 6 predicted proteins | sample 1672831 | NCBI WGS metagenome assembly OLPO01 (sample SAMEA3136728, study PRJEB25190) | human gut metagenome
ATGGTACCAATGTTTACGTGTGGTTTTGTACGTTGATATTGTTCTTTTGCCATTGGATAATTCCTCCTAGTGGTATTGGGATTTAATTATTATTTACCATTACGCTTAGCGATGATTTCTTCAGCGATGGATTTTGGAACTTCTTCAAAGTGGTCAGATTGCATGGTGTAAACGCCACGGCCTTGGGTACGGGAACGCAAGTCAGTAGCATAACCAAACATTTCGGAAAGTGGAACGAAACCGCGGATAATTTGTGTGTTATCAACAGCTTCCATGCCTTCGATACGGCCACGACGGGAGTTCAAGTCACCCATAACGTCGCCCATATATTCTTCTGGAACAGTAATTTCAATACGCATTACAGGTTCGAGAATTACAGGATCAGCCTTAAGTGCGCAGTTCTTGAATGCCATGGAACCAGCAACCTTAAATGCCATTTCAGAGGAGTCGACATCGTGGTAAGAACCGTCTACCAAGGTAGCCTTGATATCTACGGTTTCATAACCAGCGAGAACCCCGGTTTCCATAGCTTCTTTAATACCAGCTTCGATTGGCCCGATGTATTCTTTTGGAACAGCACCGCCGACAATCTTGGATTCAAATACGAAACCTTGACCTGGTTCGAGTGGTTCGAGATCGATAACAGCATGACCGTATTGACCGCGACCACCGGATTGACGAACGAATTTACCTTCGCCGTGAACAGCCTTGCGGATGGTTTCTTTGTAAGAAACGCGTGGCTTACCAATATTAGCTTCAACGTTGAATTCTCTCTTGAGACGGTCAACGATGATATCTAAGTGCAGTTCACCCATACCAGCGATGATGGTTTGACCGGTTTCTTCGTCGGTATAAGCCTTGAAGGTTGGGTCTTCTTCTGCCAACTTAGCAAGTGCGATACCCATCTTATCTTGGTCGCCCTTAGAAGCTGGTTCGATTGCGATTTGGATAACTGGTTCTGGGAATTCCATGGATTCAAGAATGATTTCATGCTTTTCATCACAGAGGGTATCACCGGTACCAACATCCTTCAAACCTACAGCAGCAGCGATGTCACCAGCGTAAACCTTGTCAACTTCTTTACGATGGTTAGCGTGCATCATTACGATACGGCTGATACGTTCGCGCTTGCCCTTGGTTGCATTGTAAACATAGCTACCGCTTTCGAGTGTACCGGAGTATACACGGAAGAAGGTCAATTTACCAACATAAGGGTCGGTCATAACCTTAAATGCAAGAGCTGCGAATGGTTCATCATCACTTGGGTGACGTTCAGCATCTTCACCGTCTGGAAGAGTACCAGCAATAGCAGGTACGTCAACTGGGGATGGACAGTAATCAACGATAGCATCGAGGAGGAACTGAACACCCTTGTTCTTGAATGCAGAACCGCAGAATACAGGAACGGTATCGTTCGCGATGGTAGCCTTACGGATTGCCTTCTTGATTTCCTTAACGGAAAGATCGCCTTCTTCGAAGAATTTTTCCATCAAAGCATCGTCAAGACCAGCAACGTCTTCAACGAGTTCTGCATGGGCTTCTTCAGCTTGTTCCTTCAAATCTTCTGGAATTTCGATTTCTTCGTAGTTTATGATTTCGGTACCAGGAAGGAACTTGTAAGCTTTCATTTCAACGAGGTCAACAACACCGGAGAAGTTTTCTTCAGCGCCGATAGGCAATTGCATCATCAAAGCGTGAGCGCCAAGGCGTTCTTTGATTTGACGGCAAACATTGAAGTAGTTAGCACCGGTACGGTCCATCTTATTAACGAAAGCCAAACGAGGAACGTTGTAACGTACAGCTTGACGCCATACAGTTTCAGATTGTGGCTGAACACCAGCAACTGCGCAGAATACAGCAACAGTACTGTCCAATACGCGCAAGGAACGTTCTACTTCTACGGTGAAGTCTACGTGCCCTGGGGTGTCGATGATGTTGATTCTCTTACCCTTCCATGCTGCAGTAGTAGCTGCGGAAGTAATGGTAATCCCACGTTCTTGTTCCTGTTCCATCCAGTCCATGGTAGCAGTACCTTCGTGGGTTTCACCGATCTTGTGAGAACGACCTGTATAGTACAGAATACGTTCGGTAGTGGTAGTTTTCCCTGCGTCGATATGCGCCATAATACCGATGTTACGAGTATTTTGGAGCGAATATTCTCTTGCCACTGATAATCCTCCTTAATGTATATAATGTAAGAATTTTTCTAAATAATTTATTACCAACGATAATGAGCGAAAGCTTTGTTTGCTTCTGCCATTCTGTGGGTTTCTTCTTTCTTCTTCACTGCGCCGCCGGTGTTATTAGCAGCATCCATGATTTCATTTGCAAGACGCAAATCCATGGTCTTTTCACCGCGCTTACGAGCGAAGGTTACCAACCAACGCAAACCGAGGGTTTGACGACGGTCTGCACGTACTTCGATAGGAACTTGGTAGTTAGCACCACCAACACGACGTGCTTTTACTTCAAGAACAGGCATGATGTTCTTCATTGCTTCTTCAAAAACTTCAATGGCTTCATTTCCGGTTTTTTCAGCAACGATATCAAACGCGCTGTATACGATATGTTCAGCTGTACCCTTTTTACCATCAAGCATGATTTGGTTGATTAACTTAGTCACTTGCTTGCTGTTGTAAATTGGGTCAGCGAGTACTTCTCTCTTTGGAGCTTGTGCTTTTCTGGACATGAGGGCCTCCTTTCACTATTTCCATCTATCCAAGTAATGCCCTAATTACTTAGGACGCTTAGTGCCGTATTTAGAGCGGGACTGTCTGCGGTCGTTAACGCCTGCAGCGTCCAAGGTACCTCTAACGAGGTGATAACGTACCCCTGGAAGGTCACGTACTCTCCCACCGCGAACCAATACAACACTGTGTTCCTGAAGATTGTGGCCAATCCCTGGGATGTAAACGGTTACTTCAGTGCCGTTGGTCAAACGAACACGAGCTACCTTACGAAGAGCAGAGTTTGGTTTCTTAGGGGTTGTGGTGTACACTCTGGTGCAAAGACCTCTCTTTTGTGGGTTGCTTTGCAGAGCAGGGGTGGTGGATTTCTTATGACTGGATTGTCTACCTTTATTTACCAGCTGATTAATTGTTGGCATACTGCCACCTCCTTGTTATATTTGATTTCGTCAAATTACAATACAGAATGACTGCACGTGGCAGTACCAATTACTATTGTTTCAATGCTTGACGACTCCCATGTTTGTAACTGCAGGGCTTCCCTTGCATTCAAATGGGACCCTTTCGCAAACACAATTAAGAGTATAACAATCCAACTTTTGAATGTCAACGGTTTTTGTTAAATTTTATATCCACGTTTCCACGTGTGTCCTAATTGAGTAAATCAGTTGTTATCGCGGTTTCCTTATTGTATATAGCTAATAAATTCACTGATAAATAAGAAGCGCACAATCGATTGTCGATTGTGCGCTTCATTTTATTTTACTCTTTAATTAGATAAAGACTGGACGATCGTCTTTTCTTTGGTTCATACGTTGTTCTTCAGCTTCTTCAATACTTTCAGCTTCAACTTCTACGAGGTCATAAGCATTTTCATATGCTTCACCTTCGAGGTCAATCTTACGGTAGTGGCGCATCCCGGTACCTGCAGGAATAAGCTTCCCGAGAATAACGTTTTCTTTAAGACCAATGAGGTAGTCATTCTTACCCTTGATTGCAGAGTCAGTAAGTACCTTGGTGGTTTCTTGGAAGGATGCTGCAGACAAGAAGGAATCGGTTGCAAGTGCAGCCTTGGTAATACCGAGGAGTTGCACTTCACCAACAGCAGGACGCAACCCTTCTCTTTCGAGACGTTCGTTTTCTTCATCAAAGTCAATGATGTCTACCTGGCTACCAGCGAGGAATTGGCTATCGCCGATTTCTTCGATTTTAACCTTGCGCATCATTTGACGAACCATGACTTCAATGTGCTTGTCGTTAATATCTACCCCTTGGAGACGATATACCTTTTGTACTTCGCGCAAGAGATATTCCTGTACGCCGAGAGGACCCTTGATTAACAAGAGGTCTTGTGGGTTGATAGACCCTTCAGTCAATTCTTGACCGGCTTCTACCATTTGACCATCCATTACTGCTAAGTGAGAAGCAAATGGAATTACATAAGCATGTGCCTCGCCATGTTCGGTCATAACAGTCACTTCAGTGCGACCCTTGTTTTCACCGATGGATACACGACCATCCACTTCAGTAATAACAGCTTGCCCTTTTGGACGACGTGCTTCAAACAATTCTTCGACACGAGGAAGACCCTGTGTAATGTCGCCCCCTGCAATACCCCCTGTATGGAAGGTACGCATGGTAAGCTGAGTCCCAGGTTCCCCGATGGATTGCGCTGCAACAGTCCCAACTGCTTCCCCAACGTCAACAAGGACGCCGGTAGCAAGGTTACGGCCGTAGCACTTACTGCATACACCGTGACGGCTGCGGCAAGTGAGCGCACTGCGAATACGAACGGATTCTACACCTGCAGCTTCTATAGCATGTGCCTGTTCATCGCTGATGTAATCGTTACGACGAGCAAGGACTTCACCAGTTTGAGGATGAATAACATCTTCTGCAAGGTAGCGGCCTGCAACACGTTCCCAAAGTTGTTCGATGGTTTCAGTACCATTCATGATAGCACGTACAGTTAAGCCTTGTTCTGTTCCGCAATCGAGTTCACGAACAATCACGTCTTGTGCTACGTCTACGAGACGGCGGGTAAGGTAACCGGAGTCCGCTGTACGAAGTGCAGTATCGGCCAACCCTTTACGAGCACCGTGGGAAGAAATAAAGTATTCCAACACGGTAAGCCCTTCGCGGAAGTTTGCCTTGATAGGCATTTCGATGGTTTTCCCAGATGGGTCTGCCATCAGACCGCGCATCCCGGCGAGCTGACGAATCTGTTGGTTATTACCACGGGCCCCGGAAGTCGCCATCATGTTGATGGAGTTGAACTTGCCGAGGTTTGCGAGCAATGCCGCACCGATATCGTCGGTACACTTGGTCCAAACTTCGATAACGAGTTTATAACGTTCATCATCGGTAATTAAACCGCGACGGAATTTGGTTTCGATTTTATCAACTTTTGCTTCTGCAGCATCAAGAAGATCTTTTTTACTTTCAGGAATAACCATATCCATGTAACCAATGGAAATCCCGGATTGAGTGGAATACTTAAAGCCTTGTGCCTTGATACCGTCAAGCATTTGAGCAGTACCACTTGCACCGTAAATGCGGAAGCAAGTATCTACAACGTTACCCAGCTTCTTTTTGCCAACAACTTCGTTAACATATGGAACTTTTTCTGGAATAACGTTATTAAAGATAATACGGCCAACAGTCGTTTCAAGAATTTCACCATTATCCATGCGAACATGGATTGGTGCTTGCAAATGAATTGCGCCGGCATCATAAGCAAGTTCAGCCTCAGTCTTGGAGCTGAAATACTTCCCATGACCCAGTGCATCTTCTCGTGCGATGGTCAAATAATAGCTCCCCAAAACCATGTCCTGAGTAGGTACGGTTACAGGACGACCATCCTTAGGGTTCAAAATATTGTTTGCTGCAAGCATGAGAATACGTGCTTCAGCTTGTGCTTCTGTAGAGAGTGGCACGTGAACCGCCATCTGGTCACCGTCAAAGTCAGCGTTGTATGCGGTACAAGCCAATGGATGCAATTTCAATGCACGACCTTCTACCAAAACCGGTTCAAAGGATTGAATCCCAAGTCTGTGAAGGGTCGGTGCGCGGTTCAAAAGCACCGGATGGTCTTTGATTACTTCTTCGAGCACGTCCCAAATTGCATTGTCAAGACGTTCTACCATGCGCTTCGCACTCTTAATGTTATGTGCGGTACCATCTTGTAAAAGCTTACGCATTACAAATGGCTTAAAGAGTTCGACTGCCATTTCTTTTGGCAAGCCACATTGATGCATTTTCAGTTCAGGCCCTACTACAATTACGGAACGGCCGGAGTAGTCAACACGCTTCCCAAGAAGGTTTTGACGAAAACGCCCTTGCTTCCCTTTGAGCATATCAGACAAACTCTTGAGGGCACGGTTCCCCGGACCGGTAACAGGACGACCGCGGCGGCCGTTGTCAATCAAAGCATCCACAGCTTCTTGAAGCATACGTTTTTCGTTACGAACAATAATGTCCGGAGCTCCAAGATCAAGCAAACGCTTAAGGCGATTGTTACGGTTAAGTACACGGCGATAGAGGTCATTCAAGTCGCTGGTTGCAAAACGACCACCATCGAGCTGTACCATCGGACGGATATCCGGTGGAATTACAGGCAATACATCCAATACCATCCATGCAGGGTTGTTGCCGGATGCACGCATCCCTTCAACAACTTCAAAGCGACGAACCGCTTTAATATGGCGTTGGCCACTGCTATTCTTTACTTCTTCTTGAAGTTCTTGGCTCAGCTTCTCAAGGTCGATATCTTCTAAGAGCTCCTTGGCAGCTTCTGCACCGATACCGGCGCGGAAACGATTACCATATTTAGAGCGTGCTTCACGATATTCATTTTCGCTGAGAATTTGATATTTACTTAATTCATCTACATCGCCTGGATCAATAACAATGTAAGAAACAAAATAAATGACACGTTCAAGCTGACGTGGGCTCATGTTAAGAATAAGACCCATACGGCTTGGAATGCCCTTGAAGTACCAAATGTGCGTACATGGAGCAGCCAATTCAATGTGCCCCATGCGTTCACGGCGTACTTTAGAGCGAGTAACTTCTACACCACAACGGTCGCAAATAACACCTTTGAAACGAATGCGCTTATATTTACCACAGCTGCATTCCCAGTCTTTGGTTGGCCCAAAGATTCTTTCACAGAACAAACCATCACGTTCCGGTTTGAGGGTTCTGTAGTTGATTGTTTCCGGCTTCTTTACTTCACCGCTACTCCAGCTGCGAATCGCTTCCGCACTGGCAAGGTTAATAGAAATATGATCGACTTTATTGATATTTCCCAAAACAGACGCTCCCTTCAAAATCGAACGGCATTAGTCGTCTAAACCATCATCGGCAATGACAAATAAATCGTCATCGTCTTCTAAATCTTCCCCTGCAAAGAAGGAAAAATCTTCATCAGCAGCAATGTCTTCGTCCATGTCTTCATCATCATTGTTAACATCAACAACTTCATCGCCACGATTATCGCCTTCACTGTCCGGTTCAGCAAGCTGTTGAACCGCAAAATCTTTTGGCTGTTCTTCAAGTTCATCATCTTCGTCAGACATATCAATTTCGTTGTTGTCTTCGTCAAGGATGCGAATATCTAAGCACAATGCTTGCAATTCTTTCATCAATACCTTAAACGCTTCAGGCACCCCGGCTTCAGGGAGGTTTTCACCCTTCACAATTGCTTCGTAGGTCTTTACACGCCCTACTACGTCGTCAGATTTCACTGTCAACATTTCTTGCAAGGTATGAGAAGCACCGTATGCTTCAAGCGCCCAAACTTCCATTTCCCCAAAACGCTGACCACCAAATTGTGCTTTACCACCGAGTGGCTGTTGGGTAACGAGAGAATATGGCCCAATGGAACGCGCGTGAATCTTATCATCAACCAAGTGAGCAAGTTTGAGGTAATACATGTAACCAACAGTTACAGCATTGTCCAAAGGACGACCGGTACGACCATCACGAAGTAAGAACTTACCGCTGCGATCATATCCTGCTTTTTCAAGCATATCACCGATATCCTTTTCGCTGGCACCGTCGAATACGTTGGTAGCAAATTTCAAACCGAGTGCCTTTGCCGCCATACCAAGGTGCACTTCCAATACCTGCCCAATATTCATACGAGATGGTACGCCCAATGGGTTCAAGACGATATCTACAGGTGTACCATCCGGTAAGAACGGCATGTCGCATTCAGGAAGTACGCGAGATACAACCCCTTTGTTACCGTGGCGCCCTGCCATCTTGTCCCCTTGAGAAATTTTACGTTTTTGTGCAATATATACGCGAACAACTTCATTTACACCAGGAGGCAATTCATCGCCACCCTTGCGAGTAAATACTTTAACGTCAACAACAATCCCACTACCACCGTGTGGTACACGCAAGGATGTGTCACGCACTTCGCGTGCTTTTTCACCAAAGATTGCGCGAAGTAAGCGTTCTTCAGCAGTAAGTTCGGTTTCACCCTTAGGGGTAACTTTACCAACCAAGATGTCCCCGGCACTGATTTCAGCGCCAATACAGATAATACCGCGGCTATCAAGGTTCTTCAGTACGTCTTCACCAACATTTGGAATATCGCGAGTAATTTCTTCCGGCCCTAGCTTGGTATCACGAGAATCGCTTTCGAATTCGCTGATATGAATAGAAGTGTACACGTCTTCTTTTACCAAACGTTCACTAATCAAAACAGCGTCTTCGTAGTTATAACCTTCCCAGTTCATAAACGCAATCAATGCGTTACGGCCAAGTGCCAATTCACCATTATCGGTAGATGGACCATCGGCAAGGATATCGCCTTCATTAACGTGTTGCCCCTTAGAAACAAGCACATGTTGGTTAATGCAGCTCCCTTGGTTGGAACCTTTGAACTTAGTCAAATGGTAAACATCTCGTTCGCCACCATCACCACGGATTTCGATGCGGTCAGCAGATACATAACTAACAATCCCGCTATGCTTTGCAATAGCAAATACACAGGAGTCATAGCCGGCACGGTATTCCATACCTGTTCCAACAAATGGTGCTTCTGTTACAAGCAGTGGCACTGCCTGACGCTGCATGTTGGTCCCCATGAGTGCACGGTTCGCGTCATCGTGTTCCAAGAACGGAATCAAAGCAGTCGCAATGGACACAACCTGCTTTGGAGATACGTCCATGTATTCGACTTCTTCTTTTTCAACGACAATGTTTTCTTCCCCACGGCGTGCGTCAACCTTTTCAGCAATAATCATATTATTATCATCAAGAGTAGTATTCGCCTGCGCAATGGTAAATTTATCTTCGACATCTGCAGTCAGATATTCGATATCATCAGTTACATGGCAATCGTTAACCTTACGATATGGGGTTTCGATAAAGCCATATTCATTTACACGCCCGTAAGTTGCCAAGGAGTTAATCAACCCGATGTTTGGACCTTCAGGAGTTTCGATAGGGCACATACGACCATAGTGAGAGTGGTGAACGTCACGAACTTCGAAACCTGCACGTTCACGGCTCAAACCACCAGGCCCCAATGCAGAAAGACGACGCTTATGGGTCAATTCAGCCAATGGGTTGATTTGGTCCATAAATTGGGACAACTGGGAACTACCAAAGAATTCCTTAATGCTGGCAACAACAGGACGGATGTTAATAAGCCCTTGTGGAGTGACTTCATTTGGGTCTTGTGTAGTCATGCGTTCACGAACGTTTCTTTCCATACGAGTTAAACCAATACGGAATTGGTTTTGAAGAAGTTCGCCAACGGAGCGAATACGACGGTTACCCAAATGGTCGATATCGTCTACAGTATACCCTTCTGCTTTATGCATTAAAGAGAGCATGTAGCGATAGGTTGCAAGGATATCTTCTAAAGTTAAATTTTTAACACTCTTATCAACATCCAAGCCTAATTTTTTATTGATTTTATAACGGCCAACCTTCGCCAAATCATAACGTTTATGATCGAAGAAGAGTGCGTTAATCAAATTTCTAGCACTTTCAACAGTTGGAGGATCACCAGGACGAAGACGTTTGTAAATTTCAATCAACGCTTCCGGTTCACTGGAAGTGGTATCCTTATCCAAGGTTGGTTGGATGAGCTCGTCACCATTGAACAATTCAATGATGTCTTCGTCTTTGCTGTAACCCAAAGCACGCAACAATACCGTTGCAGGAAGCTTTCTGGTACGGTCGAGACGCACATAAATGACATCGTTGGCATCGGATTCTAATTCCAACCAAGCGCCGCGGTTAGGGATGACAGTACAACCAAAAAGTTCTTTACCCGCGGTATCGATTTCACGATTGTAATAAACCCCTGGGCTACGAACCAACTGGCTGACAATAACACGTTCCGCGCCATTGATAACAAAAGTCCCCTGATCTGTCATAAGAGGGAAATCCCCCATGAAGACTTCTTGTTCTTTAATTTCACCGCTTTCCTTATTGAGCAAGCGCACCTTAATTCTTAATGGTGCAGCATAGGTAGCATCGCGGTCCTTGCATTCTTCCTCACTGTATTTTGGTTCACCAAAGCTTGATGTTAAGAAATCAAGTTGAAGTGTATCGGAAAAGTCAGTGATAGGAGAAACCTCTTCGAAGGTTTCCTTTAACCCTTCTTCGAGAAACCAATTGTAGGAATTGCGTTGGATCGCAATCAGATTCGGCATTTCCATGATTTCTTCAATCTTTGAAAACTTATGTCGCTCTGTCAATGCATGGCTGCTTAATTCAACCAAAGCGTTCACCCCTTACTAATTCTATAGACGAAGTTTGTACGACAAGTTCATAATCTAAATAACAGGAATCAATACTGATTCCATTATAACATTAGCCTATCTATTTTAAGATAAACCCAGTCGAAAGTCAATCCCTCTTAATCACTTTTTATCGTAAAATGCAATTTTTATTTTACGAGCGCCTGCAAATCGAAAACTTTCCTGCTTGACTTTATTTTACGTAAATCCAACATTAATTTCACCTTATATTTGTTGACAGACGCGCTTTTATTTTTCACAATGAAGCCATACATCGATCCATACGCTTGAAAAAGGAAGTGATTTTATGAATATACTTGTTTTGAACGGAAGTCCTAAAGGCAACGCAAGCAATACCCTGCGACTTACGCATTCTTTCTTAGAAGGACTACAAGACACATTCTCAAATAAAAATATTGAAACCTTTATCGATATTGTTCATATTAACAACCTCCATATCGAAGCCTGTCGAGGCTGCTTTTCTTGTTGGAATAAAACGCCCGGCCGGTGCATGATCAATGACGATATGGTGTCTGTTTTGGAAAAACTACGCTGGGCTGACCTTATTATCTGGAGCTTTCCGCTCTATTACTTTAATGTACCAGGACCGTTAAAAACATTAATTGATCGACAGCTTCCCTTGTCCCTTCCTTTCATGACAGAGCGCACCGACGGCGCCGGCAACGGCAATCATCCTTCTCGATACGATATGAGTGGCAAACGTACTATTCTTATATCAACTTGTGGATTTTATACCGCCGAAAGAAACTATGATAGTGTAACAGGTTTATTTGATCACATATGCGGTAAAGGAAATTACACGACCTTGTTCTGCGGACAAGGAGAGCTTTTCCGTGTCCCTGAACTCTCAGAACGAACTAATGCCTATCTTCAAGTTGTATATACCGCCGGCAAAGAATATGCAACAAGCACAATTCAACCTGACACAATTCAGGCATTATCTCAACCGCTTTATGCCAAGGATGTTTTTGAACGTATGGCTGATGCCAGCTGGGGAATTGATAAGACAACCGGTGTAAAAGAGGAACCAGCTCTTACATTTACAAAGCAAATGGCCGCACTTTATCAACCAACAGCTTATAATAACAAGGAAATCATTTTGGAAATGTTCTATACAGACATCCAAAAACATTATCAACTCATTCTAGGACCGGAAAAAGCGACCGTTATCACTAAGGACTTTCGTCCATATACAACCTGTATTGAAACGACCTACTCTCTCTGGCAAGATATTGCCACCGGAAAAACACGAGGCGATTCTGCACTAATGGAGGGCAAGTATCGTGTTCTTGGTGATATTAATCTAATGATTCATTGGGATGATTATTTCGGTAACAGTACCGATGCACTTGTGATTAATCAATCAAATAACCCAAATTATCCTGACCGTGCTACTACAATGGTTTCGCTTCTTCTTCCGTGGATGTGCTTATGGATTGGAACCGCCATTAACGACTTCTGGGGTAGCCTTGTCTCAGTTGGAATCTGCAGCCTTCTTCCACTTATTTTCTATCGACACAAACGAACCATTTATGATGCACTCTCTATCGCGGGTGTTTCATTGTGCGCTATTGGAATTTTGGTAAAGATCTCTTCAACCGTGATCATCCCACTAAGTTACCTTTTATGTGGAACCATGTGGACAGTAAGTATTTTTCAGAGCATCCCTCTCACAGCGTACTATTCCATGAACAAATATAATGGTGAAAGCGCCTTACAAAACCCTATCTTTATCAAAACAAATCGCATTTTAACCGCTACGTGGGGCGTATTATTTTTACTAACACCAATTTGGACCATTGCATGTATTCACACAGATATGATGTTGACGCTGACCATCATTAACAGTCTGCTTCCTATTCTTCTTGGACTATTCACCCTATGGTTTCAACATTGGTATCCAGCGAAAATCATTAACGGTAAATAACAAATGCACTATAAATCATTTGTATGAGATCTGTTCAAACACAACAATAAAGCCCGTACTATGCGAGTAGTACGGGCTTTTCCACAGTTTTGGATATTACAAGATTGTTTTTCTTCTATTTACTTTTACTGCGTTATCACACTTTTTACAATCAACACGTTCATTACAATACAAAAAAAGCGTTCCGATTATTCGGAACGCTTCGCTTATCCCGGCAATGACCTATCTTTCCAGCAAAAGAATAGCAAGT
>OLPO01002139.1_pt1 | contig 12615 bp, 12 predicted proteins | sample 1672831 | NCBI WGS metagenome assembly OLPO01 (sample SAMEA3136728, study PRJEB25190) | human gut metagenome
TCAGGCGGTTGCCGTACTCGGCAGCCCAGCAGCCCTTGCAGTGCAGGTTGCAGGCAGAGGTCGGGTCGAACAGCAGAATCCACGGCATATTGCAGTCGTACTTCTTGCGCAGCTCCATGACATAGTTGTAACCGGCGAACATACCCTCATACACAAGGTTCAGGGCGTTCATCTTCAGGATATGGGGGTCGATCTCGTTGATTGCCCTGTAGGCATACCCCATCCACTTGCTGTTGGGGTCGGACACAAAGGCGCGGACCTTATCCCAGTCGGCATCGGGGTAACGGTGGGCCAGCAGAGGCTGAGCCAGATTGACGAGCTTGACGGCCTGCTCGGCCATATTTTCAGGACCCTTGCCGCGCACTGCCTTGATGGCAGAGTCAAGGGCAGCGCTGAACGCTGCGCGCTGGGCGGCATGGACTACTTTATTCATCGGCATAGTTGATTGCACTCCTTTTCTCTCCGTTAGCGTATGCCCTATTGTAGGCTTTTTTTTGCCGCAGTGTACATAGACAAAAGCCGGCGAATGTTCAATTAGAAAGCCCTGTTCCCGGCCGCGGCGGGCAAAACCAAACACTCGGGATAATTTGTCATACAAATCACAGCGCAGGTCCTGCGGGGAATTTCACGAAGGCTTGAAACCTCTTTCGCATTTAATACTAATATTTTCAGGGGAATTTCACGAATCATTTGCACTTGACGCAGAAAATGTGTTATAATGCAGGTACGCTGTTTACCACCCCATTTGCAGGAGGATCACTATGCCTCGTTCCAATCAAACCAAACATCTGCTGGCCGAAAGCCTGCAGGAGCTGATGGTCACGACCCCGCTTGAAAAGATCTCGGTCAACGACATTGTGGATCATGCGGGCGTAGGCCGCAACACCTTCTACTACCATTTTGAGGACAAGTACGACCTCGTCAACTGGTATTTCCAGAGTGGCATCACACAGTTCCTTGTGGAACGCGGCGCCTACACCGGCTGGGATTCCCTGCTGGCAGCTATCAAGGATTATTTTTTGGAAAACAAGGTGTTCTACTGCAACGCTTTGGCCTACAACGGCCAGAACAGCCTGCAGAAGTACATGTTTGATTACCTGTGCTCTATTTTTGAGCAGAACGCCCGGGAGCTGAACCCTGACATCAGCGCCAGCGAGACATGCGCCATCGGCCAGTTTTTTTCCGGCGCGCTGATGGGGATCCTGATCCCGTGGGTGCTTGGCGGTATGCGCACCAACGGCCTTGTCATCTCCGATCTGACGATCCCGGTGTTCAACCACGACATCCTGCAAAAGCTGCTGCGCGGCGATACCTGAAAAGCCAAACGACCCTGTAACGATGATACCATCGGTACAGGGTCGTTTTTTGTTATTATTTGCGGTTTCAGCCCAACTGCAGGGGGAAGGAGCAGCCCTGCGGCAGCGCATTGCCGAAAACCATGTGCTCCGAGATACGCTGATTCAGGTAACTCACATCGCCGTCCCAGTCGAGCAGCAGAACCGGCTTGCCGGTCTCCATGCGGCCCTCCACAATGCTGCGGCGCAGTCTGTGGGAGGCTTCGTCCGAGATGCCGTTTTTGCGGGCGCAAACGCAGAACAGTGTCTCCTGCGCGATGCTCTCAAGCCAGTCGTCCTGCATGACCTCGTCCACGGTGTCGTCATCGACCAGAACGGTCAGGGCGTAGAACATCTTCTGCGCCTTCATACGGCGGGCGGCGCGGCAGGCCTCGGGGGTCAGCTCCGGCGTGTTCAACAGCGGCATCACCACCAGATTGCGGCAGGCCGCCAGCGCAGCAACGCAGTCCTCGGTCAAGGCGGCGGGGTCTGCCAGCAGGCCGAAGGCCGTTTGAGGGTTGGCCTTTGCCAGCGGCACGACCTGTGCCGGATCAGTAGAAAGGGCATCCAGCAGCCAGACATAGCTGCCGTGCTTTGCCGCCTCGGGGATCATCTCCGCCAGGCGTTCGTCCCCGCAGCGTGCCGCTGTGATCCAAGAAGTAGGCTGGCCGTCCGCATCGGCCTTCTTTTTCAGCTCGCTTGCACCGTAGATCAGGCCGCAGAAGCCCATATTGACGCCGACCGTGCAGATGCGATCCTCATCCACGGTATCCAGCAGGCGGTGGATCAGGCTGTAATAGCAGCTGTCGGTGCGCTGCAGGGCCTTCTGTGCGTAGGCAAAAAAGTCTTTTTGCTGCGGCATTTTTGCCAGCGTGGCACACATGTCCACATAATTGCGCAGCTGCCGGAAGCCCCCGCGGCGGATGTCCCCTACCGCGCGGTGCGCCAGCGTCATCGTAAAGCTGCGTGTACTGTTATAGTCCATTGGCAAAGCGTTCACTCGCTTTCATTTCATTTTAAAGGCAGACACTCATACATTCCATGAATAGCATAGCAGATGCAGCCAAGGATTGCTATAGACAAAAAGGGTGGATTGTTTTGAATTTTTACTTTAATTCCACCACGGTCACGCCGCTCTCGCCCTCGCCGTAGCGACCCAGCCGGAAGCTTTTGACCGCCTTGTGGGTGCGCAGATGCTTCTGGATGGCGGTGCGCAGGGCGCCGGTGCCGTTTCCGTGGATGATATACAGGGTGGACTGCCCGCGCAGCATGCCGCTGTCGAGGAACTTGTCCACCTCGTTGAGGGCCTCGTCCACCGTGTAACCCAGCAGGTTCAGCTCCATACTGGTCTTGCGGGACTTATCCAACTGCACGCGGGTGGAGCGACGCGGCTCGGCCGGCTTGCGCTTTTCCATCTTGTCTGGGGCACGCAAGTTGGACAGCGGAACCTTTGTTTTCATGATGCCGGCGCGGACCTCCACCATGCCGTTGCGGTCGGGGCGCGCCGTAACAGTGGCCGTCTGGCCCAGATCGGCAATGATGACCTCCTGACCGATCTGCACTTCTTTGAGCGGGACGAACTCTTTGACAGGCTTCGGCTTCGCATCGGTCTGCTTGAGCAGGCTCTCGGTGTCCTTGCGGGCGATTTCCCGGGCGCGCACAGCACGCTGGGCCGCGCTGGTCTTTTCGTCCTTCTGGATACGGCGCAGCTCATCGGTCAGGCTGTAGGCCTCGTTCTGCACCTGCTGCATCAGATCATGGGCCTGACGGCGGGCGTTCTCCAACTCCTCCTCACCCTTTTTGATGAGGTCATCCCGCTTTTTCTCAGCACTTTCCAGCGCATGCTCTGCATCGTACTTGGCCTGCTCGGCCTCGGCCTGCGCCTCCTTCAGCTGGACCTTCAAATCGTCCAACTGGGACAGCACGCTGTCCAGCCGCTTGTCATCGTTCGACATGTGATTGCGCGCGGCATCAATGATCTCCTGCGGGATGCCCAGCTTTGCGCTGATCAGGAAGGCGTTCGACTTGCCCGGCACGCCGACACTGAGCCTGTAGGTGGGCATCAGCGTTTCGACATTGAATTCGCAGCTGGCATTGACAACGCCGGGCGTTTCCAGCGCATAGACCTTCAACTCGGCGTAGTGGGTCGTTGCCATGAGCAGACTGCCTTGACGGCGCAGCCGCTCCAGAATGCTGACGGCCAGCGCTGCACCTTCGGCAGGGTCGGTGCCCGCGCCCAGCTCGTCCAGCAGGGTCAGGGTCGCCGGGCCGGCCAGTTCCAGAATGCCGCTGATCCGCTTCATATGGCCGGAGAAGGTAGACAGGCTCTGTTCGATGCTCTGCTCATCGCCGATGTCCACAAGGTACTCGTCAAAATGGCAGACGATGCTGCTCTCATGCGCCGGGATCAGGAAGCCGTACTGCGCCATCGCGTTGAGCAGGCCGGCTGTTTTCAGCGAAACGGTCTTGCCGCCGGTGTTGGGGCCGGTGATAACGAGGGTGTCATAGTCGCTGCCCAGCTCAATGTCCACCGGCACGACCTTTTTCTTGTCGATAAGCGGGTGACGGGCCTTGTTCAGCTTGAAATAGACCTTGTCGCTGACGGCGGGCATAAAGGCGTTCTGCTCCACGGCCAGCCGTGCCTTGGCCAGCAGCAGGTCGATCTTGAGCATTGCCTCATAGCTGTAGGTAAACTGCGGCTCCAGCGAGCCGACCTGATTCGAAAAGGAGGTCAGAATACGGGTGATTTCCTCCTGCTCCTGCGCGCGTAGCTGCATGATGCGGGCGTTGGCCTCGACTACGGCGGTAGGCTCCACAAAGACGGTCGCGCCTGTGGAGGATACATCGTGGATGACGCCGCCGACCTCACCGCGGTACTCGGCGCGGACCGGCACGACATAGCGGCCGTTGCGCAGCGAGACAACAGCGTCCTGCAGAAATTTATTGGTGGTGGAGTTGCGGATGATATTATCCAGCTTGGTGCGGATGGAATCCTCGGTCTGGCGGATTTTGCGGCGCAGATCGTGGAGCGTTACACTGGCGGTGTCGGCCATCTCCTCCGGCGAGAGGATGCTCTCTGCGATCTGCTTTTCCAGCACGGGCTGGGGCGCGAGCGCAAAGAACAGATCGTCCGTGGGCAGCATCTCATGCTCACTCAGGCCGTACCACTGGGACAGGCCCGAAAAATTGCGCAGCGTTGCGGCGATCTCCAAAAGCTCCCCCATCGAGAGGATGCCCCCCTTGCGGGCGTGGGCAACAATGCGGCGCACCTCGCGCACGCTGCCAAAGCGGGGACTGCCGTTTTTGATAAGCAGTGCATTGATGGCATTGGTCTGGGCCAGATCGTAGCGCTCATCCTCCACGGTGGGGGCCGGCTCCAGCGCCTGCATCATCTCCTTCGTCTCCTGACAGGCGCAGAGCTGCACGGCCCGGGCAAGGATCTTGTCCAGTTCCAGTGTTGTTTTATAGGCGGTATCCATACAGGGTCTTGGTCTCCTTATTCAAGTACAGTTTTGAGAAAGTCCAGGCTTTTCAGCCCATGCTCAAGGTGGGCGAGCGTATACTGCTCACTCGTGCGGGAAAGCTCTTTCAGACTCTCCGGTGAGATCTTGAAGCCGAACAGCTTTTTATCCTCCGCAAGGCAGATATGGCGCAGGGCATAGAGCGCACCGTTATCCAGATTGGTGATATGCCGCGCTTTTTCGGCACAGTCCGCGCAGAGCAAGCGGCCCTCCACAGGGTCGAGGTAGAAGTCCCCGCCCTCATACTTGCCGCAGCCGGCACAGGCCAGCACATCGGGCATATAGCCCGCAAGAGTCAATGCGCGCAGTTCATAGATGGCCTTCAGTTGGCGGCAGGGGTAGCTGCGCTCACTGAGCATGTACAGGCAGTTCAGCAGCAGCCGCAGCTGGGCGTCCGCCTCCGGCGGGGCGGGGGCAAGCTCCATGGCGATCTCCGCCATATAGCTGGCCAGCGCCATCCCCTCGATGGTGGCGGAGATGCCGTGGAACACCTTTTTGACCTGCGCGTTGTCCACAAAATAGTGGCTGCGGCCGCTGGAGAGGGTAAACTCCGAATAGCAGAAGAGCCCTGTTGCGCTGAACAGGGCGCTCTTCATCCGCAGGCTGCCGCGGGCCGATGCCGATACGACCCCCAGCTCAGGCGTCAGGATCGTGATGATCCTGTCCGCCTCCCCCACCTTGACCTGACGCAGCACAAGTCCTGTCGTTGCCGTCTGCATACATGCCCTCCTGCGCTGCGTTTTGCTGCAATTTGTACGCTAAATAGTCATAAACACTGCCGGACTGCGCAAAGCGCAGCCAGCCTCCCGCCGCGTCAGTCATACCGGTCACCCCCATGGGTACAGTGTAACAGAGGGGGGCGCGGGGATGTTGGCGGAATACGGTGTCGGAAGAAATAACGGGATGCCCCCAACGGCGGCCAGAGGACTGGCCGCCCTACAGGGGCTGCCTCCGGTGTAGGGCGGTCAGTCCCCTGACCGCCGCAGCAGCCGCGGCATTTTGTTACGGCTTCGCAAACCCCAGCGAGTTCAGCTGCAGTTCGTTGTCGCGCCAGTCCTCACGGACCTTGACCCAGCACTGCAGGTTGACCTTGACGCCGAGCAGCTCCTCAATATCCATCCGGGCGGCGGAGGCGATTTTTTTGAGCATCTGGCCCCCCTTGCCGATGATCATGCCCTTGTGGCTCTTGCGTTCGCAGTAGATGTCCACATCAATGTCGATGAGGTCCTTGTCAGGGCGCTCCTTAAAGCGCTCGACCACAACGGCAATGCCGTGGGGGACCTCCTCCCGCAGGAAGAGCAGTGCTTTCTCGCGCACCAGCTCTGCCACCAGTTCCTTTTCCGGCATATCGGTGAAGGCATCGTCGTCAAAGTAGTGCGGGCCTTCGTTGCCGTACGTCTTGAGCATGGCAAACAGCTCATCACAGCCAGTGCCGTCCTTAGCTGAGATCGTGACGATGTGGTCAAAGCAGCCAAATTCCTCCAACTGCTTTTTGCGGGCCTCCAGCGCAGCAAAGCTGTCGAGCAGATCCACCTTGTTGATAACGGCGATGGCAGGCCCGCCCTTCTGCAGCGCCTTGACCATCGTCAGCTCTGCATCGGTAAACTCCCCTGCCGGCTCAAACAGCATCATCGTCACATCAACATCCTTGAGGCTGGCGGCGGCGGTCTGGGTCATGCGGGCGTCCAGCTTGTTGCGGGCCGCGTGGATGCCGGGGGTATCCATCAGCACATACTGCACCGGGCCCTTGGTGATGACGCCGGTGATGCGGCTGCGGGTCGTCTGGGGCTTTTTGGTCACGATTGCGACCTTTTCGCCCACAAGGTAGTTGGTCAGGCTGGATTTGCCCACATTGGGGCGGCCGACCAGCGCCACAAATACGCTGGAGGGCATTTCAGGAATCGGTTTTGCCATTCGGTTGTTTGCCTTTCTCTGTTGAGTTGGAAGAACGGAAAATAAATTTGTAAAATACGATCAGCGTGAGCAGAAGCCACAGCGGGCGCGTCGGCCGCGCGGTAAAGGCCGCCCACAGAATGTCCAGCCGCGGCCAGAACAGGCATACCGCCACAATGACCGTGCCGATGGCCATGACAAGCACCGCCCCTGCCGCCATATCTTTGGCTGCGCCTGCGGTCCACCAGTGGGTGGTATCGGGCTTGTCCACCGCGCGCTCGATTGCGGAGTTGACAAGCTCCAGCGCCAGCACCGCCGCCACACAGAGCGCGATCAGGGCTGTTTCCACCGCAGGCAGCTGCGCCCAGTAGGCTGCCACAAAGGCATAGAGCGCCGCACACAGATGAAAGCGGAAATTGCGCTCCTCCCGTATGGCGGCGCGTATGCCGTTGTAGGCATAGACAAAGCCCCGGGCAAAATGCGTCAGCTTCTCAAATTTCATCGCTCGTATACGAAACCGTGCGGGGCAGGCCCAGCTGGATCAGGACGGCTTCTTCTTTTTCGCGCATGCGCACAGCCTCCAGACCGCCGGCCTCATGGTCGTAGCCCAGCAGGTGCAGCATGGAATGTACAGTCAGGTACGCGACCTCGCGCTGCAGGGAGTGGCCGTACAGTTCAGCCTGCTCCATTGCACGCTCCATCGAGATGACGATGTCACCCAGCAGCTTGCAGCCGTTGTCCTCGTCAATGTCATACTCGCCGTTTTCCCCCAGAGGGAAGCTGAGCACATCGGTGGCGGAGTCCTTACCGCGATACTCCCGATTCAGCTCATGGATGCGGCTGTTATCCACAAAAGTCACGCTGATTTCGGCCGGGCCGTCAAAATGCTCGAAATCCAGCACCGCATTACAGCTGCGGCGGATCAGGATGCGCAGGCCGGAAGGGACCTTTACCACATTCTGGTCGTTCGTGATCAATACCTTATTGGACATGGAAATCGACCTCCGTTTTTTTATTTATGGTTTGCTTCGCCGCGGGTCTTCTCCTCGGCGGCTTTTTCATAGGCTTTTACGATCTGCTGCACCAGCCTGTGGCGCACCACATCCTTTTCAGTCAGGCGCACCTGCGCGATGCCCTCGACATCCTGCAGGACATGCAGTGCATCGATCAGACCGCTGCGGACCTTGTCGGGCAGGTCGATCTGGGTCACATCACCGGTGACAACGACCTTGCTGCCGACACCCATGCGGGTCAGGAACATCTTCATCTGCTCGGGCGTTGTGTTCTGCGCCTCGTCCAGAATAATAAAGGCATCGTCCAGCGTGCGCCCGCGCATATAAGCCAGCGGCGCGACCTCAATAACCTGCTTTTCAAACAGCTTTTGAAAGGTTTCTGCACCCAGCAGATCGAACAGACCGTCATAGAGCGGACGCAGATAGGGGTCTACCTTATTCTGCAGGTCGCCGGGCAGGAAGCCCAGCTTCTCCCCGGCTTCTACCGCCGGGCGGGTCAGGATGATACGGCTGACATCCTTGGACTTGAACGCCTTGACCGCCATGGCCACGGCCAGATAGGTCTTGCCGGTGCCGGCAGGCCCCACGCCGAAGGTGATGGCATTTTTGCGGATGGCGGCCAGATATTCCTTCTGCCCCAGCGTTTTGGGGTGAATGGGGCGCCCTTTTGCTGTGACGGCAACGAAATCATCCGTCAGCTCCCGCAGACGCTTTTCTTCCCCGCCGTGGGCCAGACTGATGCAGTACCGCACAGTCTGCTCCTCAAGCGGGGTGTGGTTTTCCATCAGGGTCACCATGCCGTCCACAGCGCGGGCGGCGGCGTCCACATCACGCTGCTCCCCCGTAAAGCGCAGCACCGAGCCGCGGCAGACTGCCGTGACGCGGAATTCCTTTTCCAGCAGATGGATGTTCTGGTCCCCGCTGCCGAAGATGGCCGCCGCCAGCTCAATGCTGTCCAGTTCAAGAGATCGTTCTGCCAAATTTATATCCTCCCGATCATCGGGCATTGCCGCATCCCTCTATGCATCAACGCGGTAATGCCACAGCTATACATTTAGATTATATCACAGTTTTCTGCAAAAGAAACTGTGAATATTGCACAAAATTTTACCGGTGATTTCGTCACACTACGCAAAAAATGTTGAATCATTGCCGCGCGGCGATGTCCGCCGTAAAAATGTAGGTCACACAGGCCTGCACCGCCTGATTTTGCGCAGAAATTTCGCGCTGCTCCGCCTCTATCTCAGCATCGGGAAATTCCTTGAGAAGCTGTGCCCGGCAATCGCGCAGCGCCAGTGCGGCGGCGGTCCTCTCCGGGTAGGTCAGCGTCTGCACAGCCCGCTCCCGGCTTGTCACACGGCAAAGGCAGCCGGGCAGTGCCAGGCGTCCCAGACGCAGGGGCTGCCATTCTGTCTGCGTCTCTGCGCTGCGCAGCGGTGCGCCGGTCTCCTCCGTGCGGGTATAGCCGGGCAGATACAGTGTTGTCCGCTCTGTGCTGCGGCCCGTATAGGCACAAGCCCTGACTGTCAGCGGCCGACTGGCCGTGTACTGCCGCTGCACCCGCGCCACAATGCGCCCCTGCGCGCCTTGTATCACCGCATTTCCCTTCCGGTCCAGCTTTTCTTCGGCGGCCAGCGGTTGACCCGCCGTCACTGTCTGCCCCGGCTCCACCGCAGCAAAGCCGCTCTCGATCTCTACTGCCAAAATCACACCATCCGCCCTCGCATACAGCCCCGCCGTGGGCGGCGGTTCCCGGACAGTGCGGGTCTGGGCAGGGGTGCTTTCGATAGAAAGGCAGCCGCCGATAAAATTCAGGCTGATCCAGCCGAATGTCTCACTGCGGCGCAAAGCCTTCGCCTGTGCCGCCTGCAGCAGCGGCTTTGTCAGGCGGGTTCCCTCATGGATAGCACAGTCGGCAAGCAGCTGACGCATCATGGGCTGCAGGTCGGCATCCATCGCGCCGAAGTCCACGCACCAGACAAACCCGCCCAGAAATTTCAGAAGCACCAAAAACAAAATCATGCCCGCCGCCAGCCCGGGGCGGGTCTGCAGCAAGGACTCGGCGCGGCGGCCGGGGCCGCGGCGCGCTGTCACTGTGATGACCCAGCCGCCGTCCGCCGCGATTTTTTCCAGCCTGCGGCGATCTATGCCATCGGCGGCTGCACTGCAGCCATCCTTCTGCCAGCGGACGCGGCGCAGGCGCACCCCCGCTGCAGCCGCATGGTTGAGGAACCGGTGGATCTCCGGTCCCTGCACCGAAAAGCGGAAGGTATCCGCAGCCCAAAGCCTGAGTTTCACGGCTGCGTCACCTCCCACTTGCTGCGCAGCTCGACCCGCGCAAACCGCCCGGCCAGAATCAATCTTTTGCCCGCGAAGGATTCTATCCGCAGCTCCTCGCCATACAATGTTACCAGAGTGTCCCCCATATCAAGGCAGATGCGCTGCGGGGTGAAATCCAGCACCCGGCGGCAGCCGTCTGTCAGTAGGCTACCGCCCCGCAGTTCCATCTCCGGCAGGCGGTAAAAGCCCTGCGGCGGCGGGGCCAGCATACGGCGCAGGTCGGGGCGCCCATGGTGCTTGCGGGGATGCGGCTTTTTCGGTTTCATGGCTGTTCCCTCCCCGCGCAAAACTGTTACCCAAATATACGCAGTGAGGTGCGCAATATGAACAACTGCAAAAACCGACAGCGCGCGGCGGTGGCAGCAGCGGGGGTGCTGGGCATACTGCTGCTGCCCGCACCGGAAGCTGCGGCGGAGGGCTTTGCCTCCGGCACAGCACTTTGCCTTGCGAGCGTGCTGCCCGCACTGTTCCCTTTTTTTGTGGTGTGCGAGCTGCTGACGGCTGCCCCGCCGCCTGCCCGGCTGCTGCGCCCCCTGCAGCGGCTGCTGGGGCTGGAAGCACCCGAGGCCGCGCAGGCCGTTGCACTGTCCTGGCTGGGCGGGTATGCGGTATCGGCACAGCTGGCCGGTCGGCTATACGGCACGCAGCGCATCAGCCGCCGGGACGCCCGGCGGCTGCTTCTGCTGGGCTGCTGCTCCGGGCCGGGCTTTGTCATAGGCTGCGTGGGCGGGCTGCTGCTGGGACGCCTGCAGCTGGGGGTATTATTGTACGCCGCACAGCTTGCGGCAAACCTTGCGGCTACGGCCTGTCTGGATCTTTTTTCTGCCTCTGGCCGTCCAAGCCGCGCTTTTTCCACCACCCGGCCGGCACCGCCCGCCCCGCCGCAGACGGCTGGGCTGCCTTGCGCCATCTCCGCGGCCGTCAGTGCAAGCCTGTCTGTCTGCGGGTGCGTGGTGTTTTTCCGCATCGTGGGCGCGGTCATCCGGTCGTTTTTACCGGTGCCGCCCCTGCTGCTCAGTGCTGCGCTGGAGATCAGCGCCGGCTGTGCGGATGCTGCCGCGCGGGGCGGGCAGGCGGCGCTCTACGGCTGCTGCGCCGTTTTGAGTCTGCTCGGCCTTTCAGTCTGGTCCCAGATACAGCTTTTTTCCGGGGATGCGTTCTGCCTGCGCGCCCTGCTGCTCAGCCGGGTACTGCACTTTTTCTTTTTGCAGGGGCTGGTTCGGCTCTGCGTGCGCTTTTTGCCGGGCAGTCTGGCTGTCTGCAGCAGCCTTTCAGCAAGGGTCGTGCCAATTTCCCGGCTGCCGCCCGATGCGGCGCTGCTGGGATTTTCCTTTCTGTGTGCAGTACTTTACAAGGTTCGACAAAACCTTTATAATAAATAACAGTATATTTTTGTTTTTAGGGGTGAGGCTAATGTTTAAAAAGAGTTACTACGGCGCGCACATTGCCCCTGCCTGTGCCTATTGCCTGCACGGCTCCCCCGCCGCCGACCCCAAAATGATCCTGTGTCGGCACAAGGGTGTTGTTTCCCCCTATTACTGCTGCCGCAAATTCAGCTATGATCCCTTGATGCGTGTACCCCGCCGTCAGGTTCTGCCCGAGCTGGACCCCAAGGACTTTACGCTGGACGATTGAGAAGGAGAAGCCATGGACCACCCCAAAACCGATTCCTTTAAAAAGGCCCGGCGCGAAAAGCGTTCGGTTACAATGGTATATATTCTGCTGCGGACCTCGGTCGTGCTGGTGATGCTGGCGCAGATCTTCAACCGCAACTTCGAGAATGTGTTTCTCTGCGTGCTGACGCTCTTGCTCTTTATGATGCCGAGCCTGATGGAGCGCAAGCTGGATATTGCCCTTCCAAACACGCTGGAGATCATCATCCTGCTGTTCATCTACGCCGCCGAGATCATGGGAGAGATCGGTGCGTACTATGTAAACTACCCCTATTGGGATACGGTCCTGCACACGCTGAACGGCTTTTTGTGCGCTGCCATCGGCTTTTCCCTGCTGGACATTCTGAACCGCCACAGCGAAGTGCGGTTTCATCTTTCCCCCCTGTATCTGGCCATCGTAGCGTTCTGCTTCTCGATGACGGTGGGCGTTATCTGGGAATTTTTTGAGTGTACGATGGATCAGCTGTTCTTCCTTGATATGCAGAAGGACACGGTCGTCAGCACGATCGGCTCCGTCATGCTGGACCCCACCGGCGGCAACACCCCCGTTGTACTGAAGGACATCACCGATGTCATCATTGTTCAGGCCGACGGTACCCAGACCGCACTGGGTCTGGGCGGGTATCTCGACATTGGTCTGCTGGACACGATGGAGGATCTGTTCGTCAACTTTATCGGCGCGCTGACCTTCTCGATCATCGGCTATTTTTATGTATGCAGCCGCGGCAAGAACAAATTTGCGAAGCGCTTTATTCCGGTAGCGAACAACAGCACCCCGCCCACCGAGCCGAAACCGACTGAAACCGAATAAATAGTACGGCGGCCGTGCAGATTCCTCTGC
>OLPO01002155.1_pt1 | contig 12584 bp, 8 predicted proteins | sample 1672831 | NCBI WGS metagenome assembly OLPO01 (sample SAMEA3136728, study PRJEB25190) | human gut metagenome
TAGGCGCTCCCTTCCGCATAACAGATAAACCGCTCTAGTATACAAGGCAACGCCGGCTTGGAGCAGGCGCTTTACCCAAATGCAGCGAAAACGTAACGAGGGTGGCGGGTTGGCAGGCGGCAGGCTGGCGGTTCTGAAGAATGTCTTATGCCGAGGCCTTGGCCTTGCGGCGCTTGCGGACCGCGTGGATCACGATGTCCAGCAGCAACAGCACAATGGCAACGACCACGATAAGCACGGCAAACTCGCGCTTGCCCCAGTGGCGGCCGGCCAGCGACTTTTGCTTGTCGACGTCCTTCTTGTTGTACTTGGTGCGCACGCAATGCACCAGCAGGCGGTGGTCGTTCACGCCATAGGGCGTGCAGGTGACGAGCGTCACTTTGTCGGCGCCGGGCTCGATGGTCAGCGACTCCATCTCCTCGGGCAGCACCACCTCGGAGTCCACCATCTTGTAGGCGAGCGTCTTGTTCATGGTGTGCAGTAGCACCAGGTCGCCGGGCTCCAGCGAATGGATGTCGTCGAACATGCTCAGGTTGCGCATGCCCGAGTGCGCGGTAAGCACGCAATGCGTCGAGGTGCCGCCCACCGGCAGGCTCGTGCCCTCCAGGTGGCCGACGCCCGCCATGAGGACTTCCTCGCTCGTGCCGTGGTAAATGGGCATGCTCACATCGATGGAGGGGATTTCGACCCAGCTCATCATGGGGTCGCGGTCAAAGATGAGCTGCTGGGCGTAAGGCTCGATCTGGTCGGCGGGGAGCTCGGTGGGCTCGCCCGCCAGCTGCTCGTTAAAGGAGCGCGCCTGGAGCAGGATGCGCTCGCGCTCCTCGGCAGATAGCGCGTCCACGGTGCTGGACACCGTGCTGATTTGGTTGAACACGCCCGAGGCCTCGATCCGGTCCAAGATCCACGGCCAGGTCATAAGGCCCACGCCAATAAGGATGACGACGATGGTGATGAGCCGGTCGGCCCAACGCGGCAGCCGCTTGCGACGGCGCTTGGGCTTTGGCTGAGGTTGGGGCTGAGGACTTGAGCCACCGTTGTCCGCGGCGTTATTGCTCTTCATATGTTTGGCGCCCTGCACCATCGCCAGTCACTCCTCTATAACTCAAGTTGTCTAAACAAATAATAACCGATTAGCGAACCTCCGCGCCGGACAACGCCGCTAGACTGCACCGTCCAGTCGAGGATAAGCCAGCATTTGCGTTTTCAAAATGTCCCGAATCGGCGGGGAGATTCGGGATAGAATAACTACAGGAAACGACGCACCCCGCGTAAGTACTTAGGAGCGCGGGCGACCAGTTTCCGACGTTGTTAAATGCCCGGGATCCTACCCCCGGGCATTCTTATTTGCGCTTGTTGCGGCGCAAATGCCTTCTACCGTCCGCACCGCGCGTGCGCCTACGGACCTTAAACCGAACTTCATACGAGTCAAGAAACGCGATGACGAACGAGCCCACCGCCGCGAGGGCGGCGAGCGCGTTAAGGAATTTCAGCATATGGGGACCTCCGATCGAGTCGTCGGCCGCCCGCGCACGGGATGCGTCGCAATGCCATTTTACTGCGAGTGTATGCATCAACAGCTGGTAAACGCAATATTTGCAAACATCTGTTCGATATTCATACGCTTGATCCATCGGACGATGGAGGCTGGCTGCGTTATCCCAAAAAAGGGGCAGACTCCAGTGCGGAGTCTGCCCCAAAAAGAGAATGGCAAAGCAAGAACGTGGATGGACGAGAAAGTGTCCGCAAGTCTCATGGCCATCGCATCCCACCTGCCAAAGGGATGGGTGAGCGAGCGTTACTCCTGCTCGGACTCCTCAGCCTGCTTACGGCTGCGGATGAGGTGCGCCACGCCGATGACGAGCACCGCGCCACCAGCGATCCAGGTGAAGGTCACGCCGTTAAGACCGGTGAGGGGGAGGCCGGTGCCCTTCTGGTCGACAATGGTGAAGCTGAGCTTGCCGGCCCCGGCCGTTGCGGTGCCGCCCATGACAACATCGTTGCCAGCATCAATGGTGGAAGTATCAAGCTTCACATTCTTACTTGTTTGATCGAACGTACTCTTGATAGTGAAAGTAACGCCATTTGCTGCAGAGTTATTGTAACCGGGCGCCGGGGTGACCTCTTTAAGGATGTAGGTGCCCTCATCAAGGCCGACAACGTTAATCTTGCCGTATGCGTCGGTCGTCAGTTTGGCCTGCTCGCTATCCTTCGTCTTGGTGCCGTTTGCCATAATAAAGATGTCGTCAGCATCACCCTGCTCTTGCAGCGTGAACACAACATCGGCGAGAGGCGGATTGCCAGTCTCTGAGCCAACCTTGGTTACATCGATACCATAGGTGTAGTCGTAGGCAGAATGCGTGACCGTGGTACCGAAACCGTCGTTGTCATGCGGATTGTTGGAATAGGTCAACGTAACTGTATTCTCCTGGGGTTTACCCACCAAGCCATCGAACTGTTCATCAATCTTACCGCCTACAAAGATCTTTGCAGAATCAAGCTTGGCCTGGTACTCAACAGTCACAGTGGAGTTGCCGGTGACGGCGATGGCGGAATTATTCTCGCCTTTGCAAGTCTTGAGGTCAGTGAAGTCGACTTTGAGCACGTTGTCTTCATCAAGGGTTGCAGTGTAGCCATCAACGACCTTCCTGTTGTCAATCTTAACTGTCACAGCGGGGGTCGTGCTGTTGGCCTCATCAGTGAACATGGGCGTCATGGATTTAGGAAGCTGATCCTTGAAGATGTACCTATAGGCGCTGTAGTTGTTAATGTTGTTCGCAACCGTACCGGCAAGCTGGTACTTGATAAACTGATCCATGCGCGAGTCAGCTGACATATTGGGGTTCGCAAACACGTTATCGCCAAACGTGCCATCCGTTGCGTCATCCTTGACGGCCTTGGTCACTTTGGGGACGTCCTTCTTAGGCTCCACCGTTACATCTGCGCCACCGACGATGGTGAAGATTGGCGAAGTGAAAGTGTCCGTGTTTTGATTGGTGGAATCTGTTTTGACACTCTTAGTCACAAAGAGCCAGTAGCCAGTCTTCAGGGTATTGAAAGCGCCGTTATCGCTCGTCTGCCAGCCATTCTGCCCTTCAGCGATATTGGCGCCCTCCAGCGCCCTGGCGATCATATCGAGCACAGTTCCAGCATTAACGTTGTTGTCCACTACTTCAGAAGCATGTTTATTGATGAACTCGGCCCATGCCTGAGCAGAATCGCCAGCAGGTAAACCGGTAGGTTTAGAGCTTGTTGCAACACCATCAAACGCATGAATCACTGCGTTCTTCACGGAACCGCTTTCTCCACCTGCCCACTCAATATCAGAGAGCGTCTTGTCGCCCGACTCATCCCAGCTTCCATTGCTCTTCTTATCCTGCGTAACCTTTGCCTTGAAAATCTGGATACCCTTAAAGGTTGTGTCCTTATAGGTCTTCTCGTCAATCTTTACATTGCCATCCGGAGCCACCGTTGGCGTGCCATCAGCAAACGCCATGGTCACCGGGGCCATGACTCCGCCGAAGCTCAGCGCCGCCGTGAGGCCTGCCGTTACTGCCAGGCGTGCGATGTTCTTGCTCATGCTCATCTTCTTTTCCTCCGTTTTCCGGTTGGTTCTTATTCGTTCAATCATCATCTGTCTGTGTCTTAGCATCTACTTCGCTACGTCTCGCCCCGCTCTCTGTGGGGCTGCCAGCTACTCTTTATGGCTGCCACCTCCCCGCTTGACCAGGAGCGCGACCACGATGAGCGCGGCTCCGGCGGCCGCTGCGGCGGCCGCGGCGTACATTGCCATATCGCCAGTCGAGGGCATAAAGCCTCCGGTGGTAATGCTAGGGGGTGTGCCGGTGGGCGTATTGATGAGCGACGCCTCCAGGCTGCCCGTCGACCCGTCCGCGCTGTCGGCGCGCAGGGGCGACTCGGCCGTGATGGTGAGCTTGGGCTTGGCGGCGGCCACCTGGTCGACGTCCAGGCCCTCGGCCTTGACCGTCACGGAGCGCGTGCCCTCAAAGGCGGTGTAGCCCTTGGGCGCCTTGAGCTCGCGGACCTCCAGCTTGCCCGAGTCCACGCCCGAGACGGTCACGCGGCCGTCCTCGCCCGTGGTGACGGTGGCCTTGCCCTCCGCATCCCACATGCCGTCGGCCGCCAGCGTGCGACCACGGTCATCGGCGATGCTCAGGACCGCCCCGGCAAGCGGCTTGTCGCCGTCGCTGCCGCGCTTGGTGAGCGCGAGATCCCAGGTGTAGGCGCACGCATCGTCGCTCGGCGTGCGGGTAAAGCCGGCATCGCCGGACTGGTCGGCAAAGGGAGAGCGCGGGTAGCGCAGGTAGACCTCGTTGGGGTTGCCCTTCGCGATGCCGTGGTTGCATGCGCTGTTGAGCGGCGCATTGTACACGGCGACCACGCGGGCGCCCGCGGTGAAGGCGTCGGCCCCGCCGAGCGCGGCGATGAGGTCGCCGGTGCACACGGTGAAGGTCTTACCGTCGGCCGCTACCTTGGTGGCGCACTGGGCCGTGATGTCGGTCCAGCCCTTCGCGGGCTCGGTGCCGACGCGCCCGTCCTTGCCGGTCGAGACGGCGTCAAAGCCGCCGTCCGCGCCCGCCGCCACGTACACGCGCACGCTCGCGGCCACCTTGGAGGGGTCGAGCCCCGCGCTCATGGTGTCGACGAACTGCACCGTATAGGTGCCGTAGGCCGTGAGCCCCGCCGGGACCGTGACAGAGAGGCGCCAGTACAGGTCGTCGGCGACCGTGGCGTCGGCGGCCTTCTGCCAGGCGGCGGTGCTGTCCTCCAGCACATGCTTGGAGACCTTGGGCGTCGCGGCCTTGGGCTTGACGGTGACGGCGCTGCCGCCGACCAGGGCCATGATCGGCGCGGTGCCGGCCTCGCCCTGGGCGATGACGTCGTCGTCGGCGACGATGAGCCAGTAGCCACAGGGCAGCTCTGACGCCGTGCCCGCGTTAAGGGGCACGGCGTCAGAGCTCTGGAGGGAACGAGCGAGCTGTGCGCTCAGCGCGCTCGTAAGGTGGGAATCGGCGTTGAGCCATTCGGCAGCTTCCTGCGCGGTGGTCTGGGAGTTGGGCATGCCGGCGCTGTGCAGCACAGGCAGCGCGGCGTCGCGCACGGCGTCGCTTGCCCAGGCGAGGTCGGTGGCGATCTTGGCGTCGCTGTCGCCGTCGACGACGTTGGCGCTAAAGATCTGGTAGGCGTCGTAGCTGCGCGCCACGGTGCCGCTCACCGTGATGGAACCGGTCGAGGTCGGCACGGCCTGCGCGGATGCGGGGAACACAGCCGCGCAGGTGCCAATCAGGAGGGCAAGCAGCGCAAACAAGATCGGGAAGGAGCAAACTTTCTTATTCACGACGCTCGCCTCCCTTCGCATTCGCCTTGCGACGAATGTGCATCCAGGCCGCAGCAGCGCAAAGCACCGCCGCGCCGGCAAGGTACGTCAGAGTGACGCCCGACATACCAGAAAGGGGCAAAGAGGTGGAGTAGGTGTTGGTGAAGGTGGGGTTAGGGGTTGAATTCGCGCTCACATTATCGTTGGCGTCGACCTCGTAGTAGACCGGCGTGCATTTCAGCGTGCCGTCACCGTTGTCCGTTGCCGTCACCACGACCTTGAAAGACTTGGTGTCGTTGGTGTAGCCCTCGTGCTTGGTGCCATCGCCCTCGCTGGCGGGGCATTCACGGATGTAGTAGGTGAACGTTGCTTCACCATTAACCCCGAGGGGGCCGAATATTACCTGATCAGTAAACTTCACCGTCGCCTCGCTGCCCGTCCCCTTATCAGTGAATTGGGGGGTATCGCACAGGTGCTCAACGCCGCGGGAATCCTTGGTGTACAGCTCGAACTTGAACCTTTGCATCTCGCCGCCATCGACCCTCTTGGTCACCTGAGGCGTCCAAGAGCCCTTGGGGTTGTATGCATTAGTAAAGGTCTTGTCGGTGTTGCCATCGGTGATCTTAATGGAGACATCGCTACCGTTGTTCGGAGTAAACGTTTTCACCTCATTATTTTTGAGATTAGTAACCCTTACTTTCGTAACTAAATAGTAGGTGTAATTAATATCCAGCACCGGCCGATTTTCGGTCGTAGTTGTAAGCTCAATCTTGTAGATGGTATTGTCGTAGTCCACGCCAGGGACGCGATCCTCAACGCTGCCGGGGTCCTCAACGAGGTAGTAGACGTTCGTTCCAGCGGAGTTGAGCCTGCCCAAATCATAGACAAAGTTACCGCTATCGTCGTTCGTGACCCCATCGTCATCGCGAACTTTTGTGCAGCCATTGAGTTCCAGTTTGAGTTTGCCGTCCTTGTCCTTGTCAAAGCTCGGGACTGTTAATGAAATCTCACCATTCTCTTTAGTAATCTTGTTCTGCTTGAGCAGCTGGAACTTGAACTCTCCTTTCTTAAGCTTGCGACCCGTCAGCGCCTTGGTGCCACTGAACTTCATCTTGGGATACACACTCACCTGCGTGGTGGAGCCAGCGATTACGTCGCCGTTGGTCATGATGCCGCCACCGTGAATGTTGGATCTGTTGCCCGTGATGAAGAGGGACGCAGCCGCGGTAGCAGCATCTTTATCTTCCAGAATCGGCTCAGATTTAAGACCAATCATGTACTTAGCTTGGGCGCCCTCATACTTGCCGATAGACGTTGGTGCGTTGTCGATCGTGCCCGACCAGTTGGCAGCTCCGCCACCAAGCATCTGACCTGTTACGGCAGCGATATACGGCAGCGATTCAGCGTTAGCGCTATCGCGAACAAGAAAAAAATCCTGGTGACCGGCTTTTATAAAGTCTTCAGTTATTTCGCCGCCTTTGTTGTTAGGGAGCCAATCCTTGTCATCGGTCTTTTCGTGTGTGCCGCCCGATCGGTTATAACTACCGTCAGGTTTACCGTCAGTATTACCGAAAACCGCGATGCCATTGGTATCGGTAATGGCAGTCTTACCAGTCGGGCAAGCGGCAAACCCGCCGCCAAAGCCATTGGCATGATTGTTGGTAATCAGCGCGTTATATATATTGAGGCTCGCCGATTTAATGCCTTGTTCACTGCTACCCTGAACGAACACGCCGCCGCCACCCCAGTCGTTGGTGGTATTGGTCGTATTGTTAGTGATATAAGCGTGTGAACCTTTCGGCACTTCAAACACACCAACGGTAGGCGCAGAGATACGGATACCGCCGCCCTCCGAGTTTTGCGCCACGTTGCTAGCTATGGTTCCACCAGAAAACGTAAACCCGGAAAGAGCACTATTCCAAGCGCCAGCATAAACGCCGCCGCCAGCCTCGGCAGAGTAGTTGCCCGTGATGTAACCGCCTGCAATTGCGAGACTGCCGCCATTGAAAGCAGCAATGCCGCCACCACCGTGGCAACCGTTACCCTTGTGACTATCATCGTAGTGCTGATATTTGTTGTTAGTAATGTGACCATCCGTAATGGCCACATTAGAGTTCTCAGCACAAATTCCCGCGCCAAAACCGCTTTGAGAATTATTTGTACCGTTACCGGAGATAATACCGCCAACCATGTGTACCGTAGAATTCCGGGCATAAACGCCGCCGCCACTGGGGGCATAGTTACCAGCAATTACGCCGCCAGAGATCTCCAGGGTTGAGCCCTCATCCAGGGTTGAGCCCTCAACATGAATTCCGGCACCAGCACCATCGCGGCCCATAAAAGCACCACAAACGTATCCGCCACTCATGTTGACGGTAGAGCCGTTATCGGCATAAATCAGGTGGCGAACATTTGCGTCCTGATTCGTGGTCAGCACGCCGCTTTGAAGGTTAAACGTACCGCCACAGACGTTGATGAGCTTCATCGTAGAGTGAGCAGCGGTGCCCACGATGGCGCCGCTGATGCTGACCTCGTGCTTGTAGAGCGTCTCAGTGGTAGCAGTGCCATTCGGAGTTGACTTGGTCACGTAGTACGTGAGCTTGTTGGGCGTACCGTTGCCGTCGTAATCGAGCGTAGCAAGGTTCCCGAATTTGTCGAAGTCCTGCTTGCACTCACTGTCGACTCCTGGATTCAAATCCTCAATCGTGAGCGTCGCGCCCGCAGGCACATTGAACATGGGCATGTTGTTGCGACCTGATTCGCAGTTCGCCCCGTTCGTCGGCGGCATCGCGCATTGAACATGGGCATGTTGTTGCGACCTGATTCGGTGCCATTATGCTTAATCTTGTGACCATTTAAATCTAAGGTCACCTCACCTGCGCCCAACGTAATGTCACTTGCACACTCGACATCGGCATTCAGGCGAAACTTGCCGGTTTTTTTATCATTTTGAAGGTAATCGTAGAGGTCCTGTGCTGTATTAATCTGCGTATATCCGTCCGCGTCTTCCACAGCTAGAGCAATATCGCCCTCATCATTAGCACTGTCATCCGCAGGCTGTACAGCATCCTCAACCCCTGCGTCATCGGACAACAGGCTCGCCGCACCAGCGTCGCCAGAGGCTTCGTCATTCTTGACGTCGTTGTTATCCTGCCTTTCGGCATCCCCGTTAGTAGTGTTGTCTACGTCAGCAGACTCACTTGAGGAATCCACCGTCACAGTTTCCTCGGTAGAAACCGTCTGGGCATCGTTGGCAATGGCCTGCGAGATCGGGGGCATGACGAGCGACAGTACCAAGCTCAAAACGGAGGCTCCGCACAAAACGCCTGCCAGTACATGGCGCGTCGCTTTATTACTCTGCTTAGATTTGTCTGAATTTGCTTTCATCGATGTCTCCTCCCCAAGAGACCGCGATCTTGCTCTTTCACTATCAAACGTATCTGCGCAATCTGTAATTGCGCTCGTTTAGTAAAGTTATTGTAACTATTGTTTAAACATATGAGCAACAAAACCGGCATTTTTGTAGCGAGTTCTCAATTCCCTTGACATTTACTCAGATTTGTCTTCGTTTATTCGCTATCTATTTTTGGTTTCTGCTGGTAATTTAGTTGACTATCATTTTTTAATGGCATTAGATTTATTTGCACAACATTTTGCTCAAGAGCAAACATCCCGCTCACGGTCGAAAATCGACCGTGAGCGGTAGGTCATTAGCCAGCAGGTATACCTTACTAAACTGATGAGAATATCTTTAACCCATCGGTGGTTAGAAGCGTGATGTTCAGACAATCATATTTGATTTTGTGCGCAGATTTTAGGCATCAATTCGCCCAAATCGCCTGAGGCCGCCACAAAGGCACCTGTCCCCTTTGTGGTGATTCTGCCCTAGCGCTACAGCAGATGTTCCTCGATAAAGATCGCGATGCCGTCTTCGTCGTTGCTCGCGGTTACAAAGTCGGCGGCGGCACGGGTAGCGTCGCTGCCGTTTGCCATAGCCACGCCCACGCCGGCGTCGGCCACCATGCAGGTGTCGTTATCGGCATCGCCAAACACGCAGATGTTCTGGAGCTCCATGTCGTTGAGCTCCGCCACGCGCACAAGGCCGCGCGTCTTGGACACGCGCGGATCCATGAATTCGTAGAGTCGCTGCGTGGTCTGCAGAGCAGCCGCTTTAACGGTGTCGTCGGCGAACGTCGATGCTCGCTCGATGATCTGTGGCATCGCCTCGGGCGCCATGGTAAACATCACCTTGGCCTGCGGCTCGCGCAAAAACTCGGCAAAGTCGACCACCTTGTAGGGCACGCCGTCGACACGCGACAGGTGCTCGACGCATGCATTGCTCTCGGGCACATAGAGTACGCCGTCCCGAGGGCAAACGGGCGTTGCCGGCAGGCCTGCCATGTGCTCGCAGATGCGCGCGATGGTCTCGCCCGGCAGCGGATAGCTCAGCTCGTTGATGTCGTGCGCGCGGTCGATGACCTCGGCGCCACCGCAACCCACGAGCACGTCCACCAGACCTTCGATGCCCCAGAGCTCGTATATGGCCTCGGTCGCTTGGGCGTCGCGCCCGGTGCACAGGCCAAAGAGTACGCCGCGCTCGCGCAGGGCGCGGATCGCCGCCACGGTGCGCGGGGACACCGTGTGCTGGCTCGTGAGCAGCGTGCCGTCGATATCGCAGAACACGGCTTTGATGTGACTGAAGGTGGCGTCCATGGGGGCCTTTCTGGGCAGAGCGGCGGTGTGGGGTGTATTCGCAAACGGCGTACATGGTATACCAAGGCGCGGGCGCGGCCCGTCAACGCAAAAACCACCACAAAGGTGCCTGGCCCTTTGTGGTGGCCAGACCCGCAGGATGGCCTGGCCCGGGGCGCAAACCATCACAACATTCGACGTTTTTCGGCAAAATCGCGATTTTCATCGAATGTTGTGATGGTTTTTACTGCCTTGCGGCACGATCGGAATGCCGGCGTCCAAACAGCAGCAACGCCGCGGGAACCGCCGTCACGACCATACCCGCCCCGATGAGCGTCTGCTGCACACCAAACGTCGCCGCCAGCCACGGGGCAATCGCCAGCGGGGCCACACCAGCGAACATGTTGCCAAAGCCCATGACCGAGTTGACGCGGCCGAGTTGCTCGAGCGGCGCCGTCGTTTGCACGATGGTGTTGTGGAGCGGATTAACGACGCCCCAGGCCACGCCCAAGGCAATCTGGCCAATGAGGGCCACGCCTATGTACTGCGTCCCCACGTAGAGCAGACTTCCCAGGCCCACACACATAAGCGCCACGAGCAGCGTTTTAAGGTTGACCAGGTGCGGTGGCAAGCGGAGCGCGAGGACGGCGCCCAGCACCGCGCCTACACCGCTTGCCGACGAGAGCCAGCCCATCCACTCAACACCAACGCGCAGGACATCGCGGTAGAAGAACGACTCCAGCGGATCGAAGGCACCGTAGCCAAAGTTCGAGAGGAAGATGATGCAGAACAGCAAGGCGAGGATACTGTTGGTGAAGACTGTCTTGATGCTTGTCGCGAAGGTGACGCGGGCGAACGTGCTGGGGTTGGAGCTTTGGCTGGCAGTGATTGCCGTTGTACTGCTGTCCGCGGGAGTACTTTCACGCGCGGCGACGCGAACTGCTTGCGGTCTAAAGCCCCAGCCGGCAATGAACGCCAGTACGGTAAAAATCATCATGAGCACGAACACCGCGCGTGACGATGTAGCCGCCGCGACAAAGCCGCCCATCATGGGGCCGACGATGATACTCACGTTAGAGAACATGGCGATGGCAGAGTTGATGTCTTTGAGCTCGACAGGATCGTCGGTGAGGTAGGCTGGATAGGATGTGGTGATGGGCTGGGCAAACCCCATCACAAAGCCCAGGAGCACCGCGCCGAGCAGGACGATGCCGGTCGCGCTGCCAAAGGCAATGGTCGCCGCGCCGGTTGCCAGCGTGCCCACGATGCTCAGCAAGAAATGACGGCGCGGGCCCCAGGCGTCAAGCGCCGCGCCGCCCGCAAAGGATCCAAGGATCACGAATACGTTCATAAAAAGGACGGCCAGCGATGTCGCCACGACCGAGGCATCGTCTGCATAGGTGAGTGTTCCGATAACGCCGATAAAGTAGCTGGTCTGAAAACCGGTGTAGATGAGAAAGCGCATCGCCACCAGGCGCTTGGCCTGCACGGACAGCGAAGGTTGAGGTTTTGAGAGAAGAGATGCGAGCATGGAGACTCCTCGTTTCATACGAATACGGGCGGTGGTATTCGCCACCGTCTGTCAAATCAATCTATCCGCACGAAACATTAAGGACGCATCAAGCCCCTTCTCTCCGTTTTTCGCCCGTCATGAACTACTTGGTAGATTGTAAGGCATGTCCCACACATCTACCAAAGCAAAAACCACCACAAAGGTGCCTGGCCCCTTTGTGGTGGAAACAACGTTTTCCCAGATAAAACCTGCCAAAATAAACCTGTCCCTTTTTGGCATGTTATGGCAGCGCAGCGAGCCGGTTCCAAGTGCCCCAGGTCGCCCCGAAAGAGGAGCGACGCGTACTTTGGTACGCGAGCGACGGCTTGAGGGGCGAGATGGGGTGCTTGGGGCCGGCGCAGCGTCAAGCCTGAAGGTGGTCTTGGATGAGATCGCAGATGGCTCGGGCGTCGTTGATGTTGATGGCTCGGGTCGCAAAGCCGGCGTCGAAGGCCTGACGCGCCAGGGCTTCGTTGCAGGCAAGGGCCAGCGTGTGACCGTCGACCAGGTCGAGCGAGCTCTTGCCGCGCAGACGGTCGACACCGGAGCGCGCGACCACGATGTTGTCGAAGCCCTCGGTCTTGTAGCCCTCGATGATCACCACGTCGACATCGTTGTAGCGCGACAGCAGCTCGCGCGCGGGCATCTCGTCCTCCTCGCGCGTGTCGGCGTACTCCGCCCAGCGCGTGGCGCAGATGAGGCCCACGTGCTTGGATCCGGCCTGGTGATGGCGCCACGTATCCTTGGCGGGCACATCGATATCAAAGCCGTGGTGCCCATGATGCTTGAGCGAACCCACGCGCAGGCCGCGGCGGGTGAGCTCGGCAATGACCTTCTCGACGAGTGTGGTCTTGCCCGAGTTTTGGTAACCGATAAACGCGATCGCAGGGACGGCCGGAGTTGCGGGCGCGACGGCGACGGGTGCGCTCGCGGGCGCGGCACCGTCAGCGGCGGCAGCCTCAACAGCAGCAACCTGACGCTCGGCACGATCCCACGCGCCCG
>OLPO01002159.1_pt1 | contig 12567 bp, 10 predicted proteins | sample 1672831 | NCBI WGS metagenome assembly OLPO01 (sample SAMEA3136728, study PRJEB25190) | human gut metagenome
TCAAGAGTGAATCACTTCTGATTCATCCAAAAATCTTGACTCGAAAAAGTGAATCAACTCTGATTCACTTTGATATAATCTGCTTAACGTGAGGAAAGAAGTGACGAATAAAAGCATATGTAAAAAATATATTGTCAATATAAAACAGTACTATAAATGTAATATATAAAACTTTCCTCACAAAACAGCATCGCCCTCACTGTTGGATTCCAACAGCGGGGGCGACGTTATATGAAGGGAAAAGAACACCACTGAAAAGTGTCAACAGAATCAGAGGTTTTCCAGTTCCTCTACGCGGCAGCAACTTACATAGTGACCGGGCAGGACCTCGCGAAGCTCCTGAGGCTGGCTGCATGCTTCACAGGCGTAGGGGCAACGGGTCGCAAAGCGGCAGCCGGGTTTGGGATCAATGGGAGAGACAAGCTCGCCTTTCAGGATAATGCGCTCTTTCTTGTGGTGGATATCCGTGGAGGGAATCGCCGAGAGAAGCGCTTTTGTGTACGGGTGCAGCGGTTTGGAGAACAGCTCCTTGGTTGGACTTGTCTCGACGAGCTGGCCCAGATACATGACGCAGATGTTGTGCGAAATATGACGGACAACCGACATATTATGCGTGATAAACATATAGGTGATGCCCAGCTCATCCTGCAGATCCATCAACAGGTTGAGAATCTGCGCTTGAATGGAGACATCCAGTGCAGATACAGGCTCATCACAGACGATGAACTTGGGATTCAGTGCCAGTGCGCGGGCAATGCCGACACGCTGACGGCGGCCGCCGTCCATCTCATGCGGGTAGGAAAGGCGCAGCCGACGGTCCAGACCGACAAGGTCCATCAGACGCTCGGTTTCCTTATCAATCTCTGTTTTGCTGAAGCGGCGCGACAGGACAAGCGGCTCACGGATCGTCTGCTCCACGGTCATGCGCGGATTCAGGGAGGAATATGGGTCCTGGAAAATAATCTGTACGGAATCCTCGCGCAGCTGCTTCAGCTCCTTGGAGTTGACGCGGGTGATATCCTTGCCCTCGAACAGGATCTTGCCGTCCGTACTCTCATGCAGGTGAATCAGGGTGCGGCCCAGTGTGGACTTGCCGCAGCCGGACTCGCCGACAACGCCCATTGTGGTGCCGCGTTCAATGGTGAAGCTCACATCGTCCACAGCGTGAAGCTGGCCGCGCGCCGTCGGGAAATATTTTTTTAGGTGTTGTACTTCGATCAATGGGGCCATGCTCACACTGCTCCTCTCTTTTGTCTGCCGATGTAGCAACTGCAGTAGTGCTTTTCAGCAATCTGCTCCGACTTCGGCGTCTTGGTCCGGCATTCCTCTGTGGCGTAGGGGCAGCGCGGCGCAAACGAACACCCAGTTGGCAGATTGGACGGGTCCGGTGGAAGTCCCTCAATGTTGGCAAGACGGCGCACATCGGATTCCAGATTCGGTATCGCACCGAAAAGACCGATGGTATACGGGTGGCTGGGGTGGTCGTAAATTTCTTCCTTGCTGCCATACTCGATGATCTCGCCCGCGTAGACGACGGCTACATCATCGCAGGAGGTTGCTACAAGGCCCAAATCATGGGTAATCAAAATAAGCGAGGTTCCCTGCTTTTCAATCAAGTCCTGAATCATCTCCATGACCTGTGCCTGAATCGTCACGTCCAGTGCGGAGGTCGGTTCGTCCGCAATCAGGAGCTGCGGGCTGTTGGCCAGTGCCATGGCGATGACCACGCGCTGCTTCATGCCGCCGGAGAACTGGTGCGGGTAGTTGCCGTACCGCTCGGCCGTGATGCCGACGGTTTCCAGCATTTTCTGGGCTTTCTGCATGGACTCCGCTTTCGTCACCTTGTCATGCAGACGAATGACCTCGGCAATCTGGTCGCCGATGCGCATGGTCGGATTCAGGGCCGTCATGGGGTCCTGGAAAATCATCGAAATCTCTTTGCCGCGGACCTTGCGCATATCGGCTTCGTTCAGCTTCATCAGGTCGCGGCCCTGCAATACCACCTGGCCGCTGCGTACATGGGCCGGTGGGTCCGGCAGGATGCGCATAATGGATTTGGCAATCGTGGTTTTTCCTGCGCCGGTCTCACCGACCAGGGCCAATGCCTTGCCGCGTTCCAAATCGAAGTTGACGCCGTTTACTGCATGGATGACTTTACCGTCTGAGGTGTATTCCACCACCAGATCGCGCACCTGCAAAAAGGTATTTGCATTCTGTGTCATAGTTCAAAGCTCCTCCATGTTATTTCTTCAACTTCGGGTCAAGGGCGTCGCGCAGACCGTCGCCGAACAGGTTCAGGCCCAGGACAGTGATCATGATAAAAATGCCCGGGAACATGATCAGATGCGGATAGCTGCGGATGTACGCGCGGCCAGCCGAAAGCATAGCGCCCCATTCCGGAGTGGGCGGCTGCACACCCAGGCCGACATAGCTCAGGGAGGCCGCTGTCAGGATGGTCTGGGCAACACTCATCGTTGCCTTGACGATAACCGGGGAGAGGGAGTTCGGTAGAACATAGCGCGTGATAATGCGGAACTTGCTGCAGGAGATGGACTCGGCTGCCTCGAGATATTCCTCGTCGCGAACGCTGAACACCTGGGCGCGCAGCAGGCGGACATACTGTGGAATCGATGTGATCGCCAGCGCCAGAATGGTCTTATCAAAGCCGGAGCCCAGAACGGCCGACACGCAGATCGTCAACAGCAGACCGGGGATGGCCTCCAGAATATCCAGAAAGCGCATGAGGACCGTGTCCAGCGTGCCGCCAAAATAGCCCGTGATGGCACCGATGGCACAGCCGACGACCAGGCCGATGCTCAGCGAGTAGCGGCCGCCGTAAATAATGCGTGAGAAGACGTCGCGGCCCAGCTCATCGGTTCCAAACAGATGCTCAAGGCTCGGGCCGGACAGCATATTGGTGAGATCCATTTCCTCATAGCCGTAGGGGGCAGCCACCGGTGCGAAGATCGCAGCCAGCGCCAGAACGATAAAGATGATCAGGCCGATGACAGCGCCGCGGTTCTGGAACAGACGCTTTACGATTGCCTGGAAGTTGCTGTTCTTTTTTACGGGTGCAGCCGCGTTGGCGGCGGGCATGGTTGCAGATGCAGTCATATTAGTGTCCACCCTTTCCGCCCTCGTACTGGGCCTTGATACGCGGATCAATGTAGGCATAGGCCAGATCCACCAGCAGCATCATGATGCTGAACGTGATTGCCAGGAAGATGACGCAGCCCTCGACCACGGGATAGTCGCGGCTGTTCACGGCCGTGATCATGTAGGTGCCGATGCCGGGAATCGAGAATACCTGCTCAATGATGAGCGAACCGCCGAACATATGGGCCAGGTTGCTGCCTGCGACGGTGACGATCGGGATCAGGGCGTTGGGCAGCGCGTGGCCGTAGATGACCTTATGCTCCGAAACACCCTTGGCACGCGCGGTCGTGATGTAGTCGGAACGGATAACCTCCAGCATGGAGCTGCGCGCCTGACGTGCCTGTGTGGCAATACCGCCAAAGGAGTTGGCAATGCAGGGTAGTATGTAATACTGGATGCCGCCGATGCCCATGGCCGGGAGCCAGCCGAGCTTGAGCGCAAACAGGATGACCAGCATCAAAGCAACCCAGAACGTAGGCATGGAGACACCGACCAGCGCAATGAACATGCAGATGTTATCCATCCAGCTGCCCTGATGGACCGCCGCGCTGATGCCCAGCGGCACGCCGACGAGCAGCGCAATAGCGATGGAAATCACACCGAGCAGAAGCGTGCGGGGCAGACGGCCCAGCAGTTCCTGTGTAATAGGGGTGTTGTTGATATAGCTCTTGCCGAAGTTGCCGTGCAGGAAGATATCGGAAAGGTAGGTTCCCAACCGCACCAAGTAGGGCTGATCCAGCCCCAGCTCTGTGCGCTTTGCCGCCAGGTCCGCTTCCGTTGCACTGGTTCCCAAAATGATCTGTGCCGGGTCACCTGGCACAAAATACATGATCGTAAAAATCGTGATGGCAACGCCAATGACAACAGGGATCATCAGCAACAGCCGCTTTCCGATATATTTACCCATCTCGTATACCTCATCCAATGGTAATGGGATGCCGCCCGCCGCCAAAGCCGCTGTGACGGCATCCCATTGCCTGATTTCTTATTTCTTACTGTTGATTAGTTCCAACTGTAGGTGCAGCTTGCCACGCAGGGGAACTGCTTGCCGTCCATCGAGATGGACTTGACGCTGTCACGGCAGACCGTATACATCTGCGCATTGAACAGGCCGACTGCATAGGCGTGGCTGTACAGGCAATCCTGGAACGCATCCATGTTGGCCTTGCTGTTGTCTTTCTCACAGGCTTCCATCAGGCTCTGCAGCTCGTCGTCATACACGCCGTTAATCGTGCCGCCGGTGGAGTATGCTTTGGCGTCGAACTTGCCGCGCCAAATCGTCATCAGGTAGTCAGAGCCGCCGCAGTTGTCCAGCAGGATATCATAAGCGGTCTCGTCGCTCTTGTAGGTGTTGAACAGCGAATCCTCGTAGCTGTTGATCTCGACCGTGATGCCTATCTGTGCCAGGTAGCCCTGCATGATCTGGGCAATGCTCTTGCGGATGGCATTGCCGTTCAGCACGATGCGCAGCGGTGTTGCGGTGTCAAAGCCGGACTCTGCCAGCAGGGTCTTGGCCTTTTCCACATCGTAGGTGTAGTAGGGATTTTCCTCCCACGCGGGGTCGTAGTCAGAGAACATGTTGCCGCCGAATGTGCTGCACACAGTGGCCTGGCCGTTTGCGGCACCGTCCACCAGACCCTGGAAGTCGATGGCGTACAGGATCGCCTGGCGCAGCTTTTCATTGCTGCAGGGGCTGTTGTCAGAACACTGGAAGAACAGCACCTGGCTCAGATTCTGCAGGTTCTCAAACACGGTAAAGCCGTCCGCGTTGGCACCGCCCTCCACAAAGCGCTGGCTCTCGGTGTAGGACAGGCCGTTGACCATATCCACCGTGTTGGATTCCAGTGCGATAGCCAGCTGGGAATCCTCGGGAATGTAGTAGTACTCAATGCGGTCCACATTGGCGTACTGATAATCGGTGAAGTTATCTTCACTCTGCCAATAGTTGTCCGTTTTCTCAAACGCGTACTCAGAGCCGGAGATGTAGTCGGTCAGCACGTAAGCGGTCGTGCCGACGGGGGTGGTAGCCATCTGATCGCTGGAGGCCTCATACGCAGCCTTGGTCACGCAGCGGGTAGCCTGCAGCAGCTTCTCAAACTGGCCGATGATGTCGGAGTTCATGACCAGCTCTACTGTGTAGTCGTCGATCTTCGTGCAGGTGTCCATGTAGCGGAAATCAACGAAGTTTCCGGTCTCTTTCATTGAGTTGCAGACGAACACGACGTCATCTGCCGTAAAGTGGTTGCCGGCCGTGTCATAGACATTGTCCCAGATGGTCAGATGGTAGGTCATATCACCGACCTTTTCCCAGTTCTTGGCCACAACGGCCTTGCACTCGCCGCCGACACCCTGATACTCGGCCAGAGGTTCATAGATCGTGCGGAATGTTGCATTCTTGCCGTTTCCGCCCGCCTCAAACGGTCCAAAGGAGGCCGGGTCAGAACCGATGCCTACGCGAATGACGCTCTTGCCGTCTGCGGTGGTGGTTTGTGCGGTTGCCTGAGAGGAAGAGGCCTGCTCCGTTGTACTGCTGCTTGCGGAAGCGCCGCAGCCCGCCAGCATAGTTACTGCCAGTGCAGCAGCAACGACCTTAACTAACTTTTTCATGAGATTTCTCCTTACTGAATGGTTTTGTGTTGATATACAGCTGTTGGTGACGAATCTGCACGAAGCGCGCTGCGCAGGTCGTTGTGAACATTCACTAAAATTGCTTCACCAAATTTCTTTTTTCTATCTACAATATTACGCGTTGCCATTCGCAAAGTCAATTCTGATATATTCTGCGGAATATTCCGTTTTGGAATTTCCTAAAATTCATATTTTTTTGCTTGTGCAGAATATACAAATAGCAGGAAAAACACCTCACAAAAAGGCGTTTTTCCTGCTATTTCAGGTGGTGCGCCCGACATGGGCAACAACTGGGTGGTGCAAGACCACTACGCGCTCGGCAGTAGGAAGCGGACGCTGATGTCTTGGGATGAATGGATGCGGCGCAGGTGTCGAATGTACATCTGGAAGCAGTGGAAGAAGCCCAGAACGAAGGTGGTCAATTTGAGAAAGCTGGGCATCCCGGCTGACAAGGCGTACCAGTGGGGCAACTCCAGACTGGGATACTGGCGTATCGCCGGGAGTCCGGCGCTTCAACGTTCCATTACAAACGAAAGACTCTCAGCAGCGGGATACTTTAGTATCCTCAACTACTACGAGTCCTTGCACTTATGCGGTTGAACCGCTGTGTACCGGTCGGTACGCACGGTGGTGTGAGAGGTCGGCTCTTTAGTTAAGAGAGCCTCCTACTCGATTATAGAAAGCTATTTTACGGCGTTATTTATATACTTTTGTTAAGAGATAGCTTTTCATCCGGCGCTGGAATTCCGGCTTTTTATCGCCCTTTACTTCCATAAGCACGAAGGGTTGCGGCTTTACGCCTTTCAGCTCAAACTTTTTCAGGCCGTCAATATGAAAGGCCGCAATGTCACTTTCGTAACACAGCATGGCGCGCGACTCGTATTGCAGGGAGAACAGCACCATATCACGCCGGATATCCGGGCGGCAGCCGATGCTTTTAAAATGAATATGATAGAGCTGCTCTATATTTTTGGCAACCATTGTGCCGTAGTAGGTCTCCAGCAGCTCCATGCCGTCTAGGTCGTAGATGGAGACCTCCTCCCTGTCGGCCAGCGGGTGGTCCTTTGGCAGAACGATGCAGAGCGGGTCATTCTGCAGAAAGGTCTTTTCAATCTGCTCCTGCTCGTGCAAGGGGTCATGGGCAATCAGATAATCAATCTCACCGTTCAGCAGACACCGTTCTGCTATGCTAAAGTCGCGCTGGGTCAAAAATTCCACATAAATATTCGGGTTTTCGTCACGGAATGTCTGCATGGCATACGGTAAATTCTGGCGGGTGTCGTTTGGCACCACGCAGACCGTGACCTTGCACTTGGAGGTAAATGCTTTCAGCCGCCGTATGGCATGGTAGTAGTTGGGCAGCATCTTTTTTACATCTTCATAAAAGCATTCCCCGGCCGGGGTCAGCTCGATGGGGTGTTTCTTTCGGTCAAACAAATGCACATTAAGCTCATTTTCCAGCCGCATGATGGCCTTGGAAAGCGATGACTGGGAAATGTTCTGGCTTTCTGCCGCTGCAGAAAAGCTGTGCTGCTCCGCAATATCAACAAAATAAATCAATGTTTGAATATCCATTCGTGCATCTCACCTCACAATATTATCTTATCATATTGCTCTGTTTTGTTCAAGAAACTTTCTTGACAAAAGAAAAAACCCTCAAGCCCCTACAAAAGGGACCTGAGAGCCTTTTTATTATAAAGTGTTTTAATCTGACAGCAGCTTCCTTGTTTTCCACTTGCCGCTCAGGTAGTAGGCAAAGCAGAGGATGCCCGGCAAAATGCGCGAGAAAGCAATGCCCATAAAGTAGCCTACATAACCCATGCCCATAACATTGACGAACAACAGGCTCAGACCGATCTTGCAGACAACACCGTCCAGAATGCCGATCACAAAGCCGAGCGAGACAAAGCCGCAGCCTGTGACCATAGCCTGGAACGCGCCGACAAAGGCAGAAGCAAAGAAATGCACGACCATAATGCGCAGATATACCTTGCCCATATCGATGACTGCTACATCCGTAGTGAAGATGCGGTACACATCCTGCGGGAAGAACAGCAGCACTACCGCGATGATGCAGGCAAAGCCGAGGCCCAGTGACAGAGTAGCCCAGCAGACCTTTCCGGCGCGTTCTTTCTTATTGGCACCCAGATTCTGGCCAATCATGGCAGCGGATGCGGTGTCCACACCGCTGTTGAATACATCCGAGAATTTCTGAATCTTGTTGCCGATGCTGTTCGTAGCCGATACCGTCAGACCGTAGCTGTTGATGTTGGCGTTGATCCACAGCAGCGAGAAGCGAACCAGCAGCGAGCGAACCACCTGCGGCACACCCAGCACAACGATGGTTTCCAGAATTTTGGCATCCGGCCAGAAAAATTCCTTGCTGAGTTCAAACTCGAACTTTTCGCGGTTTTTCCACAGATAGCGGAACGATGCGACAAAAGAGCCAACCTGAGACAGGGTGGTGGCAATGGCCGTGCCGTCCGCCTGCATGCCCAGCACCGCGACAAAGAAGATGTCCAGTCCGATATTGATGAGAGCTGCCACGCTGATAAAGTAGAGCGGCCGCTTGGATTCACCCATGCCGCGCAGTATGCCGCACACGGCATTATACCCGAACACAAACGGGTAGCCAAGAGCTGTTATAATCATGTAGGTCCGTGCCTGGGACAGGGCCTCCCCCGGGCAGTTCAGCGTGTGAAGAATTGGCAAGGAAAAAACGATCGCTGCAAGCATCAGCAGGGCGGAAACACCCAGCATAAAGCCGAGCAGTGTCCCAATCGTCTTTTTTGCGCGCCGCTCATTCCTGGCACCGATAAGCTGCGCAATGTAAATTTGCCCGGCGGTAGAGAACCCCATCGCCACAGGGGTGACCAGGTCTGCAATCTCGCCGCCGGTTGAGATGCCGACCGTTCCCACGCTGCCGACGAACTGGCCAATGACCATCAGGTCCACCATGCTGTACAGCTGCTGGATCAGGTTTGTCAGAATAATGGGAACGGCAAATACAATCAGGGTTTTGTATATGGACCCCTGCGTAAGGTCATTTCCGACTTTTGGCTTTTTAGCCGCTGCTTCCATACGCATGCTCTCCTTATGTAAGATTTTTTGTGATCACATTACTCTTATCATAAAAGGAAAGCCTGGGATTTCGCAATTTTGATTTCCGCAGCGTAAATTTCCAAATCGGAATATAATAGAAATTGCAGCCGGGAAATTCAACATATTCGTTGTGCAGCACCGGCTTGGCCTGGAATTCCCGCGCGTTTTTTGCCTGTATTGCCCTACTTTTTACAGCACTTTTCCACGAATTTCTAAAACAGAATAGTTTTTATGCCGGATTTGAATACTGCCGTTTTGCGTCGCCTTGCATCTTTCAACTTCTTTTTCTATAATGGTAGAAAATCAGCTGAAAAGGAGTTCCCGGCTATGTCATTTCGTGAAAAATATTTTTCGGATTACAGGGCAGAGACTACGCTGCACCCGAACGGAAGGGGCTATAAGGTGGAATATGTGTACTGCGGCGATTGGTATTGCTGGGATCTTGCCAAGCCGGATTTTCTCCGTTTCAAGGGAGCAATGCTGCTTTTGTGCGGCGCGGAGCTTGTGGTATATGCAATCTGTGCGCTGCAATATGCGCCAGCCAACACGTCGCCTATTGTTGCAGCGGGCGGTTTGCTGGCGATCATTGCACAGATTTTTCAGTGGATTGGTCTTGTGCAGCTCTGCCTGAGCCGCCGCAAGGTCAAGGACCGCGATTGCCACGAGATATGGGCAAAGCTGCGTGGCAGCTCCTGCCTGTGCGCGGCGCTGCTGGCGGTTGCCGCCTGTGGCTGCCTTTTGCGGCAAGGCTGGCTGCTGGCTGCCGGGTACGCGATGGATGCGTTGCTGGCTTATGCGATGTATCGCAAAATCAAGGGGCTTACATTTTCTCTGTTGCCCGGCGACGGAAGCACTTTTACTGAGGATTGAGCATTTTGCTGCTTTTTGTGCTTGATTTTTGCCACTATTCGCAAACGGAATTGATTTGCAGGAATATCTGAATTGCAGAAACCGCGCGGCAGCGTTACTATTGTCTTAGCTCAAATACATATCTTGCAAGGAGGTAGCATATGACGGAACTCACAAAATTGTACCCCATGGTGCAGATTAAGAAGAACACCTGGGAGATTGATGAATTTGACTGTGCCAGTATTTTCCTGCTGATCGGCACGGAAAAGGCGATGGTCATTGACTGCGGCATGGGTATTGGCGATCTGCGCGGCGCAATCGAGATGATTACCGACAAGCCGCTGATCTGCGTCATTTCCCACGGCCATATTGACCACACGGCCAATGCACGCCAATTCGGCGAAATCTGGCTCAACCCGAAGGATCAGGGCATTGAAATCCCCATGAACTACGCCCGCCGCCGCTATGACACGGAGCATATTGCTCAGCGGCAGAAAGGAAGCATTGGTGCGCCGTATAATATGTATCGCCTGTACGCCTACGATATTGAGGTCGATCTGCGCGAGCCCGGTCCCGATGAACCCATGCCTGTCATCCACGATTTGACGGACGGAATGCAGTTTGACCTGGGCGGCCGCACCGTGACGGCCTACGAATGTCCCGGTCACACCGCCGGTGAGATGGTGTTTATCGATGACCAAACTCACCTGATGTTTGCGGGTGACGCGCTCAACTTCAATCTGGGCATCGGAGCTGTCCCAGTGGAAACCACGCTGAAAGCGCTGCGCCGTCTGCAGGCTATGCAGGACCAGTACACGGGCATCTTCAATGGCCACCACGACTTCCGCCCTCTGGGCATGCCGCTGGATGATGATTGCCTGCCCACCGTGATTTCGATGTGTGAGGACATCGTCGCCGGGCATTACAGCGCCTGCACGGTCCCCAGCTTCTGGGGCCAGCCCATGCCGCTGAGCGCTTCGGACAAGTCGGATTTCTTGCCCAAGGATGCCCCGCCGATGAACGCGAACAAGCCCCAGCCGCCCCGCAAGCGCGTTACCTACCGCAAGGGTCGCAACTTCCTGGGCTTCAACCCCAACCTCATCCACGAGGAGTAGGCGCGCGTATACAGTTTTTGCTTTTTTCTGATGCTTGATTTCTTCTAAGCTCTTTTATCTCCCCACTCATTTGCAAAAATCCCCCTGTATTGCTGCTTTGCGCAGCGGTAGGGGGATTTTTGCGGTTGGGTTGCAGAGAAGTGGATAACGTCAGAAATTTTCTTGTGTGGATGGCTATATTCGTGGATTGGATAAATGGCTATCAGGTATTCATTTTGAAATAAAACGATATGTGCCATAATGGGGCGATTCAAGAATCCCGGCGGCAGTCAGCTCCCGAATCACCAGATTGGCGCGGCTGTTTTTGACGTGGAACGCATCCGCGACGTGACGGGTGCGAAATTCATATTCATACCCATAGCGGCGGAACAATTCCAGTATCTTTTCCTTTGTGGATGCCTGCATCCGCAGCTTGGATAAGTCATGCTCCAGCTTTTCAATAGGGGTGGAGAATGCAGAAGTTTCCACATTGTGTGTAGAAGTTTCCACGTTTTTGATGGTGGTTTCCATGTTTTGCGCGGAGGTTTCCACGTTTTCGGAATCCATAGAAAGCTGCGCTGGCGCTGCGACGCTTCGATTGGGCAGCGTTACAAGGAAAAACGTGCTGTCGGAGTAAAATATCGGCTTTTGCGCACACTCGGCGTAGGAGGTCATAATGCGGTCAATGCCGCTGCCGCGCCGTTCCATGTAGCGCAGGCGGGAAAATACATCTGAAATGACCTGATTGCGCCGCATGGAGGGAATGTGCCGCAGGTCCATGTCTTGGATGCGGCGTCCATTAGCCATGCCGCCCGGTGAGGAAATCTCCATGCGGTCATCGAACATTTCGATGTGGATTTCCGAGCCAAGCACCTGATAATCGCGATGGATTAACGCATTTACCAGTACCTCGCGGACAGCCTTGTAGGGGTAGTCGCTGCGTTCTTCGCGGGTCATGCCGCGGATGCTCCACGGATTTTTGCTGTTGTTGCGGATGAAGTCCTCCGCGTTTTGCAGCAGAGAGATTAGGCTGGCTCCCTGATATTCCTTGTCGTCCAGCGCATCAGCATCGATGTTGCCTTTGTGTGTGCCTTTCCAGCGGGTACAAAATATACGCGACTGCGACAGCACGCCCTGATCACATAATAGCAGGCTGCCGTTTGTGACTTGACCGTCCTCGGTGACAAGTGCGGTAGAAAGCAAATCCTTGTCGGGTTGGAAATCTTCTTTAAGAGCGTTCTTGAAGGTGGCAGCCAACAACGTAAAGCTGACATCTCCCATGTGATAAGGCGACGGCAGGGCATCGAAGGTTTTATTCATGCCCTTTAAAATCAAGGCGCTTAGCTGCTGACGGGATGCTTCCTCAGACTGATCGCCGTTTCGGATGTAGGCGACGCAGACGCCCTCGAAGCGGTAGTAGTACGGATAGGCAGGGCCGTTCTGAATTTCCAAGTCAACGCAGATTTTATTATCTTCGGCAAAGGCGTGAAGCTGATACCGGGGCGTCGGGTCGATGCGCGCTTTAATAAGCTCCGTAATTTTGCTGATGACCTCTTGTGGGTTAACCAGACCGCATACTTCACGCGGATTATCGCGGACGCCAAACACGATATGCCCGCCAAAGCTGTTGGCAAATGCAGAAACGGATTTCAGCCAGCTGCGCGGCTTTTTGATTTCCAGTGCCTCTTTGTAGTCAACGGAGGAACTCTCCAAGAGTAAGTCGTTCAGATTCACGGTA
>OLPO01002161.1_pt1 | contig 12559 bp, 9 predicted proteins | sample 1672831 | NCBI WGS metagenome assembly OLPO01 (sample SAMEA3136728, study PRJEB25190) | human gut metagenome
CCCCCGATGCGCATTTTAGACGTGGCAGCCCCCGATATCCTGGCGCAAAGACGTCCCGAAACGTGGCAGAGTCGGATAACTTGGCGGGTCGCCGTGCACAGGTGGCGCTTCCCAGCAAAATGGGCGCGCAACCCATGGTGGGGTGCGCCGACGCGGGTGCATCGACACGAAAACGGCGCCCCGCCAGAGGGCGGGACGCCGCGGGGGCACGCGAGACACGGGGACATGCGACCTGCGAGGGGTTAGTCCTCGTCGTAGCCGGCGTAGTAGCGGCCGAGGGCATCGGCGCCGAGGATGGCCTCGCAGACCATGTCGGGCGTGACCTCGAACGGCATGTTGCCCATGGTGTCGCCGGGGGCGCAGGCGGCCTCGGCGACCTTCATGACCTTCTCGCGAGTGACCTCGGTGACGCCGATGTCAGCCAGGCAGACGGGCAGGCCGATCTCGAGGGCGAATGCCAGGACCTGCTCGATGGTCTGCTCGGGGGCGTCCTGGAGAACCAGCTGGGCCAGGGTGCCAAAGGCGACCTTCTCGCCGTGGTAGTAGTCGTGGGTCTCCTCGAGCTGGGTCAGGCCGTTGTGGATGGCGTGTGCCGCGGCCAGGCCGGAGCTCTCGAAGCCGATGCCGGACAGAAGGGTGTTGGCCTCGATGACCTTCTCGACGGCCTTGGTGCAGGCGCCGTGGTCGAGCGCGATCTTTGCCTTGACGCCGTCGGCCATCAGGGTCTCGAAGCAGAGCTTGGCCAGCGCCAGGCCTGCCATGCCCGCCTTGCCGCCGGCGCAGGTGTCGCCGTCGGCGTCGACAGTGGCCTGGGCCTCGAAGTAGGTGGCCAGGGCGTCTCCCATGCCGCTGACCGTCAGGCGGACGGGACTCGCGGCGATGACCGTGGTGTCCATCAGGACCATGTTGGGGTTGGCGGGCAGGAACAGGTAGCTGTCGAAGGCGTGGTCGTCGGTGTAGATGACGGACAGGGCCGAGCAGGGCGCGTCGGAGCTGGCGATCGTCGGGCAGATGACGACGGGAAGGCCCTGGTAGTGGGCAACGGCCTTGGCGGTGTCGAGGGTCTTTCCGCCACCGACGCCGACGACGACGTCGATGCTTTGGGCCTTGACGACCTCGCCCAGGCGGTCGATCTCGGACTTGGAGCACTCGCCGCCGAAGGACTCGAACGCGACCTCGGCGCCAGTGCCCTCGAAGCCCGCGGCGATCTTCTCGCCAACGCGACGCCTTCCAGAGTCGGTGATCACGACGAGGGCCCTCTTGCCCAGCGACTCGACATATCCGCCGAGGTCGGCAAGGGCGTTTGCACCCTGGATGTACTTGGACGGGCTGTTGAAGATCTGTGCCATGGCAAAACTCCTCCCTTTTGTGGCCGCATGCGGACGAGCGTCCGTGCGTGTGGCCCATTTGATTCAGTCTAGCGAGAAGGGCCGGCGGAATCGTAAGGGAATTTGCAACAAGTGCGGCCTCAGGCCTCGCGCGAGTGGCGGGCAAGGCGCAGCGACAGCGCCACGAGCGCGCAGGCCAGAAGCGCGAACGCGGCGCCGACCAGGCCCACGAAACGCATGCCGGGACCGCTTACCACGGCGCCGCCGACCGCGGTGCCGAACGCGATGCCGGTGTTGAAGGAGGCGGGCTCGATCGAGCTGGCCAGCGTGAGCGCCTTGGGGTGGCGCCTGGTGGCCGTGTCCATAAACATCGAGATGCACGGGACCGAGACGATGTACATGAGAAGGCCGATACACAGCACGACCACCAGCGCCCACGGCATGCTCGGGCCCAGGGCCCACAGCGCAGCCAGCGCGACCGCCAGAAGCGGGAAGGTAACCAGGAGGCCCCTCATGCCAAAGCGGGAGTCGACCACGCCCGAGGCGAGGTTGCTGACCAGGCAGACGCCGCCGTACGCCATGAGCACGGCGCTCGCGGCGACGGGCGTCATGCCCAGGATGCCCTCCAGGTACGGCGTGATGTAGCCGTAGAACACGTAGACCGCGCCGACGCCGAAGACGAAGATCGCGATGCCCGACAGCACGCAGCTCTCGCGAAGGAGGCCAAACTGCTCGGAAGCGGTGGCGGGCTCGTCGGTGGCGCCCTCGCGCGGGAAGACCGCGGCAAGCGCGACACATGACGCCGCGGCCAACACCAGCGTGCCCGCCATGGCAACGTGCCAGTCGAGGTAGCTGGCCACGAGACGTCCCGCCGAGGTCACCACGACCATGGCCATCGCGAACGCGGCGTACACGACCGAGATGGTCATCGAGACGCGGTCGCTCCCAACAAGCTCGGGGATGCAGGTGACGCCGACGGCAAGAAGGCCACCGGAGCACGCGCCCAGAAGCACGCGCGACGCCAGGAGCACCTCGAAGGTGGGCGCGAGCATCGCGGCAAGGTTGCCCAGGACGAAGACGACCGAGTAGGCGACAAGCAGCTGGAAGCGACGGAAGCGGCCCGTGACCAGCGCCAGGACCGGCGTGAGCGCGGCGTAGGTGATCGAGAAGAGGCTGATCAGCTGGCCAACCTGCGCCAGGCTCACGCCGAAGTCGCGCGCGAGCTCGGGCTCGATGCCGATGACCACGAACTCCGAGCACCCGAGCGCAAAGCCGAGAAGGACCAGCAGCACGATGCAGAGGCGTGCGTGGGCGGGTCGGACGGGCTTGGCGGGGGCCGCCGACGCGGCGGGAGCGACGACTTCGGGCATGGCAGGGTTTGGCGTGGCGGTGCTGTCCAACGTTCTTCTCTCCTGGGGACGACTCGGTCGTACGGGCCAACGGCCACACATGGTGGCACAGAATCGTTGCGCCCGCGTCACGCGGGACGGGCGGCGGTGTTACGCGGTCGGCGGCTCACCGGTCTCCAGGACGCGGTCGAGCGCGGCCTCGTCGAGCACGGGGACGCCGAGCGACTCGGCCTTGGCGAGCTTGGAGCCGGCCGCGGCACCCGCCACGACGAAGCTGGTCTTCTTGGAGACCGAGCCGGTGACCTTGGCGCCCAGCGCCACCAGGGCGGCCTTCGCCTCGTCGCGCGTGCGGCGCTCGAGGGTGCCCGTGAGCACGAAGGTGAGGCCGGCCAGCGTCTGCGGGCGCTCGTCGGCCACGCGCTCCTGCTCCAGGACGACGCCCGCCTCGCGCAGGCGTTCGACCACGGCGATGTTCTCGCGCACGCCGAAGAACTCAACGACGCTCTGGGCGATCTTGGGGCCGATGCCGTCGACGGCGGCGATGGCCTGCTCGTCGGCCGCGGCGAGGGCCTCGACCGAGCCGAACTTCTCGGCAATCGCGCGTGCGACCTGCTCGCCGACATGGCGGATGCCCAGGCCGAACAGCACGCGGGCAAGGCCGCGGGTGCGGGAGGCCTCCACCTGGTCCATCACCTTGCGGGCGATCGTCTCGCCCACCAGGATGTCGTCGCCGGCAACGCTGGTGCGACCGGTGGGGCAGGCGGCCAGCGCGTCGGCGTCCAGACGGTCGTAGAAGTCGGCCACGTCCGAGACGAGCCCCGCCGCGACGAGCTTGCCGATGAGCTCGTCGCCCAGGCCGTCGATGTCCATCGCCTTGCGGCTGACCCAGTGGCACAGGCGCTCGTGAGCCTGCGCGGGGCAGTCGATCGAGACGCAGCGGTAGGCGACCTCGCCCTCCTCGCGCACGACGGGACTGCCGCAGCTGGGGCAACGGTCGGGCATGCGGAACTCGGGGGCGTCGGCGGGACGCAGCTCGAGCACGGGTCCCACGACCTCGGGAATGACATCGCCAGCCTTGTGGACGACGATCGTGTCGCCCACGCGGACGTTCTTGCGCTCGACCTCGTCCTCGTTGTGCAGGGTCGCGCGGGCGATGGTGGAGCCGGCGACGACCACCGGGTCGAACTCGGCGACCGGCGTCAGGACGCCCGTGCGGCCGACCTGGATGCGGATCTCGCGCAGCACGGTGCGCTTCTCCTCGGGCGGGAACTTGAAAGCGATGGCCCAGCGTGGCGCACGCGCGGTGAAGCCGAGGGCGCGCTGCTGGGCGAACGAGTCGACCTTCACGACGACGCCATCGATGTCGTAGTCGAGGTCGGCGCGGTGCGCCAGGGCCTCGGCGCAGAAGTCGTGGACCTCGCGCGCGCTGGACACGTGGCGCGCGTTGGGGTTGACCGAAAAGCCGCAGTCACGCAGCCAGCCGAGGAAGTCGTGCTGGGTGGAGACGGCCAGAGGGTCCTCGTCGGCCACGGCATAGATGAATGTCTCGAGGTCGCGCGCGCCCGTGACCTTGGGGTCCTTCTGGCGCAGGCTACCCGCGGCGGCGTTTCGGGGGTTGGCGAACGGGGGACGCCCGGCCTCGTCGTTCTGCTCGTTAAGGCGAACGAAGCTGTGGCGCGGCATGTAGACCTCGCCGCGGACCTCGACGCTGCGGCCAAAGCCGCCGTCGGCCACGCGCGCCATGCCGGCGGGCGCCAGGGTGCGAGGGATGTCGCGGATGGTCAGGGCGTTGGCGGTGACGTTCTCGCCGGTGGTTCCGTCGCCTCGGGTGGCGGCGCGCACCAGGTGGCCGTCGCGGTAGGTCAACGCGATGCCCAGGCCGTCGATCTTGAGCTCGCAGGTGTACGAGATGGGCTGCGTGGCGCCGCCGCCCAGGGCCTCCTCGGTTCGCGCGAGCCACTCGTCGAGCTCCTCGAGGTTCATCGCGTCGTCGATGGAGTACATGCGCTGGGCGTGGCGGACGGGCTCGAACTGCTCGGAGACGTAGCCGCCCACGCGCTGGGTGTAGCTGCCCGGGGTCGCGAGCTCGGGATGAGCGGCCTCGATGGACTGCAGCTCGACCAGCATCCGGTCGAACTCGGCATCGGTGATCTCGGGGGCGTCGAGCGCGTAGTACGCGTAGGCCGCCCTGGCGAGAAGTGCGTTGAGCTGAGCCGCCCGTGCCGCGGGGGTGTCTGCGGGCGCGGGATTGGCGGATGCGGGGTCAGCGGGTGCGGCCACGCTGAGCGCGGCGGCAGCGTCGGCGCTGGCGGCGACGCCGGCGGGTGCGTCGAACAGCGAGAGCTGGTCGTCGGCAGGCTGGCCCACGACCTCGCCGAACTTCTCGGCAGCGGGATCGTTCTGGTTGCCGTTCTGCGTCATCGCTCTCTCCTTCTGTGCGTGGGCCGTGTCCGTGCGGCGGCCGTACGTTCGTCACAAGAACTGTAACGAATGCGACGCGGAGCATGCTCGCGCGCGGAAGCGACAGGGCAAAGAAGTCATAGGGGATATGCGCCGCGTCACATTGGGGCCGCCCGTAGCCAGGAACATAGGACACAAGGCCACCATGCCAGCGAGCGGCATGGCGGCCTTGACAGGCGAGCCTATGGGATGGACTTCCTACCCTATGCGGGCTGGCCGTAGTAGCCGCGCTCCTCGGCCTCGTCGGCAATCTGCTCCGGGGTCAGGTGCGCGATCGGGAGACCAGTCGCAAGGGCTGCCAGGTAGCACTTGCAGCCCTCCTCCAGGTTGACCGCCACGGACAGGGCCTCGCGAACGCTCTTGCCGAACGCGATGACGCCATGGTGCTTGAGGATCACGGCCAGGGAGTCGCCAGCGTACTCGACGGTCTGCACGCCCATGCCCTCGTCGGAGCTACGAGTGAACGGGGCGACCTTCACCGCGGCGTTGAGCTCGTCGATAACGGTCACGAAGTCGGCGGGCAGCTCGTCAGCCACCAGCGAAAGCGCGGTGGCATAGGGCTGGTGCGTGTGAATGACGGCGTTGATGTCAGGCCTGTGGTTGAACACGTAGAGAACCGCGGTGATGTCCGAGGTTGGACGGCGCGTGCCCTCGACCACGTTGCCGGCGGCGTCGACGACAACCACGTCGCTCGGCTCCATCGTCTCGTAATCCATGGCGGAAGGCGTGACCAGGAACCGATCCTCGGCGACCCTCAGGCTGACGTTACCGCCGTTGCCCTTGATCAGCTGCTCCGCCTTCATCTGAAGGGCGCAGTCGATAAGGGATTGCTTCTCGTTCTCGTACATAGGACCCCCTTATGCCCTGCCGCACTCGGCAAGGCAGTCGTTTCCGATCTTCTCGATACGACGGGCCGCCGCAATCGGGTCATCCTGTCCGAAGACGGCACGACCGACCACCACGGCGTCCGCCCCGGCGCGAATCACGTCGGGAAGGTTCGTCTCGTTGACGCCACCATCGACCCAAAGCTGGACGCGGTCGCCGAATGCCTCGCGCGCACGCCTGACCTTCTCGAGCGTCATCGGCCTGAAGGGCAGGCCGTCGGAATCGGCCTCCACGCTCACGAATATCACGTAGTCGATCTGGTCCGCATAGGACAGGATCTCGTCGACGGGAGTCTTGAGGTTGATGGCCAGACCGATCTTCTCGATGCCCCCGCGACGCAAGGCGCTAAGGAACTCGCTGGGAAACGACAGGGCCTCCACATGGGCGCAAGCCGCCGAAACGCCGATCTCGCAAAGCGGCCGCACGTAATCCATCGGGTTCAGGACCTCGAGGTGCACGTCGAGGGGCACGTCGGTGTTCCTTGCGACCGTAGCGACCGTGTCCATGCCGAACGTGATCTCGTGAACGAAGTTGCCATCGTCGACATCCAGGTGGATGTGGGACAGCCCGCGCGTCCGATCCAGGACCTCACCCAGGTTAAGTTGCGACCCCGCCGAAAGTGATGGGCTAAGCTCGAACATCATTACTCCTCGCCAAACGTCTTGAGGGCCTCGAGCGCACGCTCGTAGCGAGCGTACTTGCGCTTGTACACCTCGGCGAACTCGGGACGGGGGTACACGGTCTCGCCAACGCGAACGGCCTTCTCGATAGCCTCGTCATAGCTCGCGTATGCGCCGCAGGCCACGCCCGCGCCCATCGCCGCGCCCTGCGCGGAGAGCTCGGAGTTGGCGAGCGTCTCGACGGGAACCTGGAGCACGTCGGCCATGATCTGCGTCCACTCGTGGCTCTTCGCGACGCCACCCGACAGCCTCACGCGACGGCCCGACAGGTCCTTGCCGACCAGCTGCTGGACATTCCACAGGGTCGAGAAGCACACGCCCTCGTAGACGGCAAGAAGCATCTGGTCGCGCGTCGTGTAGCTGGACAGGCCCATGAAGGTCGCGTCCGCGCCCGAGGGATAGGAGGCGCCGTAGAGGTACGGGACGAAGACGACGTCGGAGTCGCTCGGGTCGAGGGCGGCGACGGCCGCATTGCACTCGGCGTAGATCTGCGAACGCGAGACACCCTCGCGGTCGGCCTCGAGGAAGTTGGAGACGAACCAGTCGAAGTTCGAGGCCGACGTGGGCCAAGACTCCTCGACGTTGTAGTAGCCGGGGCGGTATCCCAGCGTGACCGTGTTCTTGTTCTTGTCGTAGTCGGTGTTCGCCTCGGTGGCAAGACGCTCGTTGATGGACCAGGTGCCTGCGATCAGGCAGAGCGTCTCGGTGTCGGCGACGCCGCTGGCAAACTCGGCGGCGTCGATGTCGAAGTAGCCCGACGCCACGGGCGTGCCCGCCACGAGGCCGCACTCGGCGGCAGCCTCGTCGCTCACGTAGCCGGAGACGTCGCAGCTCTCGAGCACCGGCGGCATGATGCGAAGGAGCTCGGGAATGCCCAGCGCCTCGAAGATGGCAGGGTCAAACTCACGAGTGTGGAGGTTGAGAAGACAGGTGGAGCTTGCCTCCGTCATCTCGGTCTTGAACTCACCCGTCAGGCGGAAGCGGATGTAGTCCTTGATGCCGAGGCACCAACGGGTCTTCTCGAGAACCTCGGGCATGTTGCGCTTGAACCAAGGCAGCATCGCCGCGGGCTGCGCGGCCCAGGTGGACTGGCAGGTCATGGGGTAGATCGCACGCTCGACACCGTTCTCGGCAAACTCCGAGCAGATGTCGTCGGCGCGCTCGTCCGTCGAGACGACCGCCTTGTACGTGGGAACGCCCTGCTCGTCGACGAAGCAGACGCCATTGCCGTAGCCGGTAAGACCGACGCCCGCGACATCGGCGCCGTCAACGCCCGCAGTCTCAAGCGCCTCGCGAATCGCCTCGGCGCTCATCTGCCAGACCGCCTCGGCATCACGCTCGCTCCAGGCAGGCTGCGGGACCTCAATCGGCAGGCGCCTGCTCGCAACGGCGAGCTCCTTGCCGTCGAGCGAGAAGACCGCGCACTTGGTCTCGGATCCACCGTTATCGACGGCGATAAGAACCTTCTCGGACATACGGACAACCCCTTTCTTAGCGAAATAAAACGGTGGCCACGGGCCCGCGACCTGTGACCACCGCAAAACGGCTGGCTCACTCCACTACGTACGGAATTCCCATCCGTCACACATGGGCAGTACTACTTCTGGCGCGCCTGGTAGACGACGTCCATGAACTCCTTGACGCGGTTGACGTCGACGCGGACGTTGTTGAGCTTCTCGTCCTCGAGCTTGCCACCCTCCTTGAAGTAGGTGCCGACGACGGCGGCGTCGCAGACCTCGAGCTTGGACTCGATGGTGTCCGGACGGCAGCCGGTGTTGACCAGGACGGCAACCTCGGGGTTCTTGGCCTTGACGGAAGCGATGAGGTCGGTGTCGACGTCGGCGCCGGCGGCGTTGGCCGAGACGCACAGGCCATCGGGGTGGACCTTGAAGATCGTCGAGGCAGCGATGTCGGCCAGGGCGCGGGTGTCGAGGCTGCGGTCAGACTCGGGGTTGATGAAGTAGAGCATCTTCAGGTCGTCAAGGTGCAGCTCGACGCGACGACGCTGGAGCATGGAGAAGTCGTTGTCGTACAGGCCACCGTCGCCGACGTAGACGCCGGAGAAGGTGCCGCGGACGAACTTGGCCTCGCAGGCGGCAGCGAGCTCGAGGCAGGCCAGGCCGTCGGAGATGGCGTCGACGCCGTAGGGAACGGACAGCTCGCTCTTGAGCTGGCCGACGACGTAGGCCATGGTGGCAGGCGTCACGTAGTCCATGTGACGCTGGTAAGGCAGGCTGAACTCGTTGGAGACGATGATGCCGTCGACGCCGCCCTCCTGCAGGGCCTCCAGGTCACGCTTCGCGTGCTCGACAGCACGCTTGACGGTGCACTCGCCGACATAACGCGGGTCGCCGGGCAGCGGGTCCAGGTGCAGCATCGAGATGATGGGCTTCTTGACGCCAAAAAGTTCCTCGGTCCAAAGCATGTGATTCTCCCCTTTCCGGGACGGCCCGGGCACGGCGCCGCTTCCGGCGCAGGCCCGCTTGTGTCCCACTCCTTTGGTATGAAATACCCTAACGCTTATATAGTCTGAGACCCCGCAAAAGTGTATTCAAGCCTTATGCAAAAGTAGACCAATTTATTTCCGCTCACCGCGAAAAAGGCGCCGAACACCCCAATGGGCCATCCGACGCCTTTCGCTAACGCTCGCGATGTGTATAGGGGCAATCCGCCAGCGCACTTTCCTGTCGAGAAGTGCGCTGGGGTAGCGACCCCATCCGATAGCTACGCCATCTCGCAGGCATAGTCCGCACCGCGCACGGCGGCAAGCAACGCGTCGTCCGTCACGCCCTCGGCACACCGCACGACGGCGGTACCCTCCTCCAGGCTCACGTCGACCTTCTCGACACCTTCGACGGCGGCGAGCGCCTCGGTCACGTGCTTGACGCAGTGCTGGCACATCATGCCCTCCACCTTGAGCTTCTTCTCCATGGTCATGGTTCCCTTCTCCTTGTCGTCGGCACCCTCGGGCACCGTCTTACACATTTTGTCAGATGCGTCGCACGCGGCGCAGTTGCAACCGCCAACCGCCGCGTCAACCGCCGCGCCGGCGCCCGCCCCGCAATCGACGCTGGCCGCTTCGGCCGCCGCCACGACCCCGCGCGGCTTCCAGGTACGCAGGCGCAGGGCGTTGCCCACCACGAACACGGACGAGAAGCCCATCGCCGCCGCACCGATCATCGGGTTGAGCGTGATGCCCACCGGGCTCAGGACGCCGGCCGCCACGGGGATGCACACCGTGTTGTAGAACAGCGCCCAGAACAGGTTCTGTTTGACGTTTCTCATCGTGGCGCGCGACAGCTCGATCGCCGTGGCCACGTCGGCAGGGTCCGAGCGCATGAGCACGACGTCGGCCGAGTCGATGGCCACGTCGGTGCCGGCGCCGATCGCGATGCCGACGTCGGCGCGAGCCAGCGCGGGCGCGTCGTTAATGCCGTCGCCCACCATCGCCACGCGCCTGCCCGCACGCTGCAGCTCGCGGACCTTGAGCTCCTTCTGGTCGGGCAACACGCCCGCCACGACCTCGTCCACACCGACCTCGCGTGCCACGGCCTCGGCCGTCAGCCGCTGGTCGCCGGTCAGAAGCAGGGTCCGCACCCCCATCGCACGCAGGCGAGCCACGGCTGCGGCACTCGTGGGCTTGACGGGGTCGGCCACGGCCAGCATGCCCAACGCCCTTCCCCCTGCCGAGAAGTACAGCGGGGTGCATCCGCGTGCGGCGAGCCCGTCACCTACGGCCAGAAGGTCGCCGAGCTCGACGCCGCCCTCCGCCATCAGACGCGCGTTGCCGGCAAGCGCGGGCTCGCCGTCGACCACGGCGGACAGGCCACCGCCCGCAACCTGCGCGAACTTCTCGACAGTTGCGGCGTCGCCCGACTTCCCCGCGCCCGAGGCTGGGCCCTCGCCGTAGGCGCACACGGCAGCGGCGAGGGGGTGCTCGCTCTTGCGCTCCAGGGCCACGGCCACGCGCAGCAGCTCGCGCTCGCCCACGCCGTCGGCGCACACGACCTCGCGAACCACAGGCGAGCCCTCGGTCACGGTGCCGGTCTTGTCCAACACGACCTGGTCGACGTCGCACGCGGCCTCCAGCGCCTCGGCCGACTTGATCAGCATCCCGTTGGCGGCGCCGCGGCCCGTGCCCACCATGATCGCGGTGGGGGTGGCCAGGCCCAGGGCGCACGGGCAACTGATCACCAGCACCGACACGGCATGGCCGAGCGCGACCGAGAAGCCCGCACCCAATGCCATCCAAACAAACAGCGTCAGCGCGGCGATGCCGATCACCACGGGCACGAACACGCCCGCGATCCGGTCGGCCACGCGCTCGATGGGGGCCTTGGTGCTCGTGGCCTCGTCCACCAGGCGCACGATTGCCGCAAGCGTGGTGTCCTGGCCGACGGCGGTCGCCTCCATGGCAAACCAGCCGCTGGTAGACATGGTCGCACCCGTCACGCGATCGCCAACGCGCTTCTCGGCGGGCACGGGCTCGCCCGTGATCGCGCTCTCGTCCACCAGTGCCGAGCCCTCGACCACGACGCCGTCGACAGGGACCCCCTCGCCGGCTCGCACGACGATCCGGTCGCCCACGACAAGCTCCTCGGCAGGGACCGTGACCTCGGCATCGTTTCGCACGACGGTCGCGGTCTTGGGCGCCAGGTCCACCAACGCTGCCACCGCGTCGGTCGTCTTGCCCTTGGCGCGCGCCTCGAAGTACTTGCCCAGGGCAATCAGCGTCAAGATCATGCCCGCCGAGTCCAGGTACAGCCCGTGCGAGGCCCCGTGCGCCGCCACGAGGTCGCCCGCGCCGAACGCCCAGGCCATGCGGTAGAGCGCGGCCAGGCTGTAGGCGAACGACGCCGCCGAGCCCAGCGCGATCAGCGAGTCCATGTTGGGCGAGCGATGCCACAGCGAGCGGAACCCACCCACGAAGACGCGACGGTTTGCCACCAGGATCGGCACGCACAGCAGAAGCTGGGTCAGCGCCCATGCCATCATGTTGCGCATGCCGTCCAGCCCCGGCACCTCGGGCCAGCCCAGCATCGGCCCCATGGCCAGATAGAACAACGGTACCGAGAAGAACGCGCTGGTCACAAGCCGCACCAGGATGTCATGCGCGGCCTTGCGCGACTGCTCGGCCGGGTCGCTCGCCGACGAGGCGCCCTTCTCGCCCGCGGAGGCGCGACGCACCGCGCCGTACCCCGCCCTCTCGATCGCGGCCACCACGGCGCCCGCCGTTGCCGCATCTCCGTCGTAGTCGAGCTCCATCGAGTTCTTGAGCAGGTTGACCCTGGCGTCGGCCACGCCGTCCACGCCCGCGGCGGCCCGCTGCACGCGCGCCGAGCACGCCGCGCAGGTCATCCCCCGTATGTCGAACGTCTCCCTCACCGGCAAGACTCCCCTCCCGCGCGCGGAACCGCCGCGCGCGTCACATGAACTTCTTGAACAGGCCCATGACCTCGTCGACGACCTCGGTGTCGCCCGACTGGATGCGCTCGACCACGCACGTCTCCAGGTGGTCGCGCATCACCTCGCGCGAGATCGCCTTGACGGCACTCTCCACCGCGGCGAGCTGCGTGAGCACGTCGCCGCAGTAGCGGTCGTCGTCGACCATCTGGCGGATGCCGCCCAGCTGGCCGATCGCACGGTTGATCCTGCGGTCGACGTCGGCCTTGAGCTCGTCGCTTCGTGGGGTCGACTTCTTGTGGCAGCAACACTCGGTCTTGGGCATCGTCCGTCCTCTCATATACCCCCAGGGGGTACCTTACGGTGCGACTAGTATACCCCCACAGGGTATCCGCATAACCCTCAACCCGAGAAGCCCCATAGCGAGAAGGGCCGCGGGTTCGAAGCCCCACGG
>OLPO01002166.1_pt1 | contig 12538 bp, 9 predicted proteins | sample 1672831 | NCBI WGS metagenome assembly OLPO01 (sample SAMEA3136728, study PRJEB25190) | human gut metagenome
GACATATTCATGTCAAAACACCTCGCGGGACAGTGGCTACTGAATAGTTACCTTTCTCAGACTTTTACAAACTGAACAACGAATGTAAATTAAAAAGTCTGGGCAGTTCCAGATGTCCCAGATAGGAAAGTCCCAGAACCAGTATCACTATGAAAAAAAGCACACCAAGAAGAACCGCTGTTTTCCGGAGAATATTTCTCCTTCGCACCTGCCGTTCTCTGGTGTGCAGATCTTCCTGCAACATCTTTGGAATATTATAAGATTCCAGATTTTCCTCTTCCAGATATCGCATACCCACACTGATAATATAATAGGTCTCAAGCTCATCATAGCACTCCTGACAGGATGTTACATGTTCCAGAAACTCTTCCAGTTCCCTCCCGTTTAATGTATGATTGATATATGCCTCTATTTTTGTCAGTGCTTCTTCACATTTCATATTGATTCCTCTCTCTGCGCCGATAGCTTTCCGGACAATCCCGAACTGGCTTCATCATACCACGAAACCGGGAAAAATTGAAGAGGAAACCTTATTCTTTATATTTTCGTATAATTACCACATAACTGACGATCAGTAAAATCGCCGCTCCGCTCCATGCACTGATCTCCGCATAAAAAATTCCATCCTCACCGATCAGTTTCGGCAGCAACAGCGCCACACCCACTCGCATGCAGAATTCCACAACACCGCTGGCAAGCGGTATCAGTGTATTGCCCAGTCCCTGAATGGCTGAGCGATAGACATACAGAAGATATAAAACCCACAGAAATATTGCCATTATAAACAGATACTTGTATGCAATATCCAATACCTGTTTTACCTGCCCCGCTTCTCCGGATACAAACAGTGACAGGATATTTCTTCCGGTAATCACCATCACACCGGATATCACAATAGATGTGATCAGTGCCATGTAAACGCCACTGCGAACACCATTTCGGATCCTGCGATATTCTTTTGCACCGAGGTTTTGTCCTACATACGTGGTAATGGCATAGCCATAGGATACCGATGCCATCTCAAGCACACCGTACAACTTATTAGCAGCTGTAAATCCTGCCACAAACAGGAATCCAAATCCATTCACCACGTACTGTACCGTAAGTCCTCCTACAGAAATAATCACATTCTGTATTGCCAGCGGAGCTGCCAGTTTTAAAAGCCGCAGACTCATCGCCGGCTGCTGATGAAAATCTTCTCTTGTCAGACGCACATCCGGAATGTGCCGCAGGACCGACAGACAATACGCTGCTGAAAACCCCTGTGCGATCACCGTGGCAATCGCTGCTCCCAGTACACCCCAGCCAAACACTGCCACAAACAGAAGATCCAGTCCCACATTGATAAACGCTGCCACAATCATGGCAATCAGAGGAGATCTGCTGTTTCCCAGTGCCCGCAGGATTGCGGCAAAAATGTTATACGCTGCAATGATTGGAATTCCTGCAAATACCATTCGTATATACATCAAACTCAGTCCGATAACATTCTCCGGAGTATGTAAAAACTGCAGTACCTGTTGAACGGTCACTTCGCTCAATACCAGTACAATTATTGAAAGTATCGCTGTCAGTACATAGCTTTTTGCTACTGCTCTTTTCAGATTTTCTTTCTCTCCTGCGCCGTAATACTGGGATATCAGAATTGAAAAGCCCTGCGCCATCCCTGTCATGATACCAAATACCAGCCAGACAAGCCAGTCTGCAGCCCCCACTGCTGCCAGAGCTTCCACACCGACCACCTGACCGACGATCATCGTATCTGCCATCGTATAAAATTGCTGGAACACGTTTCCAAGCATCAGTGGAATGGCAAAGGTGATGATCAGTTTCCCAGGGGATCCGCTGGTCATATTTTTTTCATTTACCGCCATAATTATTTCCTTCCCGTCTCCTTTTCTTGCTTTTATTTGATTTATTGTAACTGTTCAGTACCTTCACAGTTACGAGCCAAAACGCCTCGCGAGATACTACCTGCTGAATAGTTACGATTTATTTTACCTGAGAGTCTGAGGGATCACAAGTTCTGTTTTTCACAAAGTTTTTCGATATTTTTAGTAATTATTACCGCGATTTTTGTTCCTGCAACTTCTGTCAGCACCACATCCCCGATGTACACCGGAGCCTCTACAACCACTTCTTTTAACTGTCGGATGCAGTCCATCACTGCACTCTTCGGAATATCTGAAGCTGTCTTTACCGGTACCACCGGAAGGCTGCCGCCATGCACCCGCACTGTCGTTGTCACAATTCTTGTCGGGTTGGTCACCTCTTTTTTCCCGTATTCTGCTCCTCTTTTACAGGTATTTCCTTCTACCTTTTCCACCTGTCCGTCTCTGATTGTAACCTGCAGCTGACATCCCATGGGGCAGCAGATACAGGTCAGTTTTTTCTCTTCCATGGTTTACTCCTCCTCTATGCTGATGGTTATGTCATTCCCGATATTGTCCGGTGAGAGAGAATCTTTTTTTATGTATACCGTCTCCATCTCTCCCGGTGCCATTATGGGACGTTTTTTTCTCAAAAGTACGGTATCACCGGATCGTACCGTAATGCTTGCCCTCTGATACACCTGTCCCACCCGGAATCTCACCGGCAGTGTTTCATCCATACAGGCCGGACGGATCTTTGCCGGAACTGTATAGCGCACACCGGATCCACATTTTACCGGAATCTCTTCTGTTTCTTCTATTCTTCCTGCGTTTACATATGTAGCCGCGCAGGTTCCTGCCATAGTTGCCTCCTGAGATACAAAATCCACCAGATCATGTACATGCAGGACGTTACCACAGGCAAATATACCCGGAATACTGGTTTCCAGGCTCTCATTTACCACAGGACCGCCGGTCACCGGATGAAGCTGAACACCAAGTTTATCAGAAAGTTCATTTTCCGGAATCAGCCCCACGGATAACAGCAGGGTGTCACAGGTATACTCTTCTTCCGCTCCCGGAATCGGCTTCCGGTTTTCATCCACCTGTGCCAGTGTCACAGATTCCACCCGTTCTTTTCCTTTGATATCCACCACTGTATGACTTAATTTCAACGGGATTCCAAAATCATCCAGACACTGGACAATATTACGTTTCAGTCCGCCGGAATACGGCATCAGTTCTGCCACAACTTTGACTTTCGCACCTTCAAGCGTCATTCTCCTTGCCATGATCAGACCAATATCTCCGGAGCCAAGAATCACAACTTCTCTGCCCGGAAGATATCCCTCAATGTTTACTAGCCTCTGGGCAGTTCCTGCCGAATAGATGCCTGCCGGACGATACCCCGGAATATTCAAAGCCCCTCGCGGCCGTTCCCTGCACCCCATGGCAAGAATCACCGCTTTCGCCTGAATGGTAAATAATCCGTCTTTCCGGTTCAGGGCTGTGATTTCTTTTTCCGGACTGATATCCAGAACCATCGTCTCAAGAAGGCAGGAAATCTTTCTCTTTTCTGCTTCCACCTCGTACCTTTTTGCATATTCCGGTCCGGTCAGTTCTTCCTGAAATGTATGCAGTCCAAATCCGTTATGGATACACTGGTTCAAGATGCCTCCCAGTTCTTTGTCACGCTCCAGGATCAGAACATCCTGTATCCCCTGGTCATATGCTGCACAGGCTGCGGCAAGACCTGCTGGTCCGCCACCGATAACTACGATATCATATGTTGTCTTCATCTTACTCCTCCTCGCCTACAGGCTGTCCTTATTGTATCCTCTGATCAGCCGGGAATCTTTTCCGGCTTTTGTGATTGTCTCCATCGGCACTTTCCATTCTCTTGCCAGAATCTCCATGGTTTTCGGAGAGCAAAAGCCTGCCTGACATCTTCCCATACCGGCCCTGGTTCTCCGTTTCACCCCGTCAAGTGACTTCGCGGGAATCAATCGATGAATGGCTTCCACAATTTCCCCCTCTGTCACCGTCTCACACCGACAGATTACATTGCCGTAGGACGGATTTTCCCGGATCAGCTCCTGATATGCTTCTCTGGAAAGATTTTTCGGATTCACAAGCCCTTTTCTTTTCTCCTCAAAATGCTGTTTCTTCTTTGCACACAAATAACCGGTTACAAGTTCTGCCACCAGTTCTCCGATTGCCGGTGCACTGGTAAGTCCCGGTGATTCGATTCCCGCACAGTCAAAAAAGCCCTCTGCATCTTCTACTTCCCGAATGATAAATTCATGTCCGTCCTCATGAGCTCTGAGCCCTGCAAAAGAAGTAATCACCTGGCGAAGAGGTAGATTTGGAACACTTCGCACTGCTTTCTGTGCCACTTCATCCAGACCTGTTTTTGTGGTATTCGTTCCTTCTTTTTTCTCAATATCCACAGCCGTCGGACCCACCAGGAGATTGCCGTGAGTAGTAGGTGTCACCAGGACTCCTTTCCCGTATGCTCCCGGTATCTGAAAGATCGTATGGTGTACGGTTGTGCCCGCTTTTTTATCCAGCAGATAATATTCTCCCTTCCGCGGTGTAATACGGATCTTTTTTTCACTGACCATATTGTGAAAAACATCTGCATACACACCTGCTGCATTTACCACACAACGGGTCTCATATGTTTTCTCTCCGGCATGGATTCGATATCCGCCTTCCGTCTTTTCAATCTGCTCCACCACCGTATCAAAATAAAATTCTGCTCCGTTTTGACAGGCATTTTCCGCAAGAGCCAGATTCAGTTCAAAAGGACACACGATACCACCGGTCGGTGCATACAGTGCAGCATATACTTCTTTGGAAAGATCCGGTTCCATCCGGCGTACTTCTTCGCCGGAAAGAATCTGCAGTCTTTTTACCCCATTTTCTTCACCCTGTTTTTTCAGTTTTTCCAGGCGTTCCATTTCATCTTTTGCAAAGCATAACACCAGAGAACCGTTTCTCCCGAAAGGAATATCCAGATCTTCTGTCAGTTGTTCCATCATCTGATTCCCCCGTACATTCATCTTTGCCATCAGACTGCCGGGACGGGCATCAAATCCGGCATGAACGATCCCGCTGTTCGCCTTGGATGTTCCACAACATACATCCTCTTCTTTTTCCAGTACTCCCACTTTCAGATCATACCTGGATAATTCCCGGGCAGTCGCACTTCCGCTTACACCGGCTCCTATAACGATTACATCATACATACTTTTTCCTCCTGTAACTCAATAAAAAAGACAGACAGAAAAGCACCCGTCACCGGATGTTTTTCCTGCCTGTCTCTGTTCTCTGCAAGTTCTTATTTGATTGTTTACTTGTAACTGTTCAGTACCTTCACAGTTACAAGCCAAAATGCATTTAAAATCACCTTCGGTGATGGCATTTTGGCTTGTATGTCTCGGGATTTTGGCATATTCATGCCAAAACACCTCGCGGTACAATGGCTACTGAATAGTTACTTTTACTTTACCTTGACTGCTGTTGTTCTCAATCTTCTTCTTTTGCCCAGTTAAATGAATAACGGACCGCCTTTTTCCATCCCTTCATCCGTTTTTCCTGTTCTTCCACAGTAATCTCCGGTTCAAAGGTACGGTCGATAGACCAATTGGCTCTTACCTCTTCCTGATCCCTCCAGTATCCCACAGCCAGTCCCGCAAGATACGCAGCACCCATCGCTGTTGTCTCCACACAGGACGGACGTTTTACCGGAGCCTGTATCATATCTGCCTGGGTCTGCATCAGAAAATCATTGGCACTTGCTCCGCCATCTACTTTCAATCCGTTCAGCCGGATCCCCGCATCTGCTTCCATAGCCTTGATGACATCATGTGCCTGATAAGCTATTGATTCCAGAGTTGCCCGGATAATATGGTATTTGTTGACTCCACGGGTCAGACCCACAATGGTTCCTCTGGCATACTGATCCCAGTACGGTGCGCCCAGTCCCGTAAATGCCGGAACCACATAGCAGCCGTGGGTATCTTTTACTTTCTTAGCCATATACTCGGAGTCTGCTGCGGAATCAATCACCCGCAGTTCATCGCGCAGCCACTGTATCGCAGCTCCAGCCACAAAAATGGATCCTTCCAGTGCATAATAAACTTTCCCATTGATTCCCCAGGCGATGGTTGTAACCAGCCCATTTTCCGAAAATACCGGCTCTTCTCCGGTGTTCATCAACAGGAAACAACCGGTTCCATAGGTGTTTTTTGCATCTCCCGGTGTAAAACAGGTCTGTCCGAACAATGCAGACTGCTGGTCTCCTGCCGCTCCACCGATGGGAATCTTTCCTCCAAAAAATGCCGGATCCGCACAGCCGTATACACAGCTTGACGGCATCGGTTTTGGAAGCATACATCTTGGAATATTCAATTCTTTCAAAATATCTTCATCCCAGTCCAGAGTATTGATATTGAACAGCAATGTACGGGATGCGTTGGAATAATCTGTCACATGAACAGCTCCCTTTGTCAATTTCCAGATCAGCCATGTCTCCACTGTTCCGAATAACAGATCTCCTTTTTCTGCCTTTTCCCGTGCACCCGGTACATTATCAAGAATCCATTTTACCTTTGTACCGGCAAAATATGCATCAATGATCAAACCGGTTTTTTTACGAAAAACTTCTGTCAGTCCTTTTTCTTTCAGAGAGTCACAGTACTCTGAAGTTCTGCGGCACTGCCAGACAATCGCCCGGTACACCGGTTCTCCGGTATGACGATCCCACACGATAGCAGTTTCTCTCTGATTCGTGATCCCAATAGCTGCGATATCTTCCGCTGATGCTCCAATCTTTAACATAGCCTCCACCGCTACCCCAAGCTGAGTGGACCAGATTTCACTGGCATCATGCTCTACCCAGCCCGGCTTGGGAAAATACTGGGTAAATTCTTTCTGTGCCACACTGCACATTTTTCCCTTTTCGTCAAACAGGATGCAGCGGTTGCTGGTTGTTCCTGCATCCAGTGCCATTACATATTTTGCCATTCTTTCCTCCCAAAACATTTCAAAAGAAAAAGAGCAAACGAAACCAAAGCGGCGCGCGCCGCCAGGTAAGCTCGCTCTTTTCTCCTGCTTCATTATATTCATGGTCTGCATATCATACTTTTGTATATATAGTACCATATACTATCTTTTTGAGCAATATTTTTTGTTATTTTTTAACTACTCAATAACGCTCTCAATCAAACTGATAATGCCGGATGATCACCTGTAAGCTTTCACGTCCCTGATACATATTGATATCCGGGTAGTATACGATAGAAATTTTCCGTTTTCCTCTCCCTTCTTCCGCAAATTCATCTCCATTCCCGAAGTACACACCGTCCATCGGATATCCGTTTTCATCCGTCAGACGCATCTTTACCACGTTCCGGTTCTTCCCGAACACACGCATCTGGCTGACCCACAGATTTTTCTGTGCAAACAGTGGTTTCTCATTTCCTTTTCCGAAGGGTTCGAGCAGTGACAGTTCCTGCACCAGATCTTTTCGGATATAATGAATTGGCATCGGCACATCAATCGTCACCTTTTCCACAAGATCTTCTTCTGTCAGTCCTGATTGTTCATTAAGTTTTCTTCGGAAACGTTCCACATTTTCTTCTTCCAGTGAGAGACCTGCTGCCATCGGATGTCCACCGAACTTTGTCAGATATTCTTTGCACTCGCAGAGTTTTTCATACATCGAATACGATTCGATCGACCGTCCGGAACCTTTGACACCCTCTTCTCCTCTTGTCAGCACGAAGGAGGGTTTATGGTATCTCTCCCGCAGCCGCCCGGCAATAATGCCCGCCAGACTCTCATGACATTCCGGAAGAAAGACTACCAGAACCGTATCTTCCATCATAGATGTGGATTCCACCTGCTCGATGGCTTTTTCCAGTCCCTGTGCCGTCATCTCCTTACGGCTCTCATTCAGATTTTTCAGGTCACCTGCCAGTACAGCCGCTTCCTCTCTGCTATCTGCCAGCAACAGCTGTAATGCCCGTTTTGCCGTATCCAGTCGTCCGGAAGCATTCAGACACGGACCAAGAATGAATCCGATATGGTACGGACTGATATTCTCCGGTTCCAGATTATTTACCCGGATCAACTCCTGCAGACCAAGGTTCGTGGTGTGATGAAGCCTTTGCAATCCTTCTTTCACCAGAATCCGGTTTTCATCCTGCAGATCCATCACATCACCGATTGTAGCGATTCCTGCAAATGGAAGCATTTTGTCCACCAGATCCACTTCCGGTGCCATTTTTTCATATAATGCTTCCATCACTTTCATTGCAACTACTGCACCGCAGAGTCCTGCAAAAGGATAGGAACAGGCCTTCTGTTTTGGATTGACTATGGCATCTGCAGGTGGCAGAATCTCCTTTCTTCCCCCTTCCAGATCTTCAAACGGCACCTCATGATGATCTGTCACGATCACGGTCATTCCCAGATCTTTTGCTTTCCGTATCTGCGTCACTGCAGCGATTCCATTATCACAGGTAATAATCGTATCTCTCCCCTCCTGCCAGGCCTGTTCAATCAGATGTTCATTGATTCCATATCCGTCTGTGATCCTGTTTGGAATCATCATATCCACATCACATCCAAGCCCACGGAGACTCTCCAGCAAAATATATGTAGACATTACTCCGTCAATATCATAATCTCCGATGATCCGGATCCTGTTTCTGTTTTCTATTTTCTCCTGCAGGATAGACACTGCCTTTTCCATATCTTTCAACAGCCAGGGACTGTAAAAATCTTTCCGGCTTCCGTGAAGATATTTCTCAATTGCTTTCTCCCCGATCACATCACGGTTGCGGATAATCCTCGCTGTAACCTGATCAATGCCAAACCGTTCTCCGATCCCTTTAAAATCAGCCCGCTTAGCTGCTACCATCCATTTTTCCATGTTGTCTGCTCCTCATCTTAGCTGTGATTGAAAAAAGCTGCTGCATCGCTGCAACAGCTTTTTGATTACCGATCTCTTCTACTTTGTACTTTTTCCTAATTTTGTTTTCATGACATACCACAAAGCACCGGTGATACATACAGAAGAGTAAGCACCACATACGATACCTACCATGATCGGAAGTGCGAATTCACGGATAGAAGATACACCCATAACAAATACTACAAATATGGTAATAAATGTAGTAAAGGATGTATAAATACTTCTGGTCAGTGTCTGGGTAATACTCATATTTACCAGTTCTTTCAGATCCGCTTTCTTGCCGGCACTCTTCAGATTCTCACGGATACGGTCGAAAATAACGATGGTCGCGTTGATAGAATAACCAACTATCGTCAGCATGCAGGCAATAAAGGTATTACCTACAGAGATTCTTGACAGTGCATAGAATGCAAGTACTACCATTACATCATGTAACAGTGCCAGAACCGCACTGGATGCAAAACGTACATCTTTGAAACGGAACCAGATATACAGCAGCATACAGATCGTAGCGATCAGGACTGCCACAATCGCATCTCTTCTCATCTCAGAACTTACCGTAGAGGAAATACTCTCTGCGGTGATCTTGCTGTCATCCACACCAAAGCTGTCTACCAGTTTCTGGTTCAGTTCTTCTCTCTCATCCAGGCTCAAAGATCTTGTCTTAATGATAACCGCATTGCTGTCAGCGACTTTGGATATCTGAATATTTGCATCACCGGTTACTTCCTGTACTACCGGTTTTACCTGGCTGTCAAGGTCATCGATGGACATGTCTTCATTGAAAGTTACGTTCGTAGACGTACCACCCATGAACTCCAGGCTGTAGTTCAATGCTTTTCCGTCTTTTGCATGGAACACGCCCATTCCAACCGGAACAAGCAGAATCAAGATAACAGAAATCGTAAAGAATAATTTTCTCTTTCCGAGGAAATCGATGGTTTTTCTTTCTTTCTGTTTTCCGTAGAACTTTTCATTCCGAAGTCCCACTGCATAGAATGCGTTCACCAGCAGTCTGGAAATTACCAGTGCGGTAAACATGGAAAGAACGATACCAAGAGCCAGTGTCATGGCAAATCCTTTGACACTTCCGCTTCCCATCGCTCCCAGAACAGCAGCTGCGATCAGGGTTGTGATGTTACCGTCCACAATGGCGGACATAGCTTTCTCGAAACCGATTTTAATGGCGCTTCTTACACTCTTACCTGCTGCAATTTCCTCACGGATACGTGCATAGATAATAACGTTTGCATCCACCGCCATACCGATGGAAAGAATGATACCTGCGATACCCGGAAGGGTCAGCGTCAGGTCAAAAGCATTCAGCATTACCAGTTCCAGTCCGGTATAGATAGCCAGTGACAAAGCAGCTACCACACCCGGCAGAGCGTAAACGATAATCATAAAGATTCCAACCAGTACCAGACCGATGGCACCGGCGATCAGGCTTGTCTTGATTGCCTGCTGTCCCAGCTGTGCACCTACCACGTTAGAACGAAGTTCTTCCAGTTCCAGTTTCAGGGAACCGATACGGATAATAGATGCCAGTTCTTTTGCTTCTTCGATGGACTGCTGTCCGCTGATCTGTGCTTTACCGTCAGAGATCACACTTTGTACAACCGGTGAACTGATAGTTTCTCCGTCATATACGATAGAGATTCTTTTTTTCAGGTTTGCTGCAGTTGCCTCTGCGAATTTTGTGGTACCGTCTTTGGTCAGTGTCAGTTCTACGACATACTGTTTGCTTCCGGTTGTCTGATCTTCTGTGACACCGCCGTCTGCACCTGCGATATCGCTTCCGTCCAGAACTACGTTGCCGCTTTCATCCTGGAATTCCAGAGATCCTGGTTTACCAAGATCTTCCAGAATCTTATTTGCATCGGTTACACCAGGAATCTCTACGGTGATACGGTCATCACCTTCCTGATATACCTGTGCTTCTTCACTGTAGTCTTCCACACGTTTCTGAAGTTTATAGACGGTATCATCCATATCTTCCTGAGACGGATCGTCTCCTTTTGCCTGGTATGTGATACTTACACCACCGGACAGATCCAGACCGGTCTTGATATTTTTTGCAGACCCGGTTCCGGTCGGGCCGAATCCCACAGCGGTTGTAAAGGCTAACAGACCAATCAGAACCACTGTAAGAATCAGCACAAGAACTCCCTGTTTTTTCTTCATCTTCTTATACCTCTTCTTCTGCCATAGCAGCTTTTATCATGATTGCACACTCTACGCGCTTACGTTCCAGCTCGCAGCCCACTTCGTAAACATCATCGATTTTCCCTTTGAAGTTATAGGAGTTTGCCGCACAGCCGCCACTGCAGTAGAATCGTGCAAAACATTTCTTACATGCCTCTTTTGCATAGACGTTGCAATTTTTAAAATCTTTACAGATTGCAGGTTTTGTGATTCCCTCGTCCACATTACCAAGAAGGAAATCTTCGTTTCCTACAAACTGATGGCACGGATACAGGTCTCCCCATGGGGTAACTGCCAGATACTCTGTTCCTGACCCACATCCGGACAGACGTTTGTATACACAAGGACCTCCGGTCAGATCAAGCATAAAGTGGAAGAAGTTAAATCCGTTTCCTTCTTTATTTCGTTTGATCATCTCTTTTGCCAGGGTATCATATTCTTCAAACAATTTCGGAAGGTCTTCCGGCTGCAGTGCATAGTCCGCATCCGAAGGTGCTACAACCGGCTCTACAGATATCTGTTTGAATCCCAGATCTGCCAGGTTCAGTACATCCTTGGAAAAGTCAAGATTATAATGGGTAAATGTACCGCGGGCATAATATTTGTCCTGGTTACGGCTCTCTGCCCATTTCTGGAACTTCGGAACTACCAGGTCATAGCTTCCGGCACCTTTGCGGAACGGACGCATATGATCGTGGACTTCTTTTCGTCCGTCGATACTCATAACCACATTGCCCATCTCTTTGTTACAAAACTCCATCACTTCATCGTTAACCAGAACACCATTGGTGGTCAGGGTAAAACGGAAGTTTTTATTATGTATCTTTTCCTGCTCTCTTCCGTAAGCTACCAGGTCTTTGACAACCTGCCAGTTCATCAGAGGTTCCCCTCCGAAAAAGTCTACTTCCAGATTTCTCCTGCTTCCGGAGTTGGCAATCAGAAAATCCAGTGCTTTCTTTCCTACTTCGTAGGACATCAGTGCACGTCTTCCATGATATTCTCCTTCTTCCGCAAAGCAGTACTTACAGGCCAGATTACAGTCGTGGGCAATATGCAGGCACAGTGCTTTGACTACAGTTGGCCGTTCTTTAAAATGCTCTATCGCATTTTCATAAATGTCCTCGGTAAACAGCATTCCCTCATCGGTCAGTTCCTGAATTTCTTTAAGAGCTGTCTTCAGGTCTTCTCCGGAATAAGAAGCCGACAGTTTTTCTGTCACTTCTTCGTTGGAACATCCCTGATCCAGCAGGGCGATACAGTCATATACAATATCGTCCACCACATGAACGGATCCGCTGTTTACATCCAGAACAATTGCGTATCCATTACTTTTATACTGATGAATCACTTATTTGTTCTCCTTCTTCTTTTCTTGTGCAGCAGCATCTTCTGCTTCGATATACAATGTAATCACAATTGATCCACCGGATCAATTCTTGATATGCTATGTAACAAAAAGCAAGCAGCGGCTTTTGGA
>OLPO01002170.1_pt1 | contig 12508 bp, 10 predicted proteins | sample 1672831 | NCBI WGS metagenome assembly OLPO01 (sample SAMEA3136728, study PRJEB25190) | human gut metagenome
TACATGGATTATTACAATAATGAACGTTGCCAGTGGAATTTAAAAAAGCTGACTCATGTGCAATGAACTGCTCCCTGTCAAGTAGACAGTACAAATAATAAAAATTAAGCAACTAAGGTCTGAGCCCGATATTCAATCGGGCTTAGGCCTTTTAGTTTTTTCTGTAATCTTTTATTATTATAAAATTCTATATAATTATCTATTGCTAGTTTTAACTCATCAAAGTTATCAAATTTTCTTAAATAATACATCTCAGACTTAATAATCCCCCAAAATCCTTCTATTGGTCCGTTATCTATACATCTACCAACACGAGACATACTTTGAGTTGCTGATACTTTATCTAACTTTAACTTAAATGCTTTGCTTGTATATTGATATCCTCTATCACTATGAAGTAATGGACTTGCACTTGGATTTCTTTCTATGGCTAAGTCAAATGTATCAAATACAAGTTTATTGTTATTTGAGTGTCCCAAAACATAGGAAACTATACTATTATCATATAAATCTATTATTGCACTTAAATAGGCCTTCGTCCCATTAGTTAACTTGAATTCAGTTACATCAGTTAACCATTTTTCATTCAGCGTAGCTGCGCTAAAATCTCTATTTAACACATTCTCGGCAGTAATTTGAGGTGTACTTTTAATATATCTTTTCTTTTTCTTGCGAATTACTGATTGTAAATTTATAGATTTCATTAATCGATAGATTCTTTTATGATTATATTGCTTATTTAAATTTCTATTAATATTCATAGTCATACGTCTATAACCATAAATACCATTTACATCATCATATATCTTTGTTAATTCTTTTATGATAATTGAATTTTCTTTGTCTTTTTTAGTTTCCACTTTATTTAACCATTTATAATATGAAGATCTTGCTATACCTGCAAGATTACACAACACTTTAATAGGATAACCTTGTAAATTTAATTCTTTTATCGCAATATATATGTTTTCTCTTTTAAATTTAGTTACTATCGCCTCCTTTCTATTTCCTCCAATTTTTTTAAGAAGTCATTTTCCATTTCTAAGCGTTTATTTTGTGCCTCTAATAATTTTATTTGAGCCATAAGTCTTTGTGAATCACTCATTTCATTAAATGTTTTAGATTTACCTCTACTATCTATAAGAGAATCTTGTCCATCGGTTTTATATTTTCTAACCCAAGAGTAAACTTGTTGATATGATACTTTATATTTATCTGAAGTTAGTTGGTAATTATCATTATTTTCAATACAAAATGCTACTATTTCAATTCTTTCATCGTAAGTTGTTTTTCTACCTTTAGTCATAAATTTATTCTCCTTAACATTAAGAGTTTTACATTGTTTATGACTATTATTATACATTTTAATCCACCTACGAAGTACTGAATCTGAAGAAATATTGTACTTTTTACATATATCTAATAAAGTTCCTCTTCCTAAAAGATAGTCTTCGACTGCAAAATTCTTAATTTCCTTAGGATATTTTGTATTTTGAGAAGTTTGACAAAGACCTTCGGCCCCGCTTGAATCGTATTTAGTGATCCACAAATAGAAAGCCCATCTTGTAATATTCAACTCTTTACATACATCAGATATGCTTATCTTACCAGCAAGATAATTTTGTGCATATTTAATTTTTATCTCAAAAGATATTCTAGATTTTTTAGACATAAAAATACTCCCTTCATGATGACAGTTTTATTATTTTAACTGTCCACCATAAAGGGAGCATATCACAATACAGGAATCAGCTTTTAGTAACTTCTTAAGAATCCTTTTTTTCTAGTGTACTTGACAAAGGGTCCATTTTAAATTCTGTTAAGGTAATAAAAGTAAAAGCAAAGAGTGTAAAAAATAATAATGGCAAAAAAGTTATATCAAGGTTAACTGTACAACAAAAAAAGAAAAGTGGGGAAAGCTACCAAAAGATTGCACAACATTTTGGTGTTGATAAAGAGTTGATTAGAAAGATTGATTTAGGATTTTATGGAGCTATATATACACAAGGATAAGTAACATATACATAATTTAAGAAAGATAATGAAAAGGAGAATTAAATGAGTAATTTATGGAAATTTTCATCTATTCCATGTATAGAAGAATCTACATTTAATAAAATACTAGAGCGTTTCTATAATTTTGGAATATCAGGATTAGTCAGAGAAAACATACAAAACTCACTAGATGGTAAAATACCAGGTGAAACAAAACCAGTAGTAGTAACAATAAAAACAGGAACTATAAAAAAAGAAAATATACCAGGACTTGAAGAAATAAAAAATAGAATAAATTGTCTAGAAGGGCGTAATAGCTATACAAAAGAAACCATACAGCATATGAAAAATAAAATGAATGATGAAATTATAAACTATATATCATTTGAAGACTATAACACAAAAGGTCTTAAAGGTGCTAAAATGGTCAAAGTACTAATAAAGAAGATACATGGAGTATATATGCATACAATAAAGGTGTACATACAGAGGAAGAAGATGAAACTTTAGAAAAATCAAGAGGTGGATCTCATGGTATAGGTAAAATAGCATCAAATGCAGCGTCGGAACTATATATGATGTATTTTGCCAACTGTGATGAAGAAGGAAATAGGCATCTTGGAGGAACGGTACAGTTAATTGAACATAAATATAAAGATGGTTATTATAGATCAACGGGATACTTAACAGATAGTAAAAATATAGATTCAAAAACTACTAAATTCTATCCGTATGAAAATAACTTAGATAATGTATTTTCAAAAGACACAAGAGGATTAAAGATATAATACCTTTTTTAAGAGATCAGTTTAATGACGAAGATAAAATTTAAAAAAGTATATGTGATAGCGTTAGTGTTGCATCTAACTAAATATTTACAACTTGATTTTTATAAATTTATATAATGATATCTTTAATTAAAAAGTTATATGAGTAACTTATTTAATGTAGCTTATTGAATAGCTACATAGTGGAATTAGATAGCTTTGTGTAAATGATATTATATTGATTTATTTAGTGGAAGTCATGATTTGACTTGTTATTAATTTTATGTAATGTTAGAATGATTACAGAATATAGCTACTTTATGCTATATTATATTTATAATATGCAAAAATAGACAAATAGGAGAAGAATAGTGAAAGAACAAATAGTTAACCCCTGTGTAGGGAATTTTATAAAGTCATTAAGAGATATAGGATATAACTTTGAAATTGCCGTTGCAGATGTTATAGATAATAGCATTACAGCAAATGCAAAACAAATTAAAATATATGCAAAATCAAATCCAGAAATATCATTTTGTATTATAGATGATGGGTTTGGTATGACAGAAGAAGAATTAATGGAAGCAATGAGGCTTGCAGGAAAAGATCCGAGTAAGGAAAGAAAAGAATATGATTTAGGTAGATTTGGGCTTGGATTAAAGACGGCATCATTTTCACAGTGTAAAAAGCTAACTGTTTTATCTAAAAAAGAAAAGCTTATACATGCTGCTCAGTGGGATCTAAATTATTTAGAAGAAAAGAATGAATGGTTATTAAAAATACCTAATATAGATGAACTGCAGTATAGAGAATATATAGATGAGCTAAAAGAATATGAAAGTGGAACAATTGTAATATGGGAAGATATAGACAAGTGTGACACAAATAGTTTTACAGAGATAATAGATATATTAAGAAAACATTTATCATTAGTATTTCATAGATACTTAGAAGGATCTATTAGAGGAAGAAAAATAAGTATGTATATAAATAATAGTAAATTAGAGGCATTTGATCCATTTAATATAAGTCACCCAGCTACACAAGAGTTATCTATTGAAAAGATAAAGATATATGGACAAGATGTAATTATACAACCATTTATACTTCCACATCATTCAAAGGTAAGCAGACAAGAATATGAAAGATATGCAACTGAAGATGGTTATACAAAATCACAAGGTTTCTATTTGTATAGAGAAAATAGACTTTTAATATATGGAACTTGGTGGGGACTTCATAGAATAAAAGATGCACATAAATTAGTAAGAATAAAGATTGATATATCTAATAAACAAGATAAATATTGGGGTATTGATATAAAAAAGTCTACTGCAAACCCATGCCATGAAATCAAAAAAGATTTAAAAAGAATAATAAGCCAATCAACAGAAAGAGGATCTAGAACATTTAGAGGTAGAGGTAAAAAAATATTAGATAAAACTGTTACTAGATTTTGGGATTTAGTACCAAATGGAAATAATATAAGGTTTAGTATAAATAATGAACATCCTGTATTAAATCAATTGAAATCACGATTAGATGAAGAAGAAAATGAGTTATTATCGATATATTTGAGTGGACTTCAGTCATATTTACCATTAGAGGCTATACAAGCACAATTATTAGAAAATCCTCACAAGGTTAAGCAAGAAGAAGAAATAAGTGATGAAAAGTTAATAGAAATTATTTCTATACTTAAGAGCTCAGGTGTTGATGAATCATATATAGAAGAATTACTAAAGACAGAGTTATTTAAAAATAAAGGGGAGTTATTACATGCAAATAGTTAATAGTTATGAAGTAGTTAAAGGTGATATAAGAAGAAAATTGGAAGATATAAAAGGTGTATTAGCTAGTACGGATATAGATGAAAAGATTAAAGACACTAAAATAGTTATGGAGACATTACCTGAAGAAATATTAAGTAAAATATTTTCTCAAAAGATAAATAAACTAGATGAAAATGACTGGATTTTAATGAAAAGAGAGTTAGAGTCAGAATTTAATATTTCTATGAATAGTGGAGTTTTAATTAAAGGTGAAGAACAACAAAGTAGAGATAATAAATGGTGGACACAAAGAGAGAAGCTAAAAGATGATTACTACTGGAGTAGGTATAAAAAATATATGAAAAAGGATATACCACCTAATGTTATTAGAACTATAGATGCAGATACTGATAATATAATGGATAATTTAGAAGATCCTAATATAGAAAAATTTTCTAGGTATGGTATGGTAGTTGGACACGTACAATCTGGAAAAACAGGAAATTATTCTGCACTTATATGTAAAGCAGCTGATGCAGGATATAAATTTATAGTAGTTATAGCTGGAGGAATAAATAACTTAAGAAACCAGACGCAAGAAAGATTAAATAAGAGCTTTATAGGTGTAGATATGGGAATAGATATTGGTGTCGGTAAATTAGCTAATAACGATAAAAGTAAAGAACCGATAAGCTTAACTACAAAGTCAGAAGATTTTAATAAAAGAGATGCAGATAGGATAACTCAGGCGATGGGTCTTGATAATACAAGTAGCCCGATTGTTTTAGTAATAAAGAAAAATACATCAACTCTTAAGAATGTAGTGGAATGGTTATCTAAAAGATACAATAATCAAAAGATAACTAAACACTCAATGTTATTAATAGATGATGAATCTGACTATGCATCTATTAATACAAATAAAACAGATGAAGATCCTACTAAAATAAATGCAAGAATAAGAGATTTATTAGGATTATTTGAAAAAAGTGTATATGTTGCATATACAGCAACTCCTTATGCAAATATATTTATTGATCATAAGATTGATGGAGAAAGAGGAAAGGATTTATTCCCAAAAGACTTCATATATGCATTAGATGCACCGAGTAATTATTTTGGAGCTAAAAAAATATTTTTAGATACAGATTTTAAACATATAGTTACTATACCAGAACCTAAGTCATTATTGCCAATAAAGCATAAAAAAGATTTAATACTTAATGAATTACCAGATACATTAGAAGAAGCAATTAGATTATTTTTGATAAATATAGGAATAAGAAACTTAAGAAATCAAGGTAATAAACATAATAGTATGTTGATTCATGCAAGCCGATTTACTATGGTTCATCAACAAATAGGAAGTTGTGTAGAAGATTATTTATCTAAATTAAGAAAAGATATAGTTGTTTATGGTTCTCTAGATAATCCAGAAATGCAAAGTATAAATATTCAATCTATAAAAGAAACATTTGAACTTAGATGTTATGATATTGAGTTTGAATGGAATATGGTTATAAAAAGTATTCAAACATTAATTAATACAGTAGTTATAAGAGAGGTACATCAACAAAGAAGCGTTGAATTAGAATATAGAGATGACCAGGTAACTAATGCAATTGTAATAGGAGGTACTAGTTTAGCTAGGGGATATACTATAGAAGGATTAAGTGTAAGTTATTTCTTAAGAAGTACTATATTTTATGATACGTTGATGCAAATGGGTCGTTGGTTTGGGTATAGGACAGGATATGAAGATTTATGCAAGATATATATGACTGAAGATATGAAGGATAACTTTAGAGATATTATAGAATCAACAGAAATATTATTTGAAGATTTTAAAATAATGGCTAGGAAAAATATGACACCAGAAGATTTTGGATTAGCAGTACAACAATATCCGGATAGTGGACTACAGGTTACAGCTAGAAATAAGCAAAGAAATATAAAAGAATTATATTACGAAATGAAGTTAGATGGTCATTTAAAAGAAACTGGAAAAATAAATTCAGATAATAGTATAAATAGAAGAAATATACAACTTATTAAAGATACAGTATCAATAATAAGTGATTCTAAAGATAATGAAAGCAACTCTAAAAATTCTTATATATGGAAAAATATTGATAAAAAGGTAATAAAAGATTTTATAGAAAAGTTTGGAATATATGGAGAACGTAAAGATGATATATTTGGTATAAAATCTAGGATGCCAATTGAATTTATACGAAAGTATATAGACGAAATAGATAGTGATTGGGATATAGCATTATACTCAGGGGAAAGTGAGAAAATAGAAATATCTAGTAAAATAAGTATAAGAAAAGAAAAAAGAAAAGCCACATTAAAAGATGAAGGAAGATGTTATGAGATAAGAAATAACCAAGTTTCATCAGGAACTGCAGAGTCTATATCTTTAACAGATGAAGAATGTATGGGGATTGAAAGAAAAAATAGAAAAGATGTTAGAAGTAGATTAAAACGACCATTACTAATGTTGCATATAATAGATGCAGAAATAAATGATAGTAAAAATGATGAAGGAAATAACAAAAATATAGAACTAGCAGCTTTTGGTATAAGTTTTCCTGGAGGGATAACAAGTACAGGTAAAACAGTTAAATTAAAAGTTAACACAGTATATATACAGAAATTATTAGATGGAGAAGAATATGATGATTAAACAAACTAACCCTTGGGAAACTATGAGTAGCAATTCACAAAGACGTGTAGATAAGAATTTAAATTATGATTTCTTTTGGATAAGAGATATAGATGGAAGATATGGATTTTGTATAGAAAGTAAAGACATATTAAAAGACAATGAAAGTAATATAAATTTAAAAGGAATAACACTTAAAAAGGTAAGTGATGAGGGTTATACAAGTAGGCTTTATATGATTTTAAATGATAATAAAGACTATGAAATATTTATAGTACTTTGCCAAGATTTAATAAGTATAGCTAATAAATACGATAACAATAAAAGAATTATAAGTGAAGTAGAAGATAGATTAAAAAGATGGCAGCAACTACTGAAACGTAATATGACTGGTATTATGACTACAGAAAGACAAATGGGGTTATTTTCAGAGTTAGTATGCTTAAAAAATATTATAGCTAGTGAAATAGGCATAAATGAGGCTATTGTATCTTGGGTAGGTCCTGATTTTGATAAACAAGATTTTTCAACAGATTTAGTAACTATAGAAGTAAAATCATATAAAAGTACAAAAGGTGAAATAATTTATATTTCATCTTTTGAGCAACTTAAAGTAAATGAAAAACCACTCTATTTAGTAGCTTATGGATTAACGATTAGTGAAAAAGGATTATCCATTATGGATATGATAGATACTATTCAAAATCGTATTGAAGATAGAAATATACTAGAACTATTTAAATTAAAATTATTTGATTATGGTCATATAGATGGAATAGCAAATAATACTAAATTAAGTAAATTTATAATAGATAAAGAGAGTATATATTATATAAATGAGAAATTCCCTAAGATATGTAGTAATGATGTATCACATAAGATTGTTAGCATTAAATATGGAATTGATTTATATAAATGTGAAGAATTTAAAGTAGATGAAATTGATTTATTAAGTGTGGGAGAAACAATATGATTAGTTTAGACGAATTTTATGAAGACTTTATGCAATCCGTATTATCAGAATCTGATAGTAGGGGATTAATGAAGTCACAAGCATTTTTTGAAAATGTATGTGAAGAATTAGTTAGCATAGGTGAATTGACTCCAAATTATACTTTTGCAGAGTATCAAAAGACTGGTATGGAAGTTGAAGGATATGATTATGATGAAGAAAGAAATATATTATCCATATTGACACATAAGTTTTTCCAAGAAGATGAGATGCAAACACTAACTAAAAGTATAATAGATACTAAGTTTAAAAGACTTGAAGGATTTTATGAAAAATGTTTGGATGAGTTATATATAAATTTAGAAGAAACCTCAGAAGCTTATTCTATGGCATATAATATATACAGATATAGTATAGAAAATAAAATAGATAAAATTAGATTTATAATACTAAGTGATGGAGCGTTAACTAATAGATTTAAATCAATACAATCCAAAGAAATAAATGGTATAAAAATAGAATATAGAATCGTGGATATAGACTACATATATAAAATTCAAATGTCTCAATATAGTGGTGGTGGATTTAAAGTAAATGTAAATTTACCGTGTCTTGAGATACCAACTAAATCAGATGAGTATGAAGCGTATCTAACTGTTATGTGTGGTGATGATTTGGTAAATATATATGAAGAATATGGTCAGAGGCTATTAGAACAAAATGTAAGAACATTTTTACAGTTTAAAGGATCTGTAAATAAAGGAATAAAAAATACTATTCAATATAAATCAGATATGTTTTTTGCCTATAATAATGGAATAACTGCTACAGCAACATCTATTGAAAGAGATGAAAATGGAAATATTATATTAATAAATGATTTTCAAATAGTTAATGGAGGTCAGACAACATCGGCTATTTATGCAGCTAAGAAAACATCTAAGCTAGATGTATCCAATGTTTCTGTTCCAATGAAATTATCTGTAGTTAAAGACAAAGATAAACAAAATGAGTTTGTATCTAAGGTATCAGAATATGCAAATACACAAAATAAAGTAAATAAATCTGATTTCTTCTCAAATAGTCCATTCCATAAACAGATGAAAGAATACTCTCAAAGAGTGTGGGCACCTGTTTGTGATGGTTCACAAAAGAGAACTCGCTGGTTCTATGAAAGAGTTAGAGGAGAGTACTTAAATGAGCAAGCATACTTAACAAAAGCTAAGAAAGATAAGTATCAAATGGAATATCCTAAAAAACAACTTATAGATAAGACATTTTTAGCAAAGAGTGAAAATGCATGGCTCCAAAAACCTCATATTGTGTGTAAAGGAGCTCAGTATAGTTTTGCTAATTTTGCAAATGATATAACATCTAAACTTGATAAAGATAATCTATGCATAACAGAAAGTTATTTCAAAGATGCAATATCTAGGATAATAATGTTTAGAACAGTAGAAAAAATCATATCTAATTCAGTTTGGTATGATGGAGGATACAGATCTCAGACGGTTGCATATACAATTGCATATTTATCATATAGTATAGAAAAGGCAGGTAAATTTTTAAACTTCAATGAAATATGGGAAAATCAAACTTTACCACAGGAGTTAATAGATATATTAAGCTATATAGCTAGAGAAGTATATATTCAAATAAATAAACCACAAAGTGGTCATGCCAATGTTTCTCAATGGGCAAAGAAAGAGCAATGTTGGGAAGAAATGAAAAAGTTAAATTTAAGTATATCTCTTCCAAAAAAATTATTATTAAATAAGCAAGATGAGAAATATAATAAGAAAGAAGATCGTAGGATAAAAAAAATAGATGATAATATCCAAGTACAATCTACGGTTATACAAATGAATATGAGCATATGGATTGAACTTAATTCTTATTATATGGAACATGTTAAGGAGTATAAATTGTCTATGGCTCAACGTGATATCTTGAAAAAGATGAGTATGGGAGTCATTACATTACCATCTGAAAAGCAAAGCAAGATATTATATGATTTGTATATTAGAGCTAAAGAAGATGGAGTAGATATTAATGATTAATATTTATGAATTGAAAGATAGGGAAAAGAAATATTTAACAAGATGATGATGTGAAGTTTTTTATAACTAGACCTTTATGGTAATTTTATTATGGAATAGATAGAGTAATAATTTATCTATTTTAAAAAAATATGAACTTAATTTAATTGTATCTTAAGAGCAACTTAAAAAGGTGCTCTTTTGAGTACTTATTTATTGAAAAGACTTGTATACCAGATAAGTATTATCGAAATACATCAAATAATGACAAGTACCGTCAAAATGTAGTACAATACTCATTGATATAAAATTAAATAACAAGAGGTGGAACAATGAAAACAGGATACAATTTCCCGTTTAATAATGGAGGAATAATTGGTGGATAAATGACTCAGGAATAGAAACCTTCAAGGGAACACCAATATATTCTATAACAAAAGAAATAATACAAAATGCATTAGATGCAAGAACAAAAAATAGTAATGGACCAATTAAAGTAGAGTTTAAATCTTCAGATATAGATAAAAATAAATTTCCGTTTAGAGAACAGTTTGAAGCTATACTAAAAAATTGTAAAGCGTACTGGAAAAATTATAATAGAACAATGAACTTCTTAGAAAAATCTCTAAATATATTATCTAGAGATACTATATCTGTACTAGAAATAGCTACCTACAACACTACAGGATTAAAGGGTGCAAAGGAAAAAGTAAGTAGCCCATTTAATAATCTAGTAAAATCATCAGGTGTAAGTAACAAATCAGATGATGCAGGTGGATCATTTGGTATAGGAAAAAATGCTCCATATACATGTTCAACATTTAGAACAGTATTATACTCAACACTTGATGAAGAAAATATATTAGCAGTACAAGGAGTTGCAAAGCTAGTTACACATAAACAAGATAATAGGGATACGCAAGGAACAGGTTTTTTAGGAATAACAGAAAAAGATCAATATGAAGATATAATAAATAGACCATTTATAGATACTGAAGTTATGAAAAACCTAGACGAATTATTTATCAGAAAAGAAGTCGGAACAAGTTTATTTGTAATGGGATTTGAAAAAGATGATACTTGGAAAGAAGATATCATAAAAGTTACAATAGATTTTTATATGATGGCTATATTAGAAGAAAAGTTAGAAGTATTAGTTCAAGATATAATAATAAATAAAGATACTATAGAATCAATAATAGTTAAAGGAGAAAATACTCATTATAGAGAAGATGACTTTAAAGGAATGGGCAAAATCAAACTATACCTATTACTGGATAAAAACTTACCTAAAAAAGTCGATTATATAAGAAGTAATGGAATGAAAATAATAGATAAAGGTATATATGTAAATGATATAGAGTTACTAATACCAGAAAAGCAAGGAACAGAAACAGATTTAGAAAACTGTACAAGAATTTATAATGCTATGAAAAATCTAAATATACAAACTGCTACAGAAGAAAGAGTTTGGGCATATTTAACTCATAATGTATTTTGGGATTATATGAGGAAAAGATGGCCAGTAGAAGATGAAACCATCAATAGAGTTTTATAAAAATGAGATATTTATTTAATAAAAGTATGGGGCAGGCATTACTTAGAAATGGTATATCTAGACTATGGTGGTAGCATATTCGACATATGATGAAAGTTATGATGATCCCTATCATTTGACAAGTATACTACTTAGAGACTCAGATTTCCAGGTTGGTATATTAGAGAGAAACTTCTCAAGGAATCAAGACCTTACGAGGAATTTATTAAAGGCAATAGATAAGTACACAAATGATAATAAGTTTCCAAGTAGACAACAAAGAAGAGAATTAATAAAACATATGAATTTAATTGGTGGTACTAAGGTATTAGATGTATTAGATTATGAAGATATAGAGGAAATAGTATTAGGTATATTATATAAAGATAGTGAAACAGCGTCTGCGATTTAATAAATATAAATTTTAAATTTATAAAGGAGGAAAATACATGGAATTTAATAAGCTTATAAGTTCAGTAGAATCTAAATATTATTTAAATAGGGGTGAAATATTAAAAAATCAAAATAATGTCCAGTCATCATATAATCTACCTAGTGAATTTTTTAAATATGCAAAATCTAAAAATATTTTAATAGAAGATGCAAGTATTAATTATGTTAGAAAAAGTGTAGATGGTAATGCATTTGTTCTTCAATCAGATTATATATTTAAATTAGGTCAAGGTGTATTATGGTTAATTGGTGAAGAATATAGAAATATTGAAAATAAATTTATAGCTTCAAAAAATACTTCAAATGGAAAGTTTCAATTATATAG
>OLPO01002171.1_pt1 | contig 12507 bp, 17 predicted proteins | sample 1672831 | NCBI WGS metagenome assembly OLPO01 (sample SAMEA3136728, study PRJEB25190) | human gut metagenome
TTTAAAACCTCTTCTTTTCTTTCTACGACTTCTTGACACATTATCCCTCCTTAATAAAGTAACATATTAATGATTTCCTGCATACGAATAATATTACCACTATCAACAATACCCTGTGATAATAATTCTTTACGCCGAACAATCATCTCGACCTTTTCATCTATTGAATTGGCACAAACAAGAGAATAAATATTCAAATCATTTGTTTGTCCAATACGATGACATCTATCGATACATTGCTGTTTATCTGCGCCAGTCCAAGGACTATCAAAAAATATTACATTATTTGAATTATTGAAAGTTAAGCCAGTACCCATTAATTTTATAGTACCGACTAAAGCAACTTTATTTTTGTCTGACTTAAAGGCATTTTCTGTGTCCTTTAGGTTTTTATTTTTGGCAAGATACCCCATAGCATTGTAAGGTTTTAGGATATCAACTATTATCTGCACTACCTCAGCCCAATTACTAAATATAAGGCATTGTTCCCCTCTACTGGCAATTTCGTCCACCAGTTCTACTAATTTATCTAATTTAGCAGATTTTTGAACTGTAGAGCTTATTAGCTGCGGAGTTCCGATAACCTGTCTTAATCTTGTAAATTGTGCTAATGGATTTGGACTTAACATTATTAAATCAATTTTATCTTGCAATCCAGCTAATACTTCTTTGTATAAAGGTTCTTGCTCTTTATACATATCAACATAAACTGTTTGTGGAAATTTTTGTGGTAATTCTAAAACATCTTCTTTTAATCGTCTTAATTGAATATTTTTCAATCTTGTTTTTAATTCTTGCAAATTTCGATATCCAACTATTTCACGATCCATATATCCACCAAAAATACAATAATGATTTTTAAATGCCGTATAACTATTTTCTTCATAACCTAATGATTTAAAGATAATAAATAAATCCATAGGTTGATTAACTAATGGTGTACCACTCATTGTTACACGATAATCATTCTTGTTTTTGGTATTCATTACCTTAATGAATCCTTTTCCTTGTGCAGAGAGTGGATTCTTAACCTTATGAACTTCATCAATGAAAATAGCTCCTATAGTTCCATTCTCATGATATTTTTTTAATAATTTAACAATAGCTTCTTCACGAAAGGCTTCTATATTTATAATCCAGAAAAATTCATCCGGAACTTCTTGTAAATCTTCTAATTTAGCTTTTGTCCCGCCATCATATAATTTATTACTTCTTTTTCTAGAACGAAAACCTAATAATTTATAAGTTTCATCACTATGTGTTTCAATTTCATCACGCCAGTTCCAACGTAGTGAAGCTACACCACAAATAACAAGGCAATGCTCTACACCTTGCATTTCCTTCAGGTATCTGGCTAAATCAATTATTTGCTTTGTTTTACCAAGACCTTGTTCGTCACCTAAATGCCAATGCCTTTTATCAATACCATACTTAACACCTTCTATCTGATATTGATAAGGCTTTGTTTTAAATGTAAAATCTCCAAGATCATTTTGCAATAATTCTTCACCAATTATTTGGTATTCTTGATTAATTAAAATATTTTTCACTGCTTGTAAATGTATAGGAGCAATTTCCCAACAATCAGAATTTACATGAAAATATCTAAATTCTAATTTTCTAAATTTACTTACAATATCAATATCAAAACTGCATTTAATAAATAAACAGTATTGAAAATCTTTAAATTTTTTAGATTCTTTCACATTAATTCTAATCACAATTATTGGCCTCCTTATATACTAATTATAACGCAATGACTTTAAAATGTCAATAAAAAGCTGGAACTTTTAATAAATCTATCACAGCGGTTACAGGCCACAATAATCACTTCCTAATTAGATGCAGCCACAGCCATTGTTGCAACCGAATCCATTAGCGGAAGTATAGGGGCTGCAAGTAATGTATGCGGGCTGCGGGAATGGACGAACTGCGTTAATAATGTTTTGAGTTTGGGACAAGTTGCCGAGTTGCAACTGAGCAGCTTGCAGCTGGTCACGAAGCTCTTGCATTACATTTGCAGTCATCAGAGCACGAGTTGCTTCAGCTTCTGCATGAATTGCAGTAGTGATTTCACAAGTGTTCTTGTAGTTTTCTGCACGAACAGCATCAATATTGCGATTAGTTTCGCAGCAGCATTGCTGTGCGGCAAAGCGACTTTCTGCGATTGCAGCATTAGTCTGGTTGAATCCTTGACACAGACCCATTTGTAAAGCGCCAGTAGATTCACAGATATCTTTTTGGATACCGAAATTCTGATTAGCGAGTTGGTTAAAACCACGGTCGATAGTGTTGTTCAGGTTAGTGTACAAAAATTCATTAGTTAAGGTGTTTACCGCACCATTAGCGCCACCACCAAAACCGCCGAAGCCACCGCCCCATGCGAGTAAGAAAAATAACATTACTACCCACATCCAGCCAGCTCCACCACCCATGAAGCCATCGCCATCAGATTTGTTCATGTCATAGACAGGAACCATTTGAGCACCTTCGAATGCCATGATAAAACACTTCCTTTAATTTATTAAATCAAAATCTTTAGGTGCGCACCTTTTTAGATTTTAATTCCAAAATTACTTAAAACTCCCATAATTTGTTTAGGATCAATACCTTGAGTTTTAGCTAAATTAAAAGCTGTTTCTTTTAATTGATCCGGAGTTTTGCCTTGTGCCATTTTCATGGCCTGTTGAAATTTAGGGTCATTTCCGAACATGTGCTGCATTGCCGTTTGAGGATTTTGCATTTGCCGGAGTTGGTTGAATGCTTGCATCATTTGCATTAGATTCATTTTGCTGACCTCCTAACTGATTTAAGAAATTTTCTATATTCTGTACCCGCTGATTTAAACCATTAAAATCATTAGATGTTACATATTCAATCTTATTTTCTTGGGGATTTACTAACTTATAAGTTTTTAATTCGGCTAAACCATTCATACTCAATTGTTTTGTATAAATTTCACCATCTTGAATATTCACAAATACACTCATAGATCCATCTAAAGCAATTCTAGCGGCTTTAGCTTCTTCTAAACAAGTAACAGGAACTGCTGATATAAATGATTGCATTTGTTGTGGCTGTTCTACTTGTCCGAACATATTTGGAACTTGAGGATTTATGGCTCTTTGCATTTGCTGAACTTGTTGCATACGATTATAACCATAATTAGGATTTGTCATTGGATTATTCATAGGATTCATATAATTATCTGGATACATACATTTGTCCTCCTACCGCCGCCACCATATTTGGTTGATATTAAACTTTTTTGTAGTGGCGCATGGTTTATTACCTGTAATTATTGTAACAAAAATAAACCGCCCACACATATCCTAAATTGTGTAGACGGTTTGTCTGTTTATTCCCTTGCTATTGTTTTTGCAATAGGAGCTCAATATATGGTTTTACTTCGTCCGGAATTAATTCCTTTTCATTACTAATAATGGTTTGTAATTCCTTTTTGGCATTCCATAAGGCTTTGCCTACTGAAGAACTTTCAATTCCTAAGTCGTCGGCTATCTCATAATATGATTTACCCTCAATATAAAACTTCCATAAAAGTAATTCACTTTTTGTTTTCAAGCCAGTCCCTTTTATAATCACCTTTAGTGCAATTAAAAATAACGTTTTAAGTCTTTTATTGAAATCTGATTCAGTCATTAGCTCCAAATACCCGCCAAGCTGTTATAATTCCTCCAACTAGACCACCTATAATTAAAGTTAGTATTGTATTGACAATTACTCTCTTATAATTATAGTAGTCCTTTAAATCTTTCATTTGATATTCTTCAAAATCTCGTTTTAAAGAACCTATACGTCCATGGAGAATTTCTTGATCTTTATTTAATCTAGATTCTAATTTATCAAATAACTTTAAAATAGTAACGACATTAAAGTTTATCTCTTGCACATCTTTACAGGTTTGACGGAATTGTTCTTCAAATAATTCTGACCGTTTTTCGTATCTATCACAACGGCTTTCTAAAGTTTTAATCCTTTGTAATAGTTCTGCAATTACCTTTTCATTTTCCATTTATTGTTGCTCCGTTACTTCTGTTCATAATAACACTGTTTCCAGCACCGGAAATAGTATCAGATTCTTCCGTAACAGTTCTTACAATACCTTGTTCATAAGTAAAATATTCTTTAGCAATAAGCACCGACGAAATACCCAATGCACAGGCACAAAAAAAGATGCAACAGAGAAAAACCAATGACTAAAATTTTTAAAAGTCCTAATAATTTTACATTATAGTCCCGATAAATTTGAGCGTCTTTTGCTTTTTTATCTATTTCATCTTGTCTTTGCATTAACCTCTCTAGATACTTATCTAGGTACTGCAAATCTTTATCATTTGGATTTTCCATTACATCCTCCTAGGATATCGCAATTAATAAAACAGTACCAAGTCCAATATACAATAAAGTTTTTTCAGCTTTTAATTGTTTAATCTTCTTTTTGTATTCTTTGGACTCCTGTTCTAAAGTCTGATTGCAACTCTCTAAGTATTTGATTTTGTTGTCGTAAGATGTCTTCAACATCGTTTGCTGTTTTTCCAATGTTATTACTGACTGATTGGCTTTCTGTAAGTTGTTGTTTAATTCCGTCCGTTGTTTTTTCAACGTCAGAATTTTGTTTATCGATTGTTCGTTTAGGGATATCGCTTGCGCTATTTGTTGTTCTTGCATTTCGAATTTCTTCGCTGGAACTAAATAATAATCCTGTGCATAAGCCTGCTGACATAAACCCAATGATAAACCAAACAACAAAAGCATGAAAAATATTTTTCTTTTCATTTACCATTGCTTCCAAGTAAAGTAAACTCCGATTGCAAATCCAAGTCCAAAGGAGATCAGTTTTGGATAACGATTAAAAGTAGCTTTTATTTTATCAAAAAATTCTTTAATTTCTTCCATTTTAGATTCCTCCTCAATTATTTTGTTTCCAGATTGCCAATCCACGAATTACATCGCCGCCGGGCTGATCTTTTCTACCTGTTCCGGGATCGTCTAAAAGAAGTAAATCCCATCTTAAATCCGGATCATTACTATAAAGACCATAACCATCAATATCAGCGATTTCTGCATGAGTCATAACATGCTCTGAGTCTATTGGAATTTCTAGAACAGTTGCTATAAAACAAATTACCTCGGCTAACCGTTCGACTTGAATTGGTGTTGGTGGATAACCGTTCCAATTAATTCTTTCAGGATTTTTATAAACAGTCGCCCCATAAGCACAACATAAAGCGATTCCAATAGCATTACTGTTTCGATGCCATGTATGCTCTTTGTAGTCTGTAAGTTCACCATTAATACGAACAGTTCCATCACTTTCAATACAAATATGATAATGTTCTTTTTCAACACTATTCATTTTGTATAATCCACCAGTATGATGACAATAAATTCGATTAATACCACCATTTTTAGCCCTTTCGGCAAGTGCAATGATTTCATTTATAGTTACCATTGTCTTTTTCCTCCTTTCCTTCAAGAATATCTGATATGCCATTATTATTTTTATCAATAAATAATTTAGCTAAAAATGTAATAGCATAAACAGTTGACCCACTTACAAAGAAAGTCAAAAATGAAATAATTATCGGCAAGTCTGCTTCATTTGTTACATTTAGGTTATGTATCCATCCGTAAACAAACATTACAGTAAAGCCGAGATACACCAATATAAGGTAGAAAGCTATATACTTAATGTATTTGTTACCTATTAATTGTGGTGTATTTTCAACCAATTTTTTAAACCAGTTAAGTATTTTATCTTTCATCTTATACTCCTTAATTATAGTATATTTCTTTTATTTTGTCAAGCTTTATTATAATTATACAATGTGTATTTCTAAATCATAAATTTTATTTTCTTGTAATTCTTCTAAATTATAAGATGTGAGTACGTCACTTCCTTCGTTGCTTGATACTTTAACATCCATCACTTTAGGCATATCGCCTGAACTTATATTTGCATTTTTTATCTCCTGATAACCAGCAAAGGATAGTAAATATCTACCATCATTATTAGTTTTTCCATTTTCTGTATGGCCAGAAGATATTGTTATCTCAACATTAGCTCCCTTAACTGGATAACCATTTATATTAATAGCTTTGATGTAAATTCTTACATCCTCACCATAAACAGGCATATTATTATTTAAAGCTGGATAAAAATATACTCTACAATTATTATTCCAGTTAAAATAAACAGTTTGCCCTTTTCGTACAGCTAAATTACCGCATAAATTAGTATATGGTTGACCATAATCACAATAAATCAAAGTGCCATAATTACTTGTATCTGCATCAGTAGAGTCCCAAACATTTAACCAACTGTTTACAACATCACTACCCCCAATTTTCATTCCCCATATATAACCATCACAGGGAGCTGTCCAGGAATCTCCCTGATTTTTTAAATTAATAATTATCTTGTTATTAGAAGGCATACTCAATTTATTATTTTTTGCTAATAATTCCCAAGTTGGTTCAATGTAAAATTCATCACGATAATCAAAAGCCATTTGCCATTGTTTATTAGGTGTTATACTATTATAAAAACATCTGCAAAATGTTATTGCTTTTTCCATTGTGAATATTCCACTTATACTAGGATAAAGGACGTGATTATGATTATCTTTCTCCCAAACTCGATAAGTTATTTGAGAATTTTCAGGCAAGTTTTTACCAATATCCTGGAATTGCTCAATTCCATTAGTTAAGCCAATTTGAGTTAAATCTGTAAATGATTTAATTTGATGATTTAGAGTTAAATCATTTTGTTTTTGTACAACTGTTTGAAAATCTAATTCTCCAGCATTTACAATTCTTCCAAAGGCATATACTATAGGCAATTTAGTTATTGATTTAGGTTTTACTTCTTCGCCAGTATGATCCGCACCTACACTACGAGAAGCGTCAAAATTTATTTTCCAAATATTATTAGACGCTTCAACGTTAATAACACGAATAGGTCTAGATGCTTCTTCAGAAAAAGCACCAGTGGTTAATGGCGGCTCTGGCGCAAATATTTCTCCAATAGAACCTGTAATATTTCTTTGTGTATCTGTTGAATATTTATTAATATTTTCCGGATTAAGATCTGGAAGAACTATTACACTGGCTTTAGGTAATCTAAAATTTGTACTACCATCACCAGCCGAATAATAGTTACAGGCTAATCCTTCATTTGCTGTTAAATTTGCTTGCCATTCTTCTTCTGTTAAAAGCATAGAAGGTTTTGATTGAACAAAATTCCATAAATCTGAATAAATTTCTCTACTAACTAATTGACCATTTCTAATTAATTGTCCAGGATCAAGTTCTGTATAAGATACATAATCTTCAAAACCTACAGGCATTTCAATATCATTGGAAATATTAAAGGGTACAAATTTTTCTCCATCATAAATTTGTATAGTTGACATTATTCTGCCTCCCATAAAATAAGTTGTACTTCTTGCACTGTATAGCCTAATTGCATTAATTTACAATCCGGATTAAATCTATACTCGTAAAGGTATCTTTCATCTCTTTCCTCGTCATATTCTATTCTCTGATTTTTAGCTAAAACAATTTCTTCAATTTTTAAAAGTTTTTCAACAAAAAACCAATCATAAGAGCTATCTAATAAAGCCTGAAAATCTTTTTTCCACATTTCTTTTGGGAAATTATTTCTAACATATTCATAATCTTCTTTAGTTTTTAAAGATTTTGGGTATCCTACCATGATTATCCTCCTTAACTGAATGAAAAATATTTGTTATTTTTAATGATAGTAGTGCAAAAGGGTAAATGTTCTTTATATCTTTGTAATTGCTCTTTTAATACTGTTGAATTTGTGCATAGGTACTACCTTTTTCAATTTTACTATTTTTTAATCTAAAAGCCAATACTTTAATTTCTTTATTAAGAATTTTATCAATACTAATCTTTTCACCTATTAATTGTTCGGTAGAAAAGTCACTAAATCTATTCACCAACAGAACCTCCTATGGACTTCTTTAAGTCTTCTAATTGTAAAGACTTTTTAAGATTATAAGCATTAGCCCATTTTAACCAACCCTCAACACTTGCCACTGTAGATAAAGCAGATTCTTTAGATATTTTCTTTACAGTTAATTTATATTTTAAAGCCTTAATATTTTTCTTCATTCTTTTTGCAGTAGACTTTCGAACTAAAATATAGCCAGCTGAAAAATGCCTATAACCTAAAAAATCCACACCCTGCGACGTAGATAGTATATTACATTTGCTTAATTTTAGTTTTAATTTAGTTGTTACAAATTCTTCTATTTTAACAGACATATCTTTTAAGAATTGTTTATCATTAGAAAATAAAAGAAAATCATCACAATATCTTAAATAATACTTTATCTTACAATCATGTTTTAAAAACATATCCAACTCATTTAAATATAAATTCCCAAACCATTGGCTAAGATAATTTCCTATCGGAACATTTGTTGGACTATCTATACTATCAATTATTTCATCTAATAATTTTATGGTTCTTTTGCATTTGATTTTCTTTCTTATAATTCTTTTTAGAATTTCATGATTAATAGAAGGATAAAATTTACTTATGTCACATTTTAGACAAAATCTATTTTTGCGAACATACTCCATACATTTAATACTGCCTTTATGTTGACCTTTATTTTTTCTACAAGCATAGCTATGTGAAATAAATAATTTATCCCATATTGGCTCTAAAATATTCATTATTGCATGATGAACTATTCTGTCCGGGTAAAAAGGTAAAATATAAATAGTTCTTTCTTTTGGTTCATAAATTTTCTTCTGTCGATATCCAGATGTTTTATATGTACCATTTATTAAAGATTCTCTTAATTTTTCAATCATTTCCTCTAGATTTTGTTCAACTTTGATAACCTTTTGTTGCCAACTTTTATGGCGTTTTGCTTTTTTAAAAGCTAATAATAAATTATCCTTATCAATGATTTTATTCCACAGATCTCTATGTCTTTTCATTTAAAAAATTGAAAACAGTGATTTTCGTTTTTGACTACTAACCACTGCTTTCCCCCTTCTTGTATTTTGCAAAACTGCAAGGTAAATATGCTCAGCCATGGGGTAAGACGCGCCTCTTATTTTTCCCCACGTATCCGACGTGCTGCGTGCAGAGTTATTGACATTCACATTAGCCGACGAATTATTGCAATTAGCAGAACGTGAACCTGAATAACCGCTGTTATTCCAGTTAGCGCCCAATAGCAAGTACGAAGCCAAAGACTAATAGCATATCTACCTATTTATATTATACACTAAAAATTCGGTATTGGCTAGTACAAATGTACTAGCCACGTTTTCTCCGATTTACCAATATTTCGTTCAATCGTTATTTAGTTTAATCCTTTAACCGTTTTCGGCTCCGACGCGCCGCGCGCAGAGAGATCGACATACACATAAGCCGACGAAATATGGCAAGCAGCAGAACGTGAACCCGACCAATTGCCGTGAACCCAGTCAGCGCCCAAAAGCAAGCGATAAAGTGTTCCGTATGTTTGTCCATAACTTCTATATGTTTGTCCATAACTTATATCGTCTACAGAAGAGTTATAAACAGAATTTGTCCAACCAGACCCGCCTGCAAAGCCTAATTCCATTGCAAATTGCCATAATACACCGCAACAATCTTCTAATCCTATATTACTAATCATTCTTCTTCCCGCCGTATCTACATGCCCACCTGTAGTATTAGGATCAGAAGAACCTTGAATATTTGTTTGTTCATTAGAACCTTTTGCTCCCATTTGAAATTCGTGTCGCCAAACTAAACGCATTCTTTGTTTTGCAAATTGCTCATAAAAGGCTTCACCATGCCATTTTTTAGTCGAAGCTCCATCAGCAATAACTCCATTATAAACACTGACTAATTTAGTTCCGTCCCAACTTGGCAGATAAATCGCAATCCAACAATCTGTTAATTCTTCATAAGCAAATCCTTCAGGTTCTCCTTTTGGTCTATGTAGTAAATCCCATCTTGTTGCTGGTAATATATCTCCAGTAACATATCCAGATAACGTATGCCCTTCTATAACTCCAACATCTTTACATAAACAATGAAAACCGCCTATTTTACGGCTATTATTAGCTGTGTAACCTGTTGGAACTGTACTATTTAAAGATAATACGAAAATAGGCTCTGTTCCGGAAGTTGGTTCACAAGCATAAATATAAACATCTTTACCCGCTAAATTAGCTGGAGTATCTACTGTAGATAATTGTAAAGATTTATTAATTGTACTAATATAACAATTTCCATTAATATTGATTTTTAAATCTTTCGGAATTGTTACTGTTGTTTTGTTTGTAGTAAATAATTCATCACGATTATAATAATTTGGATTATTTTTAATGCAGGCAACTTCATAATTACTATAATTAGTTAATTGTTGAATTGCTTCTTCTAATTGACTAATATCCAAATTAGAGGCGTTTGTTATTACTCCTATGGCTTGAATAACCCATACTTGATTAATAGATTTAGGTTTTACTTCTTCGCCAGTGTGTTCTGCTCCTACTGAACGAGAGGCATCAAAATCTACAATTTGATGTTGTCTGTCTGAGGGATCCTGATAAATACTGTCCATATTATTATCAGATTCTATTATTTTTAAAGCCCCATTTGCATCAAAAAGTAATCCTCCAGTACCATCATCCCAACTTGTTCGAAAAGTTGCAAATTGTCCAAGAATATTTCTTTGTGTATCTTCACTAAATTGATTAATTTTAGTTATATCAGAATCGGCTCTAATAAATACTCCAGAATAATTTGGAAGTCTAAAATTAGTATCATTTGTCCCATAGCTGAAATAAGGGCAACATAGTCCATTCGTATTATTAAAATATTCATTCCATTCTTGCTCTGTTTTTAGTAAGCTAGGATGCTTTTCTACCCAATTCCAAAGAACTTGATATACTTGACGACTAACCAATTGACCCCTTAATATGATTTGACCTTCTTCAAGTTCTGTATAACTGATAGGATAAATATCTCCGACTATATGCCCAACATAACGAACTTCTGGCTCTTGTGATAATTCCTCTGGATTAATCCATATTAATCCTTTTTTTGTTTCCGTTGGCGGTTGTGAACCTACATACACCATATTTTCATTATTTAATTCATTTAAACAACGAAGAATATTCTGCACTGTAACATTTTGCTGCTTATCAATTTTTTGCATTAGGAAACCTCCCTGAACGTAGTATAATAAATTGCGCCGTCAAAAGCATTCATAGAAATTAAATCATTTCCAATCGTATCTAACAACACACTATGCCTTTGACCATTTTCAATGGCTTCTACGCTTAAAACACCAACACTATCCACTTGTTCAAAAATATTTAATGGTAGTTTATACAAACCTGTAGATGTGTCCTCTTGCCAGCTTATAACCATAAATTCAACTCTAATTGCACCTGTTCCGGTTAATAGCCCGCCAAGATTATCCCATTCTGAACCATTCCAAGCGAAATTTGCTCCATCTGCAACACCTATTTCTTTATCACCTTTCACAACATTATATACATCTCCACTTTCTGCTGTAGAAGGTAAATCTTGATAAGTTGGAACACTTCCTTTGTATTTATAAGCATTGGATAAACCTAACTGTTCGGCTGTTACTTTATGCGGATTATTATAATTAGATAAATGACTATTTATTAAATCAATTAAAGAATTAATAAATTTTATCAATTTTAATCCAGTCAAAACTTTAGTTATATGCTCAAACATTAGTTTCACTACCTTTCATTAAATCGTAAAGGCACAACCTTCCAGCAAAGGGAGCAATAGAACGAAGCTTAACACTTAAATCATTTGGAAATTCCATATCAACAAAAGGAGTTCTTGTATACAAACCATTTTCTAATATTTGAATATTTAATATAGCTTTTCCTGAAGTTTCTAAAGTTAATACATAATCATCTTCTTCTAAAGCCCATAAATCTTCGCTAACTTCATCTGTAAAAATCAAATAAGATGCGGCTTGTAAAAATCTATTATACCATTCTTCAATTTGACTATATTGAATATTTATTTGTTCTGCTTTATTGTTAACATTAGTATTTAAATCTTCAATAACCTTTTGTCGATCTTGAATATCGGCATAAATAGTATCAATACTTTCTTTGGTGCTTAATACTATTTCTGTATTAGCTTGTGTTTTATCTGCATTTAATTTAGAGTTTTCCTCTGACAATTTAGCATTTGTTTCAGATTGTTTAGCATTTGTTTCAGATTGTTTAGCATTTTGTGAATATATTTTAGATTCACCAGCATAACGTCCAGCTTCTGTTTCTGACTTACTAGCCGTCTCTGCGGAAGTTTTAGCCGCTTCTGCATATTGATAAGCTGTATTTGTTGATCCCTGAACTTGATGAAGTAAATCTTCTATATCTGATTTAACATCTTTAACATTTTGATAAATTACATCAATCTGATTTTTAATATTTTGGGAGGCTTCTTGT
>OLPO01002172.1_pt1 | contig 12507 bp, 11 predicted proteins | sample 1672831 | NCBI WGS metagenome assembly OLPO01 (sample SAMEA3136728, study PRJEB25190) | human gut metagenome
GGATGCTTCCCCCGCCGGAATTACTGTCAACCTGCTATACGCCGCCGAAATAACGCTATATTCTTCCCCATCAGCCTGTTTTGTCTTTTTTGCTGTAATGAAATAAGACGTGTCCCTCGGGGCCAGTGTCGGGAGTGTCACCCGTCCGTTTTCATCCGTCACAAGCCCTTCCTGCAGCTCTCCGTCAATATAAATGGATGCACCCGCACAGTCTTTATACCGATTTCCGTTCGCTGTCCGCAGGCGCAGAACCGCATTCTGGTTTTCCTGAATTGTCTGTTCTGTCTGTGTAAAAAAAGCCAGCAATTCGTTCTTCTGCTGAATAAAAAAGTGCAGGTCATCGCCCTCCTGCACCTTTTCACTCAGTGCAGTATTCGCCCACATGACCGAAGCGTCATGGTTCCGGGCATATCCAATGCGTGCGACATCCTTTCGGTCAATTCCCCACAAGCGATAGATTACGCCATCATAAAAGCCTTCTTCATCTGCATGGTAATCATAGCCAGCTTCTGCCCCACCCGGATAGTACTGGTCGTGAGCCGCCTTTATCGCATCGTTCATCGTGTAAGATGATTGCCCGGTTAAGGTTACCGTGCGTCCGGCCATCACATTGCCGTCTTTGTCATCCAAAAATTCACCAAATTTGCTGACACTGACCGTCACCTCGATCTCTGTCGTCTCCGCATCTTCTGGCCCACTCTCCTCCGCCTGCGTATCCAGTGCTGCGGCCTCCGCATCGCCGAGCACCTCGATCCCTTCGATCAGGTCGGTGTCGGCCGCCGGTTCCTCCTCTGAGGGAACCGCCGAATCTTCTGCTGAATCAATCGGCAAATCATCATCGATCACCGGATCATCCTCATCTATCTGCCCGGTCTCTGCCTCTGAAAGTGAAGGCTCCGCAGCCTCCTCCACTTCAACCGGGACGATCTCGTCTGCCAGTGCCGTCATCGGAAGCTGCAGGATCATCAGTCCCACGAGCAGCCAGCCTACCAGACATCTCCATGTACGCTTCATCCTTCTATATCCTCCCTTCCATTTCGAAAAAGGGCTTCTCTTCCGCAGTTGCTCTGAAAGAAAAGCCCTTCTTTGTAAATCGCTATTTTGTTTTTCTGTGTCCGTTTACTTCACAGTCACTTTTACCTTGACTGTTTCGGATCCGGACTTCACCGTGATCGTCGCCGTACCCTTCTTGATGCCTTTGACTTTACCGCTCTTGGTGACGGTCGCGATCTTCTTGTTCGAAGAGGTGTAAGTGATCTTCTCATCACTGTTCTTCGGAGCGACCTTTGCCTTCAGTCTGTAGGTCTTGCCCTTCTTTACTGTGATGTCCTTTGCAACGGTGATCGAACTCGTCTTTGTTTTCGGTACCGTGATCGTCACTGTGACCTTCTTGCTGCCGGACTTGACGGTGATCTTTGCCGTGCCTGCCTTCTTCGCCGTGACAACACCATTCTTGCTGACGGTTGCCACCTTCTTATTCGAAGAAGTGTAGGTCAGCTTCTGAGCCGAGGTGAATGGAGCGACCGTCGCTTTCAGGGATGCTTTCTCGCCCTTCTTCACCGTCAGCTTCTTCTCTGCCACTTTGACCTTACTTGTCTTGACCGCTGTCTTTTGTACCTTTACGGTCACGGTCTTTGTCAGGCCGCTCGCCAGTGTGATCTTCAGCTTCGCGCTACCCTTCTTCTTACCAGTCAGGATACAGGTACCATCTGCATTGCCCTTTACGGTAAATACCTTTGTGTTGGTGGACTTCCATGTTGCCACGGAATCGCCCTTTGCCAGCCCGGTGACCTTCAGGCCCTTCGTGGACTGCTTTGCCTTTAAGGTGACGGTCGATGCATTGACAGTCGCGGTCGGAGCCAGCTTCTCACCGACATCCTTTGTCTCTACGGTGCCGCAGACCGTGCAGGTTCTCTGCTGCTGCTCTGCACCGCTGACTGTCGCGTCTGCTGTCTTTGTCCAGTCACTCCACTGATGCCCCATCGCCTTGATCGTCTGTGTCTTCACATCGCCACAACGGGTACAGGTATCGGTCTGTACGCCATCCTCCGTGCAGGTCGCTTCCTTTGTCACTTTAGAGACATAATCATGGCCAAATGCCGGGATCTCCTGTACGCTGTCCGGATCTGCCTCGCCACATCTCGTGCAGTGTCTGCTCTGGGAGCCTGCTGCCGTGCAGGTCGCTGCTACATCTACCGTGTACTCAGTTGCATAATCGTGTCCCAGCGCTGCCAGCTCTTCTACACTGTCCGGATCAGCTTCATCACACCGTGTGCAATGCTTACTCTGGGAACCTTTCTCGGTACAGGTCGGTGCTACATCTACTGTATACTTATCCGCATAGTCATGTCCCAGTGCTTCTATTGCATCGCCTGCATAGGAGTCGCCGCAAATGGCACAGGTTACGCTTTCATAGCCTTCTTCTGTACAAGTGGCATCTTTAGGTATCGTCTCTTCGCCTTTGCAGTGAACAGCCGTGACTTGTTTTAAACGACTATCTTCACTCGCACAAATCGCAGACCAGCCATCTTTTGTTCCAGCATAACAAACAGTCTTCAAATTTCTGCAAACAAATGCAGCTTCGCCAACCTGAACATCTGCCTGACCAAGAGTAAGATACTGTACTTTTGAGCACGAATTGAATGCATATTTTTCAATACTCTTTGCTGCATTTAGCTGAAGCTGAGTTAAAGCCTTGCATCTTTGAAACGCATTCTCGCCAATTTCCTGAACGTTCTCCAAATTAATCATCTGCATCATTTCATTACCCTCAAATGCAGAAGCTCCTATTTTTTTTACACTGGAAGGTAAAACAACTTCTTTTAAATACCGATATGACGCTGTTGTACTCTTTTTGAACCATTTCATTCCTATACTTTTAATACCGTCTTCAACCACAATTTTTGTAACGGTCTTAGATACAGCACTACCCGTCCACGGACTGGAAGTATTAAAATCTGCTGTTACCTCTTTATTTTTATCAAGCACATCAATGTACAAAACAGTATCCGCATATCGATAACGGAGATTGCAGTCAACCAAATCTGTCCACTGGGATTCTTCGGTATCCGCCATTTCCTGCACCGCTGCCCGTTCTTCCGTCGTATCAGGTGTACTCAACTCTACCGGTTGAATTGACTCAATGGATATGGAAGTATGATCTTCCGATAACTCTGATTCTGCCACTTCGCCATTATCATCAGTCATTTCCACTGATTCTTCTGCAAGAATTTCATTCTCTTCCGCATAGATCATTGAGGGGGGAAGTGTAGAAAATACCAGTGAAGCGGATAACAATAGAATACACTTTTTCCTTTTCATCTCTTCCTACTCTCCTTTACGGTTCCGGAGTCCCAGTGGTGTCACCCCATTCGAAAGAAGAATAATCATAACTCAGAATAATGGCAAAATCAGCATCCTTACACTTCTGATCACTCAAAGTAATATCATCCGGATATGCTGTAGAATCCAGCTTTCCAGTCATCGGACACCACATCCAGGAATTTCCCTCATAAACTCCACCGATATAATTTCCTTCACTGTCTTTATATAATTTAGTATTTCCGCCATTATTCTCTGCCTCATACTTAACCTTAGCGTTTTCATCTGATGCTTTGAGATATGTTAAATACCAATCTTCGGTATTATCTTTATTAGTTACATGAGACCACTCGGTGCTCAAAGTAACTCCAGTATCAAGCATCCCCTTCGTGTTCGGTGCCAATTCTAATGCTTTGTAAATTGACATGGTAGAATTCACATTATGAACTGTAAAAGAAAGTTCCTGAGTCTTAGGCTTATCCTTTCCAATGCTGCGCACATATACGGTCATATCTGCTGCGAAAGCGGACGTATAAGTTCCCATCGCCATAGTTGCTGCTAATACAAGTGCTGATAACTGTTTCATTCTGTTCTTCATACTCATTTTCCTTTCTGCCATTTGGCAATCATCTTCTTTGTTCTCAGTTGCATTTGAATGGGTTAGCTCGTCCATTCGACAGGCTCACACCTGCCTTCTCCTCTCCTCTTATACTAGGAGTATTCTGTAGCTGGCTGTAAGGGTCTCTCTCCCGCGTCGTCCTCTCGCATCCCCGAAGATCATTTACGTGGATAAAAAAAGGACGTACCCAAAGGAGTACATCCAAACTGCGAAATACCGTGCACCCTGAGCTCGAGAGTCTGTGCACGACGTACCAGAGACAGACCTGACTTAGAGCTTAAGCTCATCACAGTAGCGTTCCTGTGCGGGATTCTCACCCGACTTCCTACCCACGCGGATAAATTCCCTGATACGTGTCCTTGCTTTCTATTATACCCCCCCCCGCGAATTTGTCAAGTATTTTTCGCTATTGTCTTTGTTTTTGTCTGAATATTATAGATTTATTCGAACAAAATTACTACATATTCTGTCTAATGCGCTTTATTTTCCTTTCTTTCTCAATTCAAAGATCGGAAATTGAAGTTATTCTATCACTTTTTCTTGCTTTTCTAAAAAGCTTGTGATAGTGTGTGAGTCATTACACCTGCGGTTCGGTTTCGGAAAAGAAGCGGGTGGCAGAAAGGGATTATCTATGAATACTACCAAAGTAGTCCATGTACAGCGCACGATCAACCGGCAGCTCGCACCTTCTTATTCCTGCAAGGATATGAAACTCCCGGTGTGGGCGACCGAGATCGGGCCGGAAGCATTTTCGGAAAACCGGAAAATCGAGACCATCTATTTCCCGCATTCCCTGAAATACATCCGGCATCATGCGTTCCGGCATTGCCTGCACCTGAAACGGATCATCCTCCCGGACGGATTGCTGGAACTGGGGGAAGGTGCTTTTGCGGAATGCTCCGACCTGTTCGCCGCAGTGCTTCCGGCCAGTCTTCGCGTACTTCCAAGAGCACTCTTTGTCGGGGATATGGCGCTGAAAAACGTAACCTTTGCAGAAAACAGCAATCTGGAACGGATCGAACCGCTCGCCTTCCACAAATGCAGGCACCTCTCCTCCATCACGCTTCCGGATACGCTGGCAGAAATCGGCGACCGTGCCTTTTATGACTGCAAGAGACTGAACGCATTCCATCTTCCCTCCGGTCTGAAGAAGGTCGGCACGCAGGCGTTTTATTTCTGTCCGCTCACGGATCAGCCGTTCCCGGAATCGCTGGAATTTATTGCAGAAGCGGCATTTTTCCGCTGTGCGTTTACGTCCGTCGTCCTGCCTCGCTCAGTCACTTATATCGGTGACCATGCTTTCCACGGAAGCAACACGCTCAAATATCTGGAATTTCACCATGACCCGGATTTTATCGGCGCGGATATTGCGAATAAGATTACGGTCATCCGTTGCTATGAGGGATCAAAGGTGGATACGTACTGTAAGGAGTATGGATATCAGACGGAATATCTGTAAATGACGAGGGGGAAATGGGTATGAAAATCTCTATGAATTTTTCTATGGATCAGGATGATCTTGGCCGCTATGCAAATGCCGCAGATCTACGCCACTTTTATGAATCGTTTTCGCTTTCCGGACTGGAAGTGATGCCGCTTGGCGATGATCCACAGCATCTGGTCGAAAAGGATATGGTCGTAGGCGTCCACCTGCGCTGTATCACAGACTGGATGGATCTGGATCAGGAGATGCTACTTGCTCATTACCGGAGGGATCTGGACTATGCCCGCCGTATGCAGGCAGAATATGTGGTCTTCCATGTGACACAGGTCAGCTATGGGGAATCCCTGACGTATGAAATGCGGCACAGTGATGCAGAGGTGGTGGATGCTGCGGCGGCATTTATCAATGAACTGCTTGACGGGCAGGATTACCCGTTCTGGTTTCTGATGGAAAATCTCTGGTGGCCCGGCCTGAACATGCTTGATGCAGACATCACTAGCCGGTTGCTTTCCAAGGTGCATTACGCAAAAAAGGGAATCATGCTTGATACGGGACATTTTATGAATAATCATTACCATCTGCAGACACCGGAAGATGCGATTGTCTGCCTGAATCAGATGTTTGACGCCCATGAGCCGTTGCTTCCGATGATCCGGGGCATCCACCTGAATCAGTCATTAAGCGGTGCTTATATGAAAGACTATTTACAGCATCCACTCACCCCAAAGGATGACCCGGAAGCACTGGCTACACAGGCATTTTTGCACATTTTCCAGATCGATCAGCACCGCCCCTTTACTGCGCCCGGCGTCCGGGAACTGGTCGACCGAATTGCCCCGCTTTATGTGACACTGGAATACATCACCCGTAACCGCAAAGAACATGCACAGTTTCTTAAAGAAGGAACACAAGCGCTGTTTGGCAAATAAAAGACGGCCCACCAGCGTACCATATGTGCAGTACGTCGGCGGGCCATATCATACCTTTGCTTCCCGACACGGTGTCGGGAAGCAGATTCATTCGTCTTCCAGCAAGCTCTTGATATCCATGCTGCGCAGGATCTCCGGCGGGATTTCCAGAATCACGGCCTCTCCTTTTTCCGCTTTTTTCCGGAAGTAGGGCAGGTCTTTTTCGGTCAGGTATTCGATCTCACTCCAATCGTCCATTTCGATTCACCTCCTTTTTGGATTGTCCGTTTGCCGCTATAACAGGCTCTCGCTCACGGTAATCCGGTTCTCGGCCAAAAAAATCTCTGAGAGCTCTTCTTTGGAATACAGGGCCTGGCCCTGATCGGTATGGCAGGCTGTGATGGCATGCTTCTTCATCGGTCCCGCCGCCGTCTGGATCGTCTCGGCCTGTAATGTAAAAAACGGATAGAGCTCCAGTCCTTCATAGAGATAGCCGCCGTACCATTCCGGCAGATACAGACCGTCCCCCGTTTTCTGTATGTCCTTCCAGATCTGCGACTCCTCAAAGATCCCACCATAGCTTTCTACCTGATACCGAAAGGACTGCTTCTGCGCTTCCTCCCCGGTGGCGTCGATATAATAGGTGATCCGGGATAGCTCCGGCAGATGGTCTTTTTTGTGCTGATAAGCCCCAAGCTGTTCTGCCTGACGGTATTCCGTTTTTTCCCATGTGCGGTATTTCTCATCACAGACGGCATCATAGCCCTTGACGATCACCAATGCAAGCTTGTTGTCTAATTTGCGCACTTCATCCGGCGTCAGGATTTCCCGTCCGATCACATCGTAGTTGCGGCTGCTCGACCCGTGGCCGCCCCGGCTCTCCCCAGTCGTCTTTTTGTCAATCGTCTGCTTGCCCAGAAGCTTGGAAATATACTCGTGGGATCCCTGTTCGTTGCCACCCAGATACACGACTGTATCACAGCTCCCGGGTATTTCCTCCCATGCGTCTTTAAATAAGGTCTTTAGCTGGGCGAGATTCTGGATGATAATGTTGCAGGAGATCTCGCGGCTCCGGCAGGTGGCAAGGATGCGTAAGAAGTCGTCCGGGAGTGCGGTATTGGCAAATTCATCCATCCAGAGAGCGACATGGATCGGCAGCTGTCCGCCGTATTTGTGATCTGCAATGTAATACAGCTCCTGAAAGAGCTGTGTGTATAACAGTCCGACAAGGAAATTGTAGGATTTGTCGCTGTCCGGAATAACACAGAACAGGGCCGTCCGCCGCTCCGGATTCTCGTAAATCCCTTCCCCGAGTGTGCGGATCTCCATCTCATCTTCATCGAGCACTCGCAGGATCGCTTCATTTTGCAGGTAAGATAAACGGGAATGGGCGGATATGATGATGCTCCGGATCGTATCTGCCGCACCGCTTACGACTTTTTTGTAGGTAATAAGCGCCGGATGTTCTTCTGGAAGACGGTTCATCAGGATGTCCAGCTCGGAATCTTCTTTACCGCTCGGAGATACTTTTGCCTTATTTAAAAGCTCCATCACGCCTCGGAAGTTCGCCTTCCTGCCCTGCTTTGGAAATTCGTACCAGACATATAAGATGATTGATTGCAGGTACATACTCTCTGCTTTCGTCCAGAACGGGTCGGAAGATGAGGAGCCTTTTGGCGTCGTATTCGCAATCAGGTTCGTGACAAGCTTCACCACATCCTCATCGGAGCGCAGATAGGCGAGCGGATTGTAGCCATCGGACTCTGACATGTTGACAAGATTCAGGACACGGATGCGGTAGCCCTGCAGCTTTAAATAGTTGCCGATATCCCGCAGCAACTCCCCTTTCGGGTCGCAGAAGACGTAGGAACTCTCATGGTTATAGCCGTTTGGCTTGACCACCCGGAAGCTCTTGCCGCCTCCGGGACCGCCGATGACAAGCATGTTGTTGTTTAAGTTTGTCTGCCTCGTATTCAGGCTGATCCGCACGTGTTCCGTAATGATCTTGTTGCGGTGCGGGTCACTGTCCTGCAATTGGCGGTTCAGCTCTTTTGGCTCTGCCAGCCGCGCTGTACCATATTCCCTGCCGGGCATATAGTTGCGTCTGGCAGACTCGTAATACAAGGTGCCGGACAGCGCGGCTGCCACGCAGACCAGGATCGATTTTCCGGTCATCGGCGTCAGCTGTAATGGGAAGGGATGCAGGGCGATGCTTCTTAACTGATCTGCTGCAGTTTTGAAGGTATGATCCGTTCCATACAGGCTTCCGATACAGTACCCCAGGTAGATTGCAAGCAAAAACATTGGGATCAGCAAGACTTTTTGCGTATGCTTTTTCTCTGGCATATTATCTCCTCTTCTGCTGCTCCTGCTCCCGTTCCCGGTCGGCCCATGTGGCAGGCTTGCGCGGCTTTTGCAGCTGTGATTTTTGCGGCTCTGCCTCTGGATGTTTTCCTGCTTTTCCGGTCAGCTCCTGATCGCGCTGCACCAGTATTTTTCTCGTCTCTTCCGGCAGAAGCTTCCAGATCCTCTGCAAATCTTCCGGCTGCTGTCCACCTGCGTTTCTTTCTGATTTTCCGTTTGGGGGCTCTGCGAAGAAGTCCTGCAGGGCTTCAGTGAGCTGCTGGGCTTCCCCACTTCCGGTTTGAATATAATCGGCAGGCCGGATCGGGCCTGCCTTGATCTTTCCGTATTTTCCACTGAAATGGTCGAGGAGAAATGCCCTGCATTTGACCATATCCGACGGGGATATGACATACTGAGTGCGGTTATCCCCGCCGCAGAGGTCTGGCAGGCGGGCATACAAAATACCGTGCTGCTTCATCTCCTTTTCGATCGCATGCAGGATCTTCTTTTCTTCTGTCGAGACATTGAGGAACTGTACTTCATCCCCTTTGATTTTTCGCAGCCGTGCATAGGAGACGCTGCCCTTCCACTTTGCGAGGTAAATGGTATCCAAGGTCTTCGCGGTCAGGATCGCCGCTTTGAGAGACAGGTTCCCGGCAAGGAACATCACCTTGCCGGAAATCACGATCAGCTGGATCGTATCGCTTACTTCACTCATCGGACCGCCTCCCGCTTTTGGTCTGCCCGCTCTGGCCCGTGGCGGGCTTTTGCTTTTTCTTCTTCGTAGCGTGCCGTAATCAGGCTGACAAAGCTTTTTCGGATGTCCGGTGTCGCCGCTTCCACAAGTCCCACGATCCGCCCCTCTGGAAAATCATAGGGGAACAGCACCCGTACTCCCTGCGCTACCTCCGTGATCTGGATGCCGTCGATCTCAATGCCTTCATACTGCATTGTCGCGTAGGCATTCACTTTACCACCGCTGCAGAGCTGTATCCGGATCTCCTCCGGCTCCTTCATTTGGAACCAGCGGTCTGCCGCCTCCCGCGTGGCCGCAAGCACCTGTTCTTTAATGAGTTCCCACAGCACCGGATCCTTAATCCGTATGATCTCTTTCCATGTGCCGTCTTTCTGCTTTTTACGCGGCAGCACTACGATCGTGCGCAGCGCTTCGCCTTCCCGCTGCAGCATCAGTACCTTAACATTCTGAATCCGGAGAATACCGCCCAAGGTCACCGTACCAATGGCAAACAGATCTTTATCTGAAATGATCCGCATATCCGCTCTTATTTCCATTTTGCTCCCCCTTTCTAGCGTCCCATCCGGTCGGGCCTGTGCTCAATGGAGCGTGCTTTGAAGTCTTTGCACATGACAATTTTCTTTTCGGCCTGGTCGTATACGTGTGCGTAATCGGAAAGCTGTTCTTCTGGCGAAAACTGTTCCTCATTGATTTCCCGTATCATAGCAGAAAGCTTCTCCCCACAATCAGTGATGGAACCATGATATCCTTCCATTGGAGCTATCAGGCATTCCTGCGTAGAAGATGGAAGCACGTAGTAACCATTTGGAAATGCTTCGGCGAGCTTTTCACACATTCCCGGATAAAACAACACGGCAGCCCCATTTAACTTTTCTTTATTTGTCAGCACATACAATAAACCATCCTCCTTAAGCTCAATTCCAGATATCTCTTTCACAATCGTTTCCAGCGAATCCAGAGTCGCCGGATAGTCCCGCTCTGTATTGGCTGTTGCGATCTCGAAAAGCCGGTTTTCCGTAATTCCATACATCTTTAATATATCCTGAGTGACCGTAACGCGCCGCTTTCCGTCTTCGGTCAGATAAAGGCTGCACACTGCCGCAATATCGCCCATCGTTCTATGAGGGATCGTTTCGATTAATTCTTTGTGTTTTGTTACCCCCATCGTTGTCAGATAAATCTGGGATCTATGGTTTGCAAAATTCTCAAATCCAGATTGTATTTTTAACCCTTCATTACACATTTCCGCCACTTCCCTGCAGGCCATATCCAGTGGCATTTTATCCTGATACCGTTCATAAACAGGTTCCATTTGAATAGCCGGGTTACATGCAGAACCCGGCATGACTAATTTTAATAAAGTCGGTTCCGTCGGCCCACATTTTTCTTTTTTTAACAATACGCTTACACATTGAAACTTTTCTGGCAGATATTCCTTTACATGCTCTTTCATGTAATCACAAAACGCTTTAAACTCCATCTTTTTTCCCCCTCTCCTTTGCTTCTTCCGTTCTCTGGATTTTTATTGCTGCATCTGCATAGATCTGCAGCCGGTCCTTCTGGTTTTCTTTCTGCACTTCTTCTGTGTGGACCTCAAAATAGAACTGAGGTGTTTTGGTCGTTTGCTTTTTCATGTTCGGTCTCCTTCCTGTATCCTTTCTTTTAACTGCTGATAGGTCAGGCGCTCTGCATCTGTGAGGATCTGTTTTAACTTCCCGGCGGTGCAGGCCGGGTCTGCGATAGCTTTGCGGATCAGTCTTTGCTTCCGCCACACATCAAAGCGGTTCGGTGCGGCCTTGGTCAGCCCGGATTGCAGATACTCATACTGCTCTTTTGCCTGTTCCTGCGTCTGCTTCAAAGATTCGAGCTGAAGCGAAAATTGTTCCAGCCGCTGCCCGATCTCGTTTAAGACTGCCGCGATGTCGGACGTGTGCTCCTGTTTTTGTGCGATGGCTTCTGTAAACAGCTCGATCACCCTTTGCTCTTCCGTCTCTTTCCGAAAAAATCTGGAAAGTACAAAGTCCTCTCCGGCAAAGAACGCCATGCTCCGGATCAGGTCGAGATCCTGCGATGAGATGCCCGCATCGTCCTGAAAAAAATGCCTGATAAAAGAATCGGAACAGCCCTGACTCACCATGAGAAAAAGCTGTTCCCGTTTGTGGATGTATGGTTCTTCCTGCAAATAGTCATATTGCAAAAGCAGCTGTTCGTAACGCTCCTGCACAGGCTTCTGATTTCGCCGGACGATGTATGTTACCGGTCGGTTTTCCAGATGTATCCCTCCTCTCTGTCTGAGCAGCTTTTCTGGTGTTGTCGGTCATTTTCTATCTGCTCTGTCTGCTTTTGGATTGGCTGCTTTTGCCGCTCCTGTGATTCGGTAAACAATTGATACGTCTCTCTGGCCAGGCGATGCTCCTGCCGGATATCCCGTAATGTGACTTTACACTTTTCGATCTCCTGCAGTTTTTTCAATCCATTGTCCTCCGGATTGCGCCGGTATTTTTTCCAGAGCAGATCCTTCTGCCGCCGTGTTGCCTGCTGTTCCTGTTCCAGTGCTTCAAGACGATCCCGCAGTGCCTCCGGCGTCCCGATCTCCTGATCAATGAGATATGCGAGTGCATCTGAGAGCTTCTGCACCTCGAGAATGTCCTTCCGGTATCTCCACGCCTGCTTTCGTCCCGGCTTCCGGATGCCATAGGTATTGTTCCATCTCCGGTAAAATTCCTTCTGGAAGGGCGTCATTTTAAAATGCGGTGCGCGCTGCACTTTCTGATAAAAGACGGCTTTTATAACGGCTCGGTCGCCATAGGTGCGGTATCGGTATTCTACCTGTAAAAGCCCTTTTTCCTGTATACGCTGACAGATCTCCTGCTTTCCATACCCTTTTCCAAGCCGCCCGGTACGTACCGGACGTTCGCGGCCTTCCGGGCGCAGGGATAAATATTTACCGTCCCGCACCGCGTAATGCTCCCGTCGGAACCATGCGAGGAATGCCTCATAGCTGTCCGTCTCATGGATCGCCTGATCGATGTCGTCCCTTATGATGTCATACCAGCGATACGATGGCTTTTCCGGTCTTTTACCAGCCTGCCAGTCCTGGTACTGCATGCCC
>OLPO01002173.1_pt1 | contig 12502 bp, 10 predicted proteins | sample 1672831 | NCBI WGS metagenome assembly OLPO01 (sample SAMEA3136728, study PRJEB25190) | human gut metagenome
CAGCGACATCGTGATCGAAGCGTCGACACAGGGTGAAGCGGCGGTTTCTGGAGAGGAAAGACGGCGGCTTTTTATGTGATGCTGGTGCTGATTGGAATCCAGCTGTATTTTGTTGCTGCACTGCAGGAAAACGGCAGTGCGGATGCAGCGTATTATGTGGGAAGTGTGACAACGAACCTTGCGACAGATTCCATCAGCAGCTTTGACCCATATACAGGAAAAGCACTGGATTTTTTTAACATCCGTTATGTGTTCAGCATGTATCCGGCAGCAAATGCAGTACTGTGCCGTTTAACGGGCCTTCATCCGCTCGTAGTGACGAAGGTGATTCTCTGTATGATGACGGTAGTTTTAAGTTATCTCGTCTATGCACAGATCGGAAAGGCGCTGTTAAAAGAAAAACAGATGGTATGGGTGCTCCTGTGCTTTATCAGTGTTGTGAATCTGAATTTTCATACGATCTTTTCGAATGCGTCGTTCCTGCTGACGAGGGGATACGAGGGAAAGGCCGTATTGTGCAATATCATCCTCCCGTTTCTGTTTTATCTTGGCCTGCGCATGTATCAGGAGAAAAACGGAAAGAGAGTCTGGCTGCTGTTTTTCATGACAGGCGTCGCTGCGATTGACCTTACGATGTCATCCATGATGACCGTACCGGTGGCCATGAGTGCTGTGATTCTGCCGAATCTTGTGCGGAAAAAACGCTGGGGACAGAGCGGGCTCTATCTGCTTGCTGTGCTGCCGTGTGTGCTGGTGCTTGGGGTCTATCTCCTTGGTGTGCGCGGTATCCTGCAGATTCCGGTTGTGCGGTAGAAAGGAGAAAATGTGGGCGGAATAAATCTGAATGAGAGCGGCCTCGATTTTGTGAGACAGGTCTTTGTGACGTTTGGAGGAAACACAACCGTACTGACGCTGTTTCTGCTGTCGGTGCTGTATCTCGCTTTAAAAGGAAAAAAGGAAGAGCGGTATGTGTTCGTAACAACCGCTGTTTTTCTGGCCTTTACGGTATACAATCCATTTGCGGTGAAATATATCCTGGGAAAACTTGGAATGGTCAATGTCTATTACCGGTTTTTCTGGATTCTGCCGATGGTACTGACCATCGGATATGCCTGCACGAAAGTTGTGGGCGGGCAGAAAAAAGGCTGGAGACGGTATCTGACCGCGGCTGCGCTGGCAGCGGTCATCTGTTTTGGCGGAAATTCCGTACTGGCTGGCGGACTGCCGAAGCTGCCGGATAACCAGTACAAGATGCCAGATGATCTTCTGGCCGTCTGTACGGTGCTGCACGAAGAAGCGGGAGAGGGAACCGTAAGAGTTGTCTTTGAACCGGATTTCAACCTGATCGTGCGGCAGTATGATGCTTCGTTTGAACTGGTTCTGGACCGCGATATGGTTCTGACCTATCAGGGCTCCAATACGGTATCAACTGATGCACTGACCGAGCAGGAAATTGAAGACGAAACAAAGATCCTTCAGATTATCACACAGATGGATCTGTCGCTGGATCAGAAAGAATTTTACAGAAGTCTTAGGGAAATGAATGCAGAGTATATTGTACTTTCGAGCAGTTCAGCGGCAGTATCCTATGTGGAAACAGCGGGGTGCATCCCGGTAAGAGAAGTAGAAGGGCATATCATTTTCCGCGTGGAAGAAAAGTAAGAAGGAGGACTTGTTTTTGAATAAGGCAAAAGATTATATTCAGCTGCACCTGAATATCCTGCTGTTTTCTCTGACGAGTGTGTTCTCGAAAGCAGCATCGGTTCAGCTGAACCGGGGAGGAATCAAAAATCCTCTATTATATGTATTTTTATTTCTGATGGTTGCAAACTGTGGCATTTACGCTATTGCATGGCAGAAGGTAATCAAAAAATTCTCTTTGTCAACCGCATATGCAAACCGCAGCGTCTATCTGATCTGGTCCCAGATCTGGGCCGTGCTCATTTTTCATGAAAATCTGACGGTAAAAAATATCATCGGCCTTCTGATTGTGCTGGTGGGAGTTATGGTGGTGCAGCGATATGAATAAATATATGATTTTAATGTTTCCTTATAAGGAAACATTAAAGATTGATGAACATATGTACCATTTTTCAGAGCAAGTTATACCGATGAAAATTAATGAATTTTCATTGATTTCTGTAAACACTGTTGATGGTAAATCTTTTGAAGAATCGTATTATCCTGATCAGCAAGTACTGCTGGTTTACAAAAAAAATTGTGAAAATATGGTTTTACTTTCTGAGGTGACTAAGGGATCTGTAGAAGCCCAGCTAAGAAAAGACAATTATGATTGGGAAAAAAGATTAGATATTTTAAAAGAGGAATTAGGAGCAGCAAATGATGAATTACGTGAACAAATATCAGGAAAAGAGAAAGAAATAGAAATACTTAAAGCTGCTGTACATGAAAAAGATTTAGTTTTACAAAATGAAACATTGAGATTAGAAAATGAAAAAGTAAAATTAGAAAATGAAAAAACACAATTGACAACTAAAATTGTTGAGTTAGAAAAGGAAATAGAAAATAAAGCAAACGTTATAAAAGAGGCAGAAGAATTTAAAAGTGAAAATAGTGGAAATTTAAATGCGATAGACAGATTAAATAGAACTATTGTTGAGAAGGATAATATTATTCTTCAGGCGCGATCACTTTGTTTAAATATAAATTCGAAGACTTCATATAAAATACTATGTGCATTTTCGCGCTTTGTAAAGCAATTTTTAGTTGGTTCCATTGCTGAGAAGAAAAAATTTTTGGGTATTTGTAAACGTTGCATTACAAGAGAAAGCAGTGAATTTTCGAAAAATGATGGATATAATATGGTATTGAATATAGCTAATATTTTGGATTCATCAAATGCTGTCGAGATACCTGCTCAGATTATAGAAAATACAGAAATAAGCTGTGAGGCAGTAATGAGTAATGAAATTAATCCTAATGAAATTAATTCCATTACAGAAAAGTGTTTACAGCAAAAATATAATAAATCAGATATAATCATCTTTTCTGTTATAAATTATGAATTTAGATATCAACGTCCACAGCACTTTGCAACTCGATTTGCAGAAAATGGGCACCGCGTTTTTTACATAAATGCAAATTTTGTTAATAAAGAATGCATAAAAAATGTTTCTGAAAATCTATACGTGGTAGATTTTTATAATGAAAAATGTAATGCTATTTATTATGCACCAGATTATTCAAATTTTGAAACGTGGTTCAAGGAAAAAATGGACAATTTGATCAATTTGTATGCCATCAGAGATGCCATTACAATTTTGGATTATCCTAACTGGATTAATGGGGCAGAATATTTAAGAAAAAGTTATGGCTTTAAAATTGCAGTAGATTATATGGATGATTTTACTGGATTCTTAGGAACAACGACAAACGCATTAAAGGACAATTGCATTCATATGTTAAAAACCAGTGATATGGTTGTTGCTAGCTCAAACTTTTTACATGATATTGCGATTAAATATGCCAATAAAACAAGTATCGTAAGAAACGGTACGGAAGTAGAGCATTTTTATAAAGCATTTGAGATGGAAAATCACAAGCAAAGACCTGTTATTGGATATTACGGAGCCGTGTCACATTGGTTCGCATGGGAAAAGGTTTGCTATGTGGCAAAAAATATGCCTGAAGCAGACATTGTAATTATTGGTGAAGTGACAGAACACAGGGATAAATTGGAAAAGTATTCAAATATTAAATTATTAGGAGAAATGAAATATGAGGATTTGCCAAAACATTTGGCTTATTTTGATGTGTGTTTGATTCCATTTGACACTTCTACTGATTTAATTAAAGCAACAAATCCTGTGAAATTTTATGAATATCTAAGCGCAGGTAAAAGAGTGGTTGCAACTGAAATTCCGGAATTGGAACCTTTTAAAGATGAGTATGTATACATGGCAAATGATAATCAAAAGTTCCTTGAGTATGTACAGCTGTGTTTAGCACATAAAGATGAATTGAGAAATCCGGAAGAATGTATTACATTTGCTCGAGAGAACGATTGGCAGAAGCGGTACGAGAAATTTGCAGAAGCATGTATGGAAGCCGTTCCAAAAGTCAGTATTGTTGTTTTGACGTATAATAATTTAAAATTAAATAAGTATTGTGTTGATAGCATATTGAATAAAACTGCATATTCAAATTATGAATTAATAATTCTAGATAACTGTTCAACTGATGGTACAGTTGAGTATTTAACTGAGTTGGAGAAAAAACAGAATCCTCATGTAAAAATTATTATTAATAAACAAAACAGCGGATTTGCAGGTGGTAATAATATTGCAATAGACCAGTCAACTGGTGATTATGTTATGCTCTTGAATAATGATACTGTCGTTACACGAGGCTGGTTGACAAATGCAGTTAAACATATGGAAAATAATCCTAAATATGGAATGTGTGGTGCTGTAACAAATTCTATTGGAAATGAAGCAATGATTGGAGTTAACTATAAAAACCTGAAAGAGTTGGATAATTTTGCATTTCAGTATACAAGACAGCATAATAATGAAATTTACACGGATGTTGATCGTTTGGCTATGTTCTGTACCTTGATTCGAAAAGAAATCATGAATCAATATGGAAAATTAGATGAAAACTATCAAGTAGGAATGTTTGAAGATGACGACTACGCGCAGGTTGTTGAAAGAGCAGGCTACAGCTTGATTATTGCAGAGGATGTATTTGTACATCATGTAAACAATGCTTCCTTTAAAAAACTTCAATCAGAAGAATATAAGAGGATATTTGAAAAAAATAAGGAATACTTTGAAAAGAAATGGTCTGTTAAATGGAAAATGCCTAAATATAGAGATGGTGTGACTGCTGTGATTAATGAGGGAATGATGGTGGTTCCGGTAGAAGGAAAATAAGATAGGAAGGGGACGCGATGAATAAGAAGAAAAATATACTGTGTGTCTTTGGCGTGTTAGTTTTTTTGGCATGTATAGTTTTTTGGAACGGATTTATGAGAAAAAGTGATTTCTCATGGACGGTGCAACAAGACGGATATTGGAATGCTGTTTTTGAAATGTGTATTGCATATTGGATTTTTCTTATGATATGGTGTTTACAATTTAAAACTAATGTATTCAGAATTGTATTAACTGTAGGAGCAATTTTAGTATTTGCCTTTTTACATTCTTTTTTTTATGCAGTGATAGTGAGTGCTCTTTATGGTTTGATGATATATATGACAGGATATATAATAAATAAAAGTATATTCCGGAAAAAAAGTTTGCCTTTAGGAGAAATTCATTTCTGCTTTGTAACTGGAATGGCATGTTTAATAATATTAGTTGGACTTGCGTCAGTGCTGAAGGTAGGAACAGCAGAGAAAATTAGAGTTATTTTTTCTATTCTTTTCGTAATAGAACTTTTGATTTGTTGCAAGGATATAAGAAAGAAAATTATAGAAGCTTTTCAAAAAAAAGAAAATAACCTATTGGGTGAAAAACAAAATCTTAAATATAGTGCTATAATAGCACTTATTATTACAATGTTTACACTTGTTATTTGTAGAGCAAATTTAGGAATGGATTATGATTCATTATGGTATGGTTTGCGATCTGAGTTTGTATTAGCTCCATATACGGGAATTTATGATAAAGTAACGTTGATGGGATGCGTTTATACATACTCGAAAGGTATAGAGGTATTAGCACTCCCATTTTCCGGTTTATCAACATATAGTTTTATATTAGGTGTTAACGTTTTATTCTGTGGCATGACATTATGGGCGATTTACGATTTAGGGAAAATTGCAGGTCAAAAGAAAAGTTGCATCATTATGGTTGCTTTTGCCGCTTTAACACCATCAATTATGAACTTAGCAGTTACAGCAAAATCAGATATGGCAACGATATATCTGCAGATTGTCGTTTTAATTTACGCAGTTAGGGCTATAAAGGAAAAAAGTGGTGAATATTTGGCAATGGCATTTTCCATTGTGTTATTATCTTTTGGATTTAAGCCATCAAGTATAGTATTTTCTTCTTTGATAATAATTGCAATTTTAGCTTTTGCCATTATATATAAAATTAAGATATGTATAAAAGCAATGATTAATGTAGTGGTGCCTTTTTTAGCTGTTGCTGTGTTGTGGGTACGTACATGGTTGCTTACTGGATATCCGATTACTTCGTTATTAGTATCAATTTTTGAAAAATTGGGATTTTATCCGAAGTATCCGTATACACTTCCTTCAGCAAATACAATGTCAGTGAAAGAGCTATTCACTACAGGCGCAATTTGGGAACGTATCGGAAGGTTATATAGGATTTTTTTTACACCAGATGGTGGAGATATAGTTACATTAGAAATTACTTGGTGGGGAATCTTATTTTCAGTTCTTTGGATTGTAGCTATGCTGTTGATTTTTATACATCCTATTAAAACACTAGAAAAAATCAAAAATGATAAGATATATGCATTTCAAACAGTTTTATTAGTAATGTGTAGTGCGGTAAGTATTGGGTGTATGTTAATTTTAACAACTCCAGATGGGAATTATTTTATGTTAATGCATGTTTTGACATACTGGTTCATTGCGCAAGAAAGTGAAAATTGGGAAAAGGCAGTAAAATATAAAATATGCCTTATTGGAGGACCATTAGTTGCTTGTAATTTTCTTTTATGTATTGCAATAAGTAGTTCTTGGATGGTTGGAGTTACGCCAATCAATTTAAATAATAGAGGATATTACAATCATAAAAAATTATATGTAGAACCATACATGGAAGGTAATGGGTTATCTGAAATATATGAATATTTGTTATCAGAATATGAGAATGGAAATATTAGAAGATTAATAGGATTTTCCGGAAAAGAACAGGCTATGCATTCTTTGCCAGCGATAATTGAGAGTTGTGTACATCAACAGGGGTGGGCTGCTGAGACGATTGATACGGCGCAGCATTTGGAAAGATTTATAAAATATGCGGATGTTGATGGATTGCTGGTGGAAAAAGAGTATATTAGCAGTCAGGAAAATTATGCAAATATTTTAGCTAAATTAGCTGAGGATGGATATTTGCAAATAGAATTTGATACTGATGGTTTTTTACTTGTAGATATAGGAGAAAATCAGAAAGATGAGAATACAATTCAATATTTTAAAAATATATTAAATTCATTATAGTAAAGAGAGGAGAAAAAATGATTAGCTTTAACGTACCGCCCTACTGCGGAAAAGAAGAAGAATATGTAATTCAAGCTATGCGTAATCACAAGATCTGTGGAGATGGAGAATTTACCAAGAAGTGTTCAAAGTGGATTGAAGAAAAAACTGGAACAGAAAAGGCTCTTTTAACAACTTCATGTACGCATGCAACAGAAATGGCTGCATTGTTATGTGAAATTAAACCAGGAGATGAAGTTATTATGCCATCCTATACATTTGTGTCTACAGCAGATGCATTTGTATTGCGTGGTGCAAAGGCTGTATTTGTTGATATTCGTCCAGACACAATGAATATTGATGAAACAAAAATTGAATCTGCAATAACGAAAAAAACAAAAGCGATTGTTCCAGTTCATTATGCAGGAGTAGCCTGTGAAATGGATACGATTATGGATATTGCTAGAAGACATAATTTACTGGTGATTGAAGATGCAGCACAGGGAGTGATGAGTTCCTATAAAGGGAAAGCATTAGGAACAATTGGCGATTATGGATGCTATAGTTTTCATGAAACTAAAAATTATTCAATGGGAGAAGGCGGCGCACTTCTGATTAAAAATGCAGATATGATTGAAAATGCAGAAATCCTTCGTGAAAAAGGTACTAATAGAAGTAAATTCTTCCGTGGACAAATTGATAAATATACTTGGGTAAATTATGGATCATCTTATTTGCCGAGTGAATTAAATGCTGCATATTTGTGGGCTGAATTGGAAATGGCTGATGAAATAAATAAAAATAGGCTTGAGTCATGGAATCATTATTATTCAGGCTTAAAAGAATTAGCAGAGCAGGGAAAAATTGAGTTGCCAACAGTACCAGAAGGTTGTGTACATAATGCACATATGTTCTATATTAAGGCTAAAAATTTAGAAGAAAGAACAAAATTGATTGCTTTTATGAAGGAACATGGTATCGGATGTGTATTTCACTATATTCCTCTTCATTCAGCACCAGCTGGTAGAAAATTTGGACGTTTTCATGGAGAAGATAAATATACTACAAAGGAAAGCGAAAGATTGATGCGTTTGCCTATGTACTATAATTTAAAGGCTGACGATGTAGAGAAAGTAATAGATACGATAAAATTATTTTATAAAAAATAAATTATAGGCGAAGGCGAAAAAGATGAAGATATCAACAGTAATTCCGGTATATGGTTGTAAGGCTGCACTTCCAGAACTACATCAGAGATTATCCAAAGCACTTTCTCAAATTACAGAAGATTATGAGATTATTTTAGTAAATGACAATTGTCCTCAAAATTCATGGGAAGTTATTGAAACACTGTGTAAGAATGACTACCATGTGAAAGGCATTGAATTATCTAGAAATTTTGGGCAAATGAAAGCTATTTTGGCTGGATTGGATTATGCTTCTGGAGATTGGATTGTTGTAATGGATTGTGATTTGCAGGATCGTCCAGAGGAGATAATCCACTTATATGAAAAAGCTCAAGAAGGATATGATGTTGTTTTTGCACGAAGAAAGAAGCGAAAAGATAGCAAAATAAAAGTATTTTTAGCAAATCAGTTTTATAAAATATATCGATTTGCAACAGATGGAAATTATGATGGAGCTGTATGCAATTTTAGTATAGTACGCCAGGATGTTATTAAGAACTATTGTAAGATGCGGGAGCAGCACAGAGGTTATGTTATGTACATACGATGGCTTGGTTATAAACAAGCTGTTATTGATGTAGAACATGATGAACGTTATGAGGGGAAATCTTCGTACAATTTGAAAAAAAGAATTAATATGGCAATAGAACTTCTTACCTCACAATCCGATAAAGTTTTAAGATTATTTGTGGGACTTGGATTTGCAATGAGTTTGATTGCGTTTTTAATTATTATTGGCTTGATAATTTATCGTTGTGTGGCACAGGTATCTGTTGGATGGACGAGTTTAATTGCTACGGACGTTTTGCTTGGCGGAATTATTATAATGGTGATTGGTGTAGTTGGTATATATGTTGGAAATATTTTTATGCAAACAAAAGAACGACCGTTATATGTCGTTAGACAAATTCTAAATGATGAAAATGGGGAACAAGGTAAAGAAAAGGATAAAAAAGAATGAAAAAAATAGTGATATTTGGGGCTACTGGAAATATTGGTGCATATTTAACCGATTATTGTAAAGACCATTTAAAGGGCACAGATTATGAAGTTGTGGCTGTGGGGCGTAGGAACACAGACTATTTTGAAAAAAATGGAATTAAGTATGTAAAGGTAGATATATGTAACGAGAAAGATTTCTCTAATCTTCCTCAAGATGATATATATGCAGTAATTAATGTTGCAGGTTTGTTGCCTGCATATTTAAGGGAATATGATCCGTTTGCGTATGTAGAAACTAATATTAAGGGTGGATTAAGAATTCTTGAGTATGCAAGAAAAAATCATGCAGATAGAGTATTATATACGCAGACTTGGGCTGAGCAAGCTGGTTATTGGGGAAAAGAAGAAGTGCTTTCACCAGAATTACCGAGAAAACTATTGTATACTGGAGATCATGCGTTTTATGCAATATCAAAAACAATGATTGTAGAAACTATGGAACATTACAAACAGGAATATGGTTTGAAAAATTTTGTGTTCCGTTTGCCAAATGTTTATTTGTATCATCCAGATAAATATTACTATGTTGACTGTGTGCAGAAACCAATTGCATATAGATATATGATTGATCGTGCTGCTAAGGGCGAACCAATTGAAATGTGGGGAAATCCAAATGCGTTTAAAGATATTTTATATGTTAAAGATTTGTGCCAGATGATGTTTAGGGCATTGTTTGCCAATGTTAATGGTGGTACATATAATGCTGGAACAGGAGTGAAAACAACATTACAGGAACAAATAGAAGGAATGGTTCAAGTATTTTCTCCTAAAAATCATCAATCTGAAATTATTAGAAAACCTGAGAAGAGTAGCTTTGTAAGTTTTGTTATGGATATTGAAAATGCTAAGAAAGATTTGGGTTATGAACCAGAGTTCACATATATGAAATATCTTGAAGATTACAAAAAAGAGCAAGAACTTGGGCGTTTTAATGAACTATGGAGGAAAAAGTGAAAAAAATAGCAATCATTGGAGCTTCCTATTTACAGGAGCCATTAATTGAAAAAGCAAAAGCCATGGGGCTTGAAACCCATGTTTTTGCATGGGCTGCGGGAGATATAGGGGAAAAAACCGCAGATTATTTTTATCCTATTAGTATAATCGAAAAAGATGAAATATTGAAAAAATGTCAGGAAATAGGCATTGATGGAATCTGTAGTATTGCAAGTGATTTAGCTGCTATAACAGTAAACTACGTGGCTGATAAGATGAAACTTGTTGGAAATTCACCTGAATGTGCAATGATTTCAACCAATAAGCATTTAATGCGAGGAGCCTTTGAGAAAAATGGTGATCCTTCACCAAAGAGCATATTAGTTTCGTCTATTGATGATCTTAAGGAGATACATTTGACTTATCCAGTTATTGTTAAGCCAACGGATCGCTCTGGCAGTCGCGGAATTACAAAATTAAACTCCGAAAAAGGGTTGGACGTGGCGATTGAAAATGCAAAGGAACAAGGTTTTGAAAAAAAGGCACTTGTTGAGGAGTTTGCTACTGGACAGGAATATAGTGTTGAATGTATATCCTTTGCAGGAGAACATCATTTTCTTGCAATAACACATAAATATACTACAGGGGCTCCACATTTTATTGAAACTGGACATTTGGAACCGGCTCCAATTTCAAATGAAAAATTAGAAGAAGTGAAAAGTGTTGTATTTCATGCCTTAGATAGTTTAAAAATTACAAATAGTGCATCTCATACAGAATTGAAAATTGCAAAGGATGGAACTATTCGACTTATTGAAATCGGAGGTCGAATGGGGGGAGACTGTATTGGAAGCGATTTGGTTGAATTATCTACTGGCGTAGATTTTGTTAAGGCAGTTGTGCAAATTGCACTTGGTGAGGTACCTGATGTTAAGGCATATCACGAAGGGGCAGCTGCGGGTGTTCATTATATATTTGGCGAAAAAGATAAAATAGTACTTGAGCAATTAAAAAAAGAACATCCAGATTATCTTATACGTGAGGAAATAAACGGAGATGGAGCAGAAACTATAACGGATAGCTCAAGCAGATATGGAATGTTTCTGATGAAAGCACCAACAGTGAAAGATTTACAGGCATATTTGCCAGTACAGGAGGAGCAGGTGTGAATAAGTCAAAAATAAAAACATTATTTTTATTGCATATCATGCTAATGATTTACTCAATGAGTGGTATTTGTAGCAAAATGGCAGCTAAAGAAAATTTTCTTAGTTTTAAGTTTTGTTTTTACTATGCCATGATTATTGTTTTGCTGGGATTTTATGCTATTGGATGGCAACAAATTATTAAACGCTTACCTTTGACAACGGCATTTGCAAATAAAGCAGTAACTGTTGTATGGGGAATTATTTGGGGAACTGTTTTTTTTCATGAATCTATTTCAGTTGGAAAAATTGTTGGAGCAGCGTTAGTGATTTTTGGAGTAGTTGTTTATGCAAGAGCAGATGAGGAAGTGAAAGATGAATAAAACAACAGTTATGTACGCATGTGTTCTATTAGCGGGAGTGTTCATCAGCGCAATTTCACAGGTTATGTTAAAAAAAGCGGCAATGAAAAAATATGACTCTCCGATTAAAGAGTATTTAAATCCATTAGTTATTATCGCCTATGTAATGTTTGTTGGAACAACCTTTTTATCTATAATTGCATATAAGGGAATTCCCCTTTCTATGGGTCCGATATTGGAAGCAACAAGCTATATTTATGTGACTTTCTTTGGGGTGAAAATCTTCAAAGAAAGGCTTAATTCAAAAAAAATAGTTGCTTTAGGATTGATTATTTGCGGAATTGTTGTGTATGCGTTATTTTAAAAAAGTTATTACGTGGTAAATAGAGTATGAGCCAAGAATTATGTAATAGAGATAAAATAAAAAGTGCAAGTGCAGTTAATGAGTATTGTATTCAGAATGCTTGATATGAAAATAAAAATGTTATTGTCCAAAGGGAAGGCATTACAATTTTCGATGATGAAGTTGAGGTAAGTGTATCAAATATGAACAGCTATTTTTTAGTGAACATTATGTGGGAAGAAAATGGCTGTGACTATAAAGAAAAAGGCTTGTATGGGTATTATAGTACCTATTATAATAAAATGAAATATCATAATGATATTTCATATCAGACTGTAGACAAAGCCCTGCTTTTGCAGGGTTTTGCTATTGTTGGAACCGCTTTTCTG
>OLPO01002175.1_pt1 | contig 12493 bp, 18 predicted proteins | sample 1672831 | NCBI WGS metagenome assembly OLPO01 (sample SAMEA3136728, study PRJEB25190) | human gut metagenome
AAAAATAATTTACACAATTTTGATGAAAAATGCAAATTTGGATTGCACAGCGACATAGAGAAATGCATTTGTTAGTATCATTGTACCATACTATGCATTCCTGTCAATAATTATTACATGTGTTTATTTAGATTTTGTTGTAGATCCGAAACCTCCATTACGCTTTTCAGTAGCATTATCATCTTCTGTGATTCCATACTGAATGAAAATTCCCTGAGCAAAACCATCACCAGCTTTGACTGTCATAGTCTTGTCACCTTCGTTTACAACCTTAATAAAAATGTGTCCCTCATTATCAGAATAAAAATAATCTTCGTCCAAAATACATACTGTATTTGATAGTCTCATACGATATTTGAATCCTAATCCGCTGCGTGGGAATCCCATCATAACCCATCCTTCATTCATCTCACATCGAATTCCAGTAGGAATTTTAATCGTTTCGCCAGGTGATAATGTGAATCCAATTGGTGAAAAGAAGTCATAACCTGCACTACCTTTTGTTGCTCTTTTCGGTGCGTCAATTCCGCAATAAATTTTTCTTATTATTTCATCATTTACACCAACGAACTCCTCTCTCCAATCTTTAACAAACTGTTCCCAACTTACCTTACTAAATTTAGCAATTCTCTGCATCTTCATTATCTCCTTTTAAAATATTTTTCTCAGTCATCTCTTCAAAAATTTCATCAAGTTTTCGTTTAACTTTCTCTAATACTTTATTCTCTGCACATAAACTTGTGTCGTAATAAGCTGTGTAAATCATGTCAGAATTGTTATCGATCACATCATAACCAATGTAATTGTCAAGACATGAGACGAGAAAATTTACGCTGATAATTGGAATCTTTTTATATGTATATAATGGAACTGAAAGTTTGTAATTCAGTCCATGTTTTCTGAAACCATACGCAACTAAATCTTCGTGCTTACATTTTTTACTCAACTTTAATTGTTTCATTTTTCTTCACCTAATCTCTTCTTTAAATAAGAAATATATTCATTCCAGAAACCTTCTTCGTGAATAAATTCTTTACCATTTAGCATCTTTTTTCTCATTAATTTTTTCATATCAACCGATTTATATTGCTTGTTTTTCGACATAACATTGCTAATAAAATCGCTCGTAATTCTTGAGAGCTTTAATTTATCAGACTTAGGAATAGAGTCGTTTATACTTTTATATTCTCTCAACTGGTCATCACTTATTTCATACTTTCGTTTAGGTAAATTCTTTGTACTGAAGCACCATAAATTCTGTGCTGTCCATCAATCGCCCAAAGTCTTTTACCAAACAATAATACTTTCGGTTCGTCCCACTTGTAGGAATTATAATTGTTGCCGATTGAGTAAGCTCTTTCTAGCTTGATTCTTCTTTGCCAATCTGGAATATGAATTTGCATTGGATCAACAACCATGAGCAATTTGTCTCCTACCCTGGAATTGTTCCTTGCCATTTTAATCATGTTTGAAACCAACAATTCCTCGTTTTTACCTACGAAACCATTTTCCTTTCTTACTTCCTGCATTTCCTTTTCTGCTTCCTTTGCCTTTAAATAAACTCTTTTACACATATCTTCTACCTCTTTCTCTTCTTTTATTTTGTTTTGAATTTGTGGAATTTTCCGCATAAAAATAACACCCTACGTTGTGTAAGGTGTTATAAAATAATACTGGATTTAATTTATGTTTCGGTTAAGCCTATATAAAGCAGTCAATATAGGCTATTTCCGTGCAGTCATAGGAACAAATTCTATTTTCAGAGCCATTCCCATTCCAGCAGCCAATCTCTTGAGCATTTTTAATGACGGATTTCTTGTTCCGTTTTCAAGCTTGCTAATATCTGCTTGGTTGATTCCTGTTCTTTCAGCAAGTTCTTTTTGCGTTAAATTTTGAGCAATTCTATTATCAATCATTGCTCGAATGACATCCATCTCTGGCTGAATGTCATCCCATTCTTTTTTAAATTCAGGATCTTTAAGCTGTTCATTTAATAAATCTCTAAATTCACTCATTTTATTTACCATTCCTTTCTATAAAATCTATTCGACTTTCTTTGGCAATTTTGATTTCTCTTTGTGGAGTTTTTTGAGTCTTTTTAGTAAAACCATTCGTTAATATTATTCTCCCTTCATAATAGAAAAAATATAACACTCTTGTAATATCTGTTCCCAATTTACAACGAAGTTCAAATATACCATCACCTAAATGTTTACTGTATGGCTCTCTTAATTCATTGCCATAATTTTCTAACATATCAACCAAGTGAAACATTTTCGCTTTCATTTTTGGTTCTAATGAAAGTATGAAATCTTTCGCTGGCTTCTTTCCGTTCTTTTCATAAAATTCTGCTTTAAAGTTTGTCATAAATTCCTCCAATGTATTTTCTGTAATTATATTATATGGTGTTTTTACCATATTGTCAACAGAATTATACATGAATAATCTGTGTTTCTTCTATAATAATGCAGATCACCTCCTTATTGTGTTTCTCTTCTGCCTTTTCAGGTTTACAGAATTTATCACAAAATGATTTCGCTTCTGCAAATTCTCTGTCCGTCATAAGACAAGAAAAATATCTGTTCTTCTCATCATGAGAAGAACTTATAGTGTCAATGTCATTTCCGAGACAGAAATATTTGAATAATTCTGCCTTTTTGTTACTAATGATAAATGTCCGTTCTTTCATTTTTTTATTCCTCGCTTTCTTCTCCGTTTGCCAGCATTTCAGACTGGCGTTTCAGCCTCATCAAGTTTGCGTTTGCAGCCATGATTTTATTGTCGAGTTCCTGTGCTTTCCTTGCTGTCGGTAGCATATCTTTTATAAGACGTATACCACCTATCTTATACAGTTGAGCAATTTGCGTTTTGCCTTCTGTATTTGAAATTGACGGATGAAAAGTATAGACAAATTCAATGTCTTTATATTCACTTTCCGTCACCTGACTGCCGAGTTTCTCTTCAAATTCATGCTTCATCATGGTCATTCACCTCCTTTTTAAACTCCTAAAATATATGGCATGATTAATCTGTGAGCTTCGTCATACCGGAAATTTTCTTCGTTTCCATTGTAGAATTCCGGCACTACTTTGTCTTTTGCCTTTTTGATTGCAGATTTTACTAATGACCGTGGTAATCCAAAATCATCAGCAAGTATTTTGATTTCTATTTCCCATGATTTCATTTTGCCTTTCTCCTTTCTTTTATAACATTACCCCAAAGTAATTAAACATAATTATAATGAGGATGTAACCAACTATTAATACCACTGGTAACATAAGAATCTTTAATAATTCCCTTTTTACCTTTTTTCTGAATTTGATTTCTCTTGTAGTCATTTGCCTTTCCCCTCCTATTTTTTGGTATAAAAATAACAGCCCTTATAGCTGTTTATTCTCTAATCAATATTTTCCGTTTCTACGTTTCCACATCCGTCATCGCTATCTGTGAAAAGAATGTGGAAATTTCCGTTCAGATCTTCTACTGTGTACGAATTATCAGAAGACCGTTCAATATAGGCAATATCGGAAATTTTGCTTTCCATTCTGCCTTGATACCGTGTAGAGATTATTACATCATCACGGATATCTTTTGTGTTGTTATCATCCATGATTAATGCACATGAATCGTTAATCTCCCAATCTTCTGCTCCGTTGAATGACCAGAGGTTTCCGTTTGAATCTTCAACGGTTACTGTGTCGTTATTGATTTCCGCTACTGTGGTGGTAAGCGGATATAAGTGCTTCTGCTGATTTGCGTTATAGATCTGACAGATTGTTTTATCTGACATGGTTGCTAAGATTGCAAGCGCAATTATTATGAAAAGTGTTTGGAATTTTGTGAAATTTTTCATGGTGTCTCCTTTCGCTTTGTAAAAATGGGTATAAAAATAGCACCCTGGTTTGCGTTTAGGGTGCTTTGGTTACTACAGATTTTCTTTTTTCTTTTGAAGTTCAGCAAGTTTGGCTTGAAGAATATCAATTTCGCTTTGTAGTTTGGCTTCTTGGATGGATTTTTCATCCACCCATTCCATTATGTCACCTGGTTGGACTTTGAGATATGCACAAACTTTATCTATTGTGTCAATAGTGACAGATTTGTTCTGAGAAAATCTAGTTGGCATATTTTTTGAAATACCTGCTTCACATAAATCGGAATATTTTTTTCCTTTTTCTTCTAGGATTTTCCCTAATTTGTAATATACAATCAATTTGCCTACCACCTTTCATGTTATATTACTATATTATCACAATTTTATGTGATTATCAATTAATTTCCTTTCCGTTTCGGCTCATGCCATCATCAGTACATGGACTTTTACCACGTAGACAGAAAAGGCAGTTTATACTCATGCCTAGGAGTTTCCCTTACAGAAATTCTTTTATGCTCGGGAAGGAATACGCAGGTCTAGCAAAATTTGCTTTCTGTTTTGCAGTTGTTCCCCATGATGTCTGTGCGAGATCATTTGCGTCATTCATCATTTCTTTCATAGCTTCTTTTTTCGCTTTGGCATGTTTGATTGCCATACTTCTATCTGCCATGATTATTTCACCTCGGCTTTCTTCTGATTTCTCTTTGCCTTTTTGTCCTTTTTATTGGATTTTTTGGCATATTTATCTACGAGTACAGATGGAATATCAGCCGGTTTAATAGTTCCTGCTTCTACCATAGCTTCAAATGCTACACCATAAAGGTTTTTGAGTGCATTTGTTACGTCGTAACGCAGAGCTTTTGTACCGTTACTTGTCACGATTGTTTTATTATCAACCTTTTTACCGATTGACTCCAAAACAGCAGTTTCAAAAGCCGTGTTTTCAATGTCAAGTTTGTAGTTCTTAAAGAAACTGCGAACTGCCACTTTAACGGTTTCTACGCTTTTAGCATCTTTGATGGCTTTTTTGAATGCTTTATCGTAGCCGTTGTACTCAAAACTAGCCTGCTCTTCTAACAATTTATCCCATTCAAGTTTTAATCCCTCATTGATGGTCACATAGTTTTCACGCATTTTTTCGAGGTCTTCTTCTGGCACGTCAATAGATGTACCGTTTTTAATCATGTCATCAATGCTTGCAATGCTTGTTTCATTAGCTGTAATTTTGGCAGAATAGATTGTATTCAATTCAGCTTTTTTGATGATTACACGGAAAAATTCTGAAGTCCGTGAAGCAAGTTCTTTTGATGCTTTGAAAAAGTCAACGTTAGCTGTTTTTGTTGTGTTGTTTGTAGTGTTTATCATAATTTCTCCTACGGCTCTTGATACTATCTCCACCGACACGCCTTGAGCGTGATTTTCTTAATAATTTAATGGTTTTCAGTGTGTTATACACACTATAAAAGGGTAGACTGGTAGCGTTGAGATCTGCTTGGTCTACCCTTCTAACTATGCATAACTCTTTTTTAGTTCATTTTATATTTATTGTCTTAAAATGCTTTTCAGCCTTAAATTCGACTTTATATGCCATCCTCATTCGATTCGTAGCATTCACCACATGCATAGAAAGATAACTATGCAAGGAGGGAATCTCACCAAAGGCTAGTTGTGTTCGCTGAATGCGCAACTTTTACGGCTAACCTAGAATAATGACTTCTATCACTATCCCGACCATACTTCAGGCTATGGCAAACCTCCACTTTGGTATTCAAAAAGTTAGGCGTTGGGAGAACCTAACTAAGGGTATTTGTGCTAATGCCCCCTTTTTCCACCGAATTAGTTTCATAATTTCGCCCGTGAGCTACTTCTGAAAATAAAGACTTTTACCACGTAAGTTACTAATCTTTTTCTAATCCAGTGATAGATTTTTAAAGAACCTATAAAACTTTTGTGGAATTTTTGCACGACTTATGCTAGAATAGACTTGTGGTGTGCTAGACTAGCATAAGTCGCACTTGTTGCATGTTATGAGATAAACTCTATGTAATCCGTATCATTGCTAAACAACTGGTACTTGTTTAACCACGGAACATATCCCATGCAACCGTAGGGAGTATCATAATATTTATACATCCTATCCACTCTCCTCTCATTAGATTGACGGAAAAGTTTTAATCACGTACAAACTTTTTAACGTGCTAACCGTCTGCTATTGAGAGGAGATTACTATTTAATTATCTGTCAAGTGGTTGTTCTCTTGACATCTTTACTGTATCACAATCTTGTGTGATTGTCAAACACTTTTTTGTGATATTTTTTCAAGTCATTGACACCTTGCTAGTGAGTATGCAGAGCCTTAACACCTTGCAGTGAGCATCTTTATTGACTTGTCTAAATCATATCACATATAATTGTGATTGTCAACTATAAAATTGTGAATTAGAAATGATATATTGAGAACAGATAGAACTGAATGTCTATCGGTTGTCCTCTTGACGCTTTTTACTATACACCCATTTTTTATGGGATTGCAATATATTTTTTGGGATTTTATTCGTTTTGGCATGTTGCATAATTTGAGGATCTAGTTTTTGTGCAATTTTACCAACTGGGAAAATCAGATCCGAAAATAATAGACAGTGTGTTGAGAAATAGATAGATACGTATTTTTTGTATAGTAATGAACTAAGTATGTAGTTTTTGTATGATAATAGACATATTAATATAAAAGTGTCTAAAAAACGATAAAATAAATAAAAATGTCTATATACAAATACATTTTCTAAAAATAGACATAATGTTGGAAAAAGAAGTCCCATTTTTTTGCTTTATATAGAAGATAAAATTTCGATTTCATTAGTCAAAAAATGCGTAAAAATAACAAAAGTACGCATTTTCAAGGGATTTTTCGTATACTGGGAGCAGTTAAAATCAGAAAGGCTAACTTGAGTTAGTCAGAACTAACTATGCGGTCTTTCCACACACCAACTCAAAAAAATCCCTCCCAACTCAAAAAATTCACCCACAAAATACACAATTTTCACCAATCACCTCAAATCTTCAATTTCCCCTTGTTTTTCAACGAAAATCGCACTTCATCAAAATTTCACCCATTATCGAACCACATATCGCCAAAACCCTTATTTCACAACACTTTTTCGCCCTCTCTCACACAAAATTCAACTAAAAATTTTCACAAATTCACTCTCTCATCCTAACTTTCTTCCTTATATAAAGGCATTTTTACGATGTACTATTTTTACGTCAAAAAATAACCATTTAACTCTTTTCTAAATCAAAAATTTTTAAACCTTCAACAGAGAATAATAATATATCCCACAAATCAAAAAATAAGGAGACAAAAACTATGCGTTTAACAAATGAAGAAATCTTAACTCAATTCCCATTCTGGTCAAATCATCCTTCAGGAAACATCCAGCAAGTACGCTATGGAGACATACCAGATTGTCAATATACACAAGAATCCTACAACCATTATCAATTAGAAACAGATCCATATCTATTAAACATCGTTTTAGCCAACGCTTGTATCTATTCGCAGCATGGAGCATTTGACATCTATAAAACCATAGCAGGTGATGTCTATATTCATACAGAAACACAACAAATCCTAGTATTAAGAATTGTTTAGTTATTTTATTTTGACTTATATAGGCTTTTTCTTCTTTTAGTTTGTTATAAGACCATACTAACTCTCTCGCCCAGTATTCAGGATAAGACTCATCGTATTTAACTATTATTTCATGATAAGATTTATTGTTTATCAATATTTTTTGTGGAACATCAAATTGCTTTTCAACTGTACCTACCGTTATTTTTTGTGGTCTTCCATTTGTCAAGTGTCCGTTGTAGAACTTTGGTAATTCATTTTGAAGAAGTTCAAGAATATCAAAGTCACATTCAACTTTCCTGTTATGATATATTCTTTCAACTGTTCTTTTGCTTGCGTTTAATTTTTTTGCAATACGATCATAACTCATCTTTTTTACATCTCTTAAAAATATAACTTGATCAATGATATTCTTTTTATTTGTACTTGGCAATACTCTATTCGCAAGATCATAAGGCGAAATATTTAATAACATCCCTAGAATACAGATGTCCAATGTCCTGCACTTATTTTTTAATATCTCTCTAAATGATGGTTGCGAAGAGATTATATTTACATTGATTTTTTCACATAATTCAGAATAATCATTATACAGTTTGTTGAAATTCTTTAGTTTACATCCATTTGTCTTATATTTTGAATTCCATAATACGGTGTTAAAATACTCTGTGATATTTGAGTCATTGTTTGATTCTGTATTTATGACTTCTGTAAAATACTTAGCAAAGTTTATCTCGAATTCATTGTTCGAAATTTTAACATCGTTTTCCTGTCCTATAATATATTCTGCTGTGTAAAATTCAGACTTATCAATACTTTGTACAGATACTTCTGAATCTTTAAGATAACATTTATGCCTTGTACATACGTTAATTCCAATAAATTGATGCTTTCTGTGCCAGTAAGTTTCTCCATATTTATCTCGATCTTCTTTTGCACACATAGGACAATAGCGCATATTAATACCATTACTTTTTGTTTTGAATCCAATTGACGATTCTTTGTATCTTAAATTATTTTCATAGGATTCTATAATATTATTACGTTTATTTATAGGCAAAAATTTAATATAAGTTGATAACATGCTATGCTTTATTGCTAATTCTTTTATCGTGATATTATTTTTAATCATAACAAAAAATTCATCTGAATATTCGTTTAAAAACCTTTTCGAGACAATATTTGCTTTCTTATCTAGTAGATGTTTTGCTGTTTGCTGATAACTATAATGTCCGGTTCTCACATGATATCTAGCAATCCAACTATACACTAATTCATCTGGATATAATTCAGGCATAAATCCAATCATTCAAACCACCTCGACTGTAATATATTGACTCAGTATTTCTACAATATCCGTTCCGTCTTTCTTACATTCTTTTGTAATATTTTGGATCAAATCTGGTTGGATGTTTACATCATCTTTTATCGGCAAAATTGCAATATTATTTTGTTTCTTTATTTTGTTATTGCCGATAGTTTTCTTTCTCATAGTAGGTTTAATATAATCGTGCAGCATTGACAGTCTATTACTATATGCTTCATCTAATGATTTAATATCCAATACTTCTCTCCTATTTAAGATTGCAATTTCTTGTGCGTCATGAATTAATGACACGACAATTGATATAACTCCTGCACTGTGCTGATACAGCCAGTCTATAATTGTGTTACCTATTTGTGTAATATTCCTTACATACTGATAAGAAAACAGATATTCACATATTTCACAAAAATGTTCATCATATGGTAAAGCTGTGTACTTTAATCCGACACTTCTACGAGCTAATTGCATAGCTTGTTCAAAGAATATTTCACTTTCTGGTGTTCCAACCATACAGATACTAATACCTGAATTATTGATTAGCTGCGTCAATGATCCGATTAAATTCTTGCCATTTTTCGAATTGACTACGTTCTGTATTTCATCTACAACAAGTAATCCAATATGGTTCAAGCATACTTGACTAACTGAACCTATAAGCATGTCAGTTGTGAATCTTTTTATTTGTGCATAATCTGTTCCTAACTGTTCGTCAACCTTGCGAAGAATTTCAAGTAATAATCCTTTTACAGAAGAATCGAATGGACATTGAACAGTTAGGCATGGAAGTATTTTAGTATAAGGCTGTTCAATTTCTATCACATGGTTTGCATCAATTAGATTCAATGCACGAGAAATAGCTGATGATTTTCCTATCCCACTTGCGCCTATAATTGTAAACGAATCTGATCCACCTATGATTCCTTCATACTGCTGATTACCTGTTTTGTTTTTAATATTTTGCATCGTCCTGTAAGTTGAATTAAATTGTTGCACAGCTAATTTATTTGCTTTTTTCTGCATAGAACGAATTATTCCAAGATACAGTTTACTATAAATTTCAGTAGACATTTGTGATGGAACATAAATATTATAAAGGTCAGATAGTTTCAAAAGTCGTTCTGCCATATTTCCATCTTTCTGAATCTGCTTGTCGTATTTTGGAATAATAGACATTGCTTTTTCTAGTTCTTTGCCGGACAACATATCAGGAAGTTCTTTGATTACTTTATTCATATCAATCATAATTCATACTCCTTTACAAAATCTCTGTGAGTAAGTTCCTGTTCTTTTTGACGATTCTTACGGATATCTTTTGTGCTTACGTTAGAACGTACGCTTTCAGAAACTACAAAATCTATATCTTTTGAAAGCGTAACTTTTGCTTGTAAATTATCTTCCGTATTTTCTGCAATTAGCTTCTTGGATGACTCCATATATTTTTCTACAAATGATAAATCTTTTCCATAGAAGTGAGAATTAATCAATTCAAATTTCACATATGTTCCATTCTCTTCAATGAGCCAAATATAGGATACATCTTCTGGATTATAGGCAACTATTACCTCTCCTCCGACAAGATACATCTCGGTGTATGCCTTATGCTTATAGCGGAGACTATTGACATTTAAACCATTCCTTTTAAATACCCCTTTTGTTCTTGGTAGCAAACATAAAAGTAGATTCTGTGGTGATACACTTATTAAAAAGTCATCATTATAGGTCAAATAATAGTTCCATATACTACAAGAATGTGGCGGAATATTTTGTTCAATCAGTGGTGAATTTTTGATAATTCTCTGCGTGTTATAGTATAGGATGCAATGAAGAATTATTTTCTCAAACTGTTCTAATGTTAAACAAGCATCTCTTCTGTAATCGTGTGAACCACGTTCCTGAAAATCAGATTCTACGACCCCTTTGCCAAGTAATTGTGGTTTATAAAGAGATTGAATTATATCGAAAAACTTCTCAACTGATCCTTTTAGTTCTGGTCTATAGGCTGGAAGATTTATAATGGACACTCCTAGATCTGTGAGCTGTTCAAAGTTTTCTGATGCATATTCTGAACCTTTATCTGTGATTAATGTTGTAGGTAATTGACAACAATTCCAATCAGATTCTTCAATATTAATTCCAAACTTTCTGCAATGCTCTTTTTTATTAGTAACCACATTTAGCATCAAAGAACGTAGACTGTACATGCCACCTTCCCATGTTAATGAATAACCACAACACAACCCACTGTAAACATCAATGCAAGCTGTCATTAATGGACGACCGATTAATTCCTGTCTATTATTTATAAGATAAATGTCGCAGATTGTAGAATCTAACATAGCTGTTCCAACGCCATTTGCAACTGTTCTAATTCCTTCTCCTAGCAATGGTCTGTAATTTCTTTGGTAATTTTTTATTCCATCTCTTGAGATATAATACGTTTCCATCTTTTTTGTTTTACGATAGAAATAACGGAATTGATGGATAGTTGGATGTGGTAATAAGTTATTGTATTCATCTGTATATTTTTCTTTAAGCATCATAACATAAGCGGTTGATAATGAGTTCTTATTTTTTGTATAGAAGAATTTATTTAACGCCCAGCGCATGTTTTTCTCATCTGTTGTTAGTTCTTTTTCATTGCTCTTTTGCTGTGCTAATGCAGAAATATTTTGATAGATGAGATACTGGCATAAGATGTTTTTGATTGTTTGTTTACTGCAATTATTTGTTTCAGATATGATTCGTATCATCTGAGTACGCTTGCTTTTATTTCCGATGATAGGAATGATATTTGAAATCAGTGAAAACCTTTCTTGAACATATCTGTATTCTTTTGATGGTACAGTTAGTTCTTGAAAATGTGTGCCAGTCATGTCCTGTAATTCATCTTCTGTGATTAAACGACAGGAAGAAATTGAATCGAATTCTGTCCAATAAGGCATCTGTTTCTTTGTGCAATTAATGACAAGAACTTCTGAATCTTTGCTATCTAATATACGAAATATTTCTTTGGTTTTTGGATTATAAAATAGACTCTTATTTTTCATTTGTTACAATCCCCCAATCTGTTATGCCATGACGAAACCAATACTCTCTGGAAGCATCTAATCGTTTTGCTGTCATTGGTTTTGCAATAGCATCTCGTGAGACACATTCACGCACTATTAGATTGTTGTCTGTTGCAACACACTGAAAATCAGATGTGAATTCTCCAAGTTCTAATCCAATCATAAGGATATTACATTTTATCTCTTTGATGTTTGGATCGTCTTGAAGTTGTAATAGATAAGACTTTTGGATGTCATTATAGATATGGCAGACATCCTTAGATTTTGGCACTGTCAATTTCTCGCAGCGACCTTTGTAATTCTTTTTCTGCATAGCATTTGCTCCTTTCATCTGCATGTTTATACAGTTTATGGTGAATAACAAATGCATCTATGTGTAAGAATAAAACCTCCCAAAAATGGCTATTTCTTCCCAAAAATCGTTTTTGGGAACTTTTTCTTCATTTTTGGGAAAATTTTTGGGAACGAGAAAATGTGTCAACCACGGGCTTTATCGGCATTTTCATCTTCTTCCCAAAAATCGTTTTTGGGAAAATCTCTATGTCAATGTGTAATCTGATTTTGCACTTTTTGTGTAAATAATTTTTGCATTTACA
>OLPO01002178.1_pt1 | contig 12487 bp, 7 predicted proteins | sample 1672831 | NCBI WGS metagenome assembly OLPO01 (sample SAMEA3136728, study PRJEB25190) | human gut metagenome
ACCGACGGCTTCCGCATCGACGTGGCGCACGGCTTGGCCAAGGACCTCGATTCCGTGCCGCTGGCCGACATGGATCCGGCCGCGGTGCAGCATGTGCTGCCGGCGGACGGCGCGTTCAGCCCGCTGTGGGACCGTCCGGAAGTGCACGACATCTACCGCGAATGGCGTCAGGTGTTCAACGAGTACAATCCGCCGCGTTTCGCCGTCGGCGAGGCGTGGGTGAAGGCCGAATCGCAGCATCTGTACGCGTCCACCGACGAGCTCGGCCAGGTGTTCAATTTCGAGTTCGCCGAAGCCAACTGGTTCGCCGACGAGTTCCGTACGGCCATTGCTGACGGCTTGCGCGCCGCCGAGGAAACGCACGGTTCCACCACGACGTGGGTTATGAACAACCACGATGTGCCGCGCAGTCCGTCGCGTTTCGGTCTGCCGCAGGTGAAGGACGCTCCGTACCACCAGCTGGCGCATGATTGGCTGTTGCGTGACGGAGAGACCTACCGCGAGAATCGTGAGCTCGGCACCCGTCGCGCCCGCGCAGCCGCGCTGATGGAACTGGGCCTGCCGGGTTCCGCCTACGTGTATCAGGGCGAGGAACTGGGCCTGTTCGAAGTGGCGAACATTCCGTGGGATCGTCTTGAGGATCCGACGCCGTTCAACACCCGTCGCAACTTCACCGACAAGGGTCGTGACGGGTGCCGTGTGCCGATGCCGTGGAAGGCTGCCGATTGCGGCGAACCGGCTTCGTGGAGCCCGGACTTCATTACCGGCGGCACGTTCGGTTTCGGCCCGGAGCAGGGCGATTCCGCCGACGCGCACCTGCCGCAGCCGGCCTGGTTCAAGGATTTCGCGGCCGACGTCGAGGCCGATGACAACGGTTCCATGCTGCACTTGTACCGCAAGCTGTTGCAGTTGCGACAGACGGTGCTGACGGCAACCGGAGACACGTCCGCCGACCTGCTGGACATGGGCGATACGGTGGTCGCCTACTCGCGTCCGGCCACGGAAGGCCGTCGATTCCTGTCCGTCACCAATTTCGGCGACGAGCCGATCGCCCTGCCGGACGATGCGGTCGCCATCGCAAATTCCGTGCCGTTGACGGATGACGGCAAGCTGGATAGCGACGCCTCAGTCTGGCTGCTGCTGGGCTGATCGACCGCTGAACCTGGCCGCTCCCAAATCGCCTTGCGTATATGAAAAATTCCGGCCCTCCACAAGGAGGACCGGAATTTTGGTTTGTAAGGAAAGGGGAATGGTAAGTCTAAACGCTACTTCTCGCCGTTCATGATGGCGGCAAGCGATTGCACGCGCGGCAGATCGAACACCTCATCGGTGTGCACCACCTTGAGGTCCGGGCCTGCCAGCGGCACACGCCAGTTGGAGTATTCACTGGACGTGCCCGGCTGGTTCTGCGTGCGCGTCTCGCCCACGCCATCCACCAGCGCGGCCTGCAGCAGCACGGACGGCGACTTGAGCAGCATCTTGTGCATCGCCTCGACGATTTCCTGGATGTGGCCTTCCACATCGCCCGCCACTTCCGGCGTGATCAGGCCGGACTCCACGAGACGGTCCATCATCGCGTCGCGTTCGGCGGTGGCGGAAGCCTGGAACTCCTCGACCGGGCCGGACAGCAGGTGCAGCTGTTCGCGCAGCTTGACGTGCTCGAACTGCAGGTAGCCGGCGGTCGGCGGCAGGTCGTGCGTGGTGACGGAAGCCAGCGCGTACTTGCGGTACGTGGACGGATCGGCGTACGGGTCGCCGGCGTTGGGGGAGTCGTCCACGCGGGCGAACCATTCCACCATGCAGCCCAGCAGGCCGTGCTCGCCGAGTACCGTGCGTACGTAATCAGGCACGGTGCCCAGATCCTCGCCGACCACCAAACCGTTCACGCGGGACGCTTCAATGGTCAGGATCGCGATCATCGCCTCATAGTCGTACGTAACGTACGCGCCACCGCGCGCGCCTTCGCCCTGCGGAATCCACCACAGACGGAATAGGCCGAGTACATGGTCGATGCGCACCGCGCCCGCGTGCGAGAACATGTTGTGCACCATCTCGCGGTACACGCCATAACCAGTTTTGGCCAGATAATTCGGATTGAACGGCGGCTGGCCCCAATCCTGACCCTGCTGGTTGTAGAAGTCCGGTGGGCAGCCCACGGTTACGCTGCCTACTGCGAAACGTTCCGGATTCCACCACACGTCCGCGCCGAGCGAGTGCACGCCCACGGCCATATCCTGCATGAGGCCGAGTGCCATACCGCTGTCACGGGCGGCGTTCTGCGCGGCTGTCACCTGCTCGTCGGCGATCCACTGCAGCCAGCATTCGAAATCGACCATATCGGCGTGCTCGCGCATGAGCTCCACCACTTCAGGCGAATCGCGGTTCGTGTCCTTGAACCACGTGCCTTCCCACGGCGCGCCCCACACCTGGAACGCCACCGACCATGCGGCGAACGCGCGCAGATCCGGACCCGCGGCCTCTTTGAACGCGTCGAACGCGGCCTGACGCTCGACGGAACGCGGCACGTTGTACACAAGCTGCAGCGCCTGGCGCTTGTGCCACCAAGCGGAATTGATGTCGAGCGGCTCGATACTGTCGTTGGCTGGCGAGACTTCCGCGTGCAGACGCGCCACTTCGGCCTGGTCCGCCTCGTTGAGTTCCGCATATTCAGCGATATCCTGCGGACGGATGTACGTCACATTGAGAAAACGACGCGATTCGGGAAGATACGGCGACGGCTCCAGCGGCGGCACCGGCGCGGTGGCGTGAATCGGGTTGATAAGCATGAAATCGGCATGCGATTTCGTTGCCGCGCCGGACAACAGCAGCTTCAGATCGCCATAGTCGCCCACGCCCCAGGATTCAGCGGAACGGATGGAATACATCTGTGCCATCCAGCCCCAACGTTGCTTTTCCGCTACTGCTGGCGGCAGTTCGATGCGTGCCGGTGCGCAGATCAGCGCGGCTTCGGCGTGCAGCGGGCCGGCATCGACGGCCAGCGTGTGGTAGCCGGCGGGAATATCGTCCGGCAGCGTCAGTTGCAGCGAGCCGTCATCTGCGTTCGAGCCCGTCAGATACGCGGTCAGATCGCCCGCATATTCCGTGCCGTCTTCCAACGTCAGCTTCAGCGCCACGTCGTTTCCTTTCGCGCGGATTGGCGTGACGGCTTCCTTGCCGATGAACTTCACGACGGTCGGCTCAACAAGTGTGTCTGCGATGCGCTGCTGGGTCGCCGCATAGGAGGCGGTGATCGCTTCGTCGCTGGATGCGTCCACGCCGAGTGCGGCCAATACGGAGACGAGCACTTCGTCGCGGATTTCCACATAGGTGCCGAGCTGGTCGATATACGACGTGGAAATGCCATTGAGCTTGGCGAGCTGGATAAGAGGCCGTGCGATGCGTTCTGCGCTTTCGGTCTGCTGGGTCTGTGTCATGGGTCCCTTCTTTCCGCGCCGTTTGTGACGGCTGACATGCTATATTGCTTGCGATTGCCGCAGCTTCGATGCTGGTGGCATTCGCACCAAAGATAACTATATCACGATATGATATCGTTTTCAAAGCGTGTTTTGCGGTAAGAGAGTGTTGCTATATTGCGATTTTGCTCTAATTTCAGGAATATAGATAACCGGAATTGTTTTTCCATATTGACTATCGTTTGCAATACGAAGGCGCAGCGCTCCGCATTGCAAACGATTATTCCAACGGGGCATTGCTCGTCTGCTACTCGGCTTCGAGAATTGCAAAGCTTTGCAGACCTAGACGCAGCGAAGTGCCGCTAATTTCGTTTTCGCCGATGCTGAAAATCGTCCGATAACTACCATCTGGTAACTGCAAAGCTTTGCAATCGCGGCTTGGATTGACGGCTATGATCAGCTTCTGCAGGTGGGTGGAACGCTCGAAAACGAACACTCTATCGCGTTCGATTGCATGGAACGTAGCCCCCGACCGCAAGGCGTCGCATTCCCCCTTGACGTGGAGTATGGAGCGCACCGTATGCCACAGTGATTCGGCGTCGGCCTGCTGTGCGGCGACGGTCGGGGCGTCGGCGGACGGGTCGGCGGGCAGGTAGCTGCCACCGGTCACATCGCCAGCCCGAGTGTCCGATTCTGCAGAATCGGACACGTGAAGTGCTCCGGATGCGTCGTTCGCACCCCACTGCATCGGTGTGCGCGAACCGGTGCGCACGTAGCCGCCTTCTTTGCCGGGCAGTGCGCGGTATCGCATGCCGATTTCGTCGCCGTAATACAGGAACGGCACGCCCGGCATCGCGAACAGCGTGCAGTATGCCAGGGCGATTTCGCGCTGCGACAGTCGCGGCGCCACGCGTGCGGTGTCGTGGTTGCAGGTGATGAAATTAAAATTTCCGTCGGCCGTTTCCGCTTCGCGCAGACGCGGCTCGTACTCGTCCAGGAATTCGCTGATCGGCGTGCCGGAATCGGCGTTGAAATAGCTCTTGTCGCCCTTGCGGCTCAACGGGTCGTCCACGTTGCGCAACAGCATGTTGTAGCCGTTGGGAACGCCGTCCCAACGCCAATCGAGATAGAAATCCATGTCGAAGCCGGCGGCCATCGACTCCTCTGGCCGTCCCCATTCCGAAACGAACGCGGCTTCGGGGAAGGCCGGGCGGATCCGGGCGAACATGTACTGCCAGGTGCGGATGGTGTAAGGCTTGCCCTCATCGTCCTTTTTGACGAGGCTGTCGGCCATATCCACGCGGAAGCCGTCTGCGCCACGGGAAAGCCAGAACCGCATGACGTCCACCATCGCGTCGCAAGTGGCCTTCGCGTCCGGACCAAGGGCTGGCTTCTGCCAGCTACGTTCGGGGTGCGCGAAACCGTAGTTGAGCGCCGGCTGGCATTTGAAGAAGTTCAAGATGTAGGTACCGTTGCGGGGCGATTCGCCGCCGATGAATGGCAGTCCGTCGCCACCGGAGATCCATGAGTCTGTCCAGATGTAGCGGTCGGAATAATTGTTTCGCTCGACCTTGCAACTGCGGTGGAACCACTCGTGTTCCTCGCTGGTGTGGCCTGGCACGAGATCGAGGATCACGTGCATGTCGCGCCGGTGGGCGGCGTCGAACAACGCAATGAGATCGTCGTTGGTGCCGTAGCGTGATGCCACCTTTTTGTAGTCGCGCACGTCGTAGCCGGCGTCTTTGAATGGCGAGTCGAAACAGGGATTGAGCCAGATCGCGTTGCATCCGAGATCCTTGATGTAGTCCAGTTTTAAAGTGATTCCGGGGATGTCTCCGATGCCGTCGCCATTGGAGTCGACGAAGGACTGTGGATAGATTTCATAAAAAATTGCGTCGGCAAGCCATTTGGGGTGGGGGTGTTTCGCGGGGGGAAGCATGAGGGTGTGTCTCCTTGATATTTCGCGGTTTGCGGTGTTTCTTTGAAACAATCATAACGCTGAATTGCAAACGTTGGCAGAAACGTGCTACACTAACAATCACTGATACATTTTTGGTGGCCCCAGTGTTGTTGGTAATCATCCAAGAACGATGATGTGAACGTATGCAGGGTTTTGGTCCGTACCATTTAACCGGAGATGTTGAGGAACACAAGGTTATGTGAGGAAAGGAAGATCAATGAAGATCGATTGGAAGAAGGCAATCGGACTTACTGCTGCCGTTTCTATGCTGGTTCCGCTCGCTGCGTGCGGTGGCTCCTCCGACGGTGGCGATAAGAACGCTTCCGGCTCCACCGAGGCCGTCACGCTGAGCGTGTGGGCCCCGCAGGAAGACCAGGCCAAGGACACCAACTGGCTGGGCAAGGTCGAAGAGAACTTCGCCAAGGCGCATCCGGAATACAATATCACGTGGAAGAATGACGTGGTCTCCGAAGGCGATGCTTCCAAGCAGGTCAGCACTGATCCGTCCGCGGCGGCCGATGTCTATATGTTCGCTTCCGATCAGTTGGGTGTTCTAATGGACGCCAAGGCCATTGGCCAGCTGGGCACCGACGCTGAGAAGCAGGTGAAGGAACAGAACGGCGACCTCGAAGTCAACTCCGTCACCGGCACCGATGGCAAGCTCTATGGCGTGCCGTACACCGACAACACGTGGTTCATGTACTACAACAAGTCCAAGATCACCGAGGATGAGGCCAAGGACTTCGATACCATCCTTTCCAAGGCCAAGGTCGCGTTCTCCCTGCAGAATTCTTGGTACATCAACGGCTTCTATGATGGCCTGAGCCTGTTCGGCGAGAAGGGCAATGATGCTGACGCAGGCATGGTCTTCCCGAAGGACGGCGCCGATATCACCTCTTATCTGGTTGATGTGGTCGCCAACCCGAACTTCTCCAACGACGATGGCGCTTCCGGCCTCGCAGCCATCAAGGATGGCTCCGCCGACGTGCTGTTCTCCGGTACCTGGTCCGCTAAGGACGTGAAGGAGGCCCTGGGTGACAACTACGCCGCCACCTCTCTGCCGACCTTCACCGTGAACGGCCAGAAGAAGCAGATGAAGTCCTTCGCCGCCACCAAGGCCGCTGCTTACAACCCGAACGCCAAGAACCCGAAGGCCGCCGCTCAGTTCGCGGCTTACCTCGGCTCCACCGAAGCTCAGAAGCTGCACTACGAGATGCGCGCCATCCCGCCGACCGACAAGTCCCTGTCTGATCTGACCACCGACGACGTCGCAGCCAAGGCCCAGGCCGACACCATGGCCAACACCGCCCTCCTGCAGTCCGGTCTGTCTGGCATGAACGATTGGTGGACTCCGGCCGAAACCTTCGGCAAGGCCCTGGTCAACAAGGAAATCACCAAGGACAACGCTGCCGCCAAGTACCAGGATTGGGTCAAGCAGGCCGGTGGCAAGATCGCTGAGTGAAATCAGTAATTCTAAAAATCCAATAACTGAAGAATGCAGGTGGTTGGCACTGCCAAATCCCCCCAGCCATCCTGCAGCTTTGAGAGACGCTTCGAGTCGCGGTGTCTCTCTCCACTTTGCATAGTGGCTCACTCCTCCTCCGAGCTTTGCATTCCCGGGCAAGGTTTTTAAATTCTCCTTCCCCTTGTCCGGGAGCAAAGCTTTTTTTATCTTTCAATATCCATATGAGAGGGCAGTCGAAATGACAGCAACAACTCTTTCCCCGCGGGAGATGAAGCGCCTTCGGAAGCAGGGTGCTGATTATGTTTCTCCGTCGCCTTACACGGTAAGGGCGGCGTTCCGGCGTGGTGACCTGTTCACTAAGCTTTCCGCAGTGGTGTTTGGTCTTGGCGATATCGTGCGCAAGCAGTATGTCAAGGGCATTGCCATGCTGGCGCTGGAAATCGCATACTTCGTGTTCATGGCAATCAATGGTGTGGACTATCTTTCCAAGTTGCCGACCTTGGGCACCAATGCAGGCGGCAAGAAGCTGGTCGACGGCTTCTGGGTCTACACCGAACCTGACCGTTCCGTGGTCATCCTGTTGTACGGTGTCGCCACTCTGGTTATCACCGCTGCCTTCATCGGCCTGTGGGTCATGTCCGTGCGCTCTGCATACAAGTCCCAGGTGCTGCTCGAGGAGAACGGCAAGGCTCCGAGCTTCATGGACGATGTCCGCGAGCTGCTCGATGCCAAGGCTCACGTCCTGCTGATGTTCCTGCCCACGCTGGGCATTGCCGTGTTCACTGTGCTTCCGTTGATCTTCATGATTTCCATGGCATTCACCAGCTATGACCACAAGCACCTCGTGCTGTTCCACTGGGTCGGCTTTGAGAACTTCGCCAAGGTCTTCTCCAACAGCGGCGGCACCGTTAACGCCGCACTGTTCGGACGCGTGCTGGTGTGGACCTTGGTCTGGGCCTTCTTCGCCACCTTCCTGAACTTCTTCTTCGGCATGTTCGTGGCCATGATCATCAACCGCAAGACCACCCATTTCAAGGGTTTCTGGCGTGCCTGCTTCTCCATGTCCATCGCCGTTCCGCAGTTCGTGTCCCTGCTGGTCATGCACACCATGCTCCAGCCGCAGGGTGCGGTGAACCGCATGCTGCAGACGTGGGGTTGGATTGACGGCCCGCTGCCGTTCTTCACCGACGCCACTTGGGCCCGTGTCACCGTAATCGTCATCAACCTGTGGGTCGGTATTCCGTACACCATCATGCAGATCACTGGTATTCTGCAGAACATTCCGGCCGATCAGTATGAGGCGGCGAAGATCGACGGTGCCAACTGGTGGCAGATCTTTACTAAGATCACCATGCCGTACATTATCTTCGTGCTCACCCCGTATCTGATCACCACCTTCACGGGCAATGTGAACAACTTCAACGTCATTTACCTGCTGTCCGGCGGCGATCCTACGCCATTGGGCGATTCCGCAGGCTCCACTGATTTGCTTATCACCTGGCTGTACAAGCTGACCGTGGACAAGCAGGATTACAATCTCGGTGCCGTGATCGGCATCATGACCTTCGTCGTGTTGGCCATCGTTTCGCTGATCACCTACCGCAATTCCGGCTCCTATAAGAATGAGGAGGCATTCCGATGAGCAACAAGCATTCCGCAACCAAAGTGGAAAGCCACGGCCTTCTGCACGACCAGAAGATCCGCCGTATCACCGGCGACGTGTTCGCCCACTTGTTCCTGGCCATTCTGGCCGTCATCTGGCTCGTCCCAATCGTATGGGTGTTCGCGGAGTCGTTCAATAAGAACACCGCCCCGTACACCAGCTCCTTCTTCCCGAAGGAGTGGACTCTGGACAACTATAGGGTGCTGTTCACCGACCGCAACGTGTTGGACTTCCCGAAGATGTTCGGCACCACGTTCATCATCGCCTGCTTCACCTGTGCGATTTCTCTGATCTTCGTGCTCTCCGTGGCATACTGCATGAGCCGTATGCGTTTCCGTGTGCGCAAGACTTTCATGAACGTTGTGCTGATTCTTGGCATGTTCCCGGGTATCATGGCCGTCACCGCCATCTACTTCATCTTGAAGGCCTTGGGCCTGTCAAGCGGCACCATGACTACCGTGGCGTTGATTCTCGTGTACTCCGCCGGTTCCGGCGCTGGCTTCTACGTGATGAAGGGCTATATGGACACCATTCCGACCTCGCTGGACGAAGCCGCCCTGCTCGACGGTTGTACCCGTTTCCAGGTGTTCCATAAGATCATCATCCCGATCTGCAAGCCCATGATCGTCTACCAGGCCATCATCGGCTTCCTGACCCCGTGGCTCGACTTTGTCATGGCCAAGGTGATCTGCCGTACGCAATCCAACTACACCGTGGCATTGGGCCTGTGGCTCATGCTGCAGAAGGAATATATCCAGAACTGGTTTGCCCGCTTCGCTGCGGCCGCGGTCGTGATCTCCGTTCCGATCGCCATCCTGTTCATTGTGATGCAGCGCTTCTATCAGGAGTCCATGTCGGGCTCCGTGAAGGGCTAAAGAAAGGCAAAGGATATGACGCTCGTAGACAGCTTCGCACAGCCGAATACGAGCGTCGCCGAACCGTTCCCGCTGTGTCTGGAACGGCCGCTGGGTGCCGTGGTTACTGAAACCGGCACCCAGTTTGCTCTCTGGGCGCCTTCTGCCAAGAAGGTGACACTGCGACTGTTCATGCGCGGCTCCATGGGGGAAGACGGCGACGCTTTGATCGGACAGTACCTGATGCGTCCTGAAACCGACGGTTCCTGGACGTACGATTTCGCCGACAACAAGCACGGCGTGTATTACGACTTTTTGATTGAACGCGATTGCGGTTCCGTGGACCGCGTCGCCGATCCGTGGGCGCGCGGGGCCGGTGTGAACGGCCGGCGCAGCATGGTCGTGGACTTCAGCCGCACCAATCCGGATGGTTGGTACCGCGACCATATGCCGGACGTGCCGCTTGCGCAGACGGTGGTCTGGGAAACCCATGTGGGCGATTTCAGCAATGATCCCGCCGGCGGTTTCCCCGAATCGCATCGGGGCAAGTATCTGGCGTTCACCGACGACGGTACGTCTCTGGACGGGCATCCCGACTTTCCCACGGGCATCGCATATCTCAAGAAACTTGGCGTCACCGCGGTGCAGCTCATGCCGATTTACGACTTCGGTTCCGTGGACGAAGAGACCTGCGATCGCTACAACTGGGGGTACGATCCGGTCAATTACAACGTGCCGGAAGGCTCATATTCCACTAATCCGTTCGACGGGTCGGTGCGCATCCGTGAAGTGAAGCAGATGGTGCAGGCGCTGCACAACGCCGGCATCAAAGTGATCATGGACGTGGTCTACAACCACATGTTCTCGCCCGACAATTGGTTCGAGCGGTCGGTGCCGGACTATTTCCTGCGCCGCAAGCCCAACGGCGCGCTGGCCAACGGATCCGGCTGCGGCTGCGATATGGCCACCGAACGCAAGATGTTCCGCCGGTTCATCGTGGAATCCGTGACGTTCTGGGCGCGCGAATACCACATGGACGGCTTCCGCTTCGATCTGATGGGCCTGATCGACGTGGACACCATGAACGCCGTGCGCGCCGCGTTGGACGAGATTCCCGGCCGTGGCCGCGACATCCTCATGTATGGCGAACCGTGGTCCGCAGGCGCGTCGGCGCCGCTTCCCGCGGACACGCTGCTCGCCGGCAAGCAGGGGCTTGCGCAGTTGGACGATCGCATCGGCCACTTCTGCGACACCACGCGCGACACCATCAAAGGCCACGTGTTCTATTCGGATTGCCCCGGCTACGTGAACGGCGGCATGCACGCCAACGCCGTGGCCGTGCGTGAGGCGGTGGACGCCTGGCGCCATAGCGACCGGCCGGAAGGCGTTGCTGGGCAGGTGATCCAATACGTTTCCGCGCATGATGACCTGACCTTGTGGGACAAGCTATGCGCCAGTCTTGCGGCGAGCTCGCTGGGCAGCGCTGTGGCCGAAGGCGACGAGGAAAACACGGTGGATGTGCCGAAGGTGCTGCATGACGCCGATTTCTCCGAACAGGGACTGGACGCCGTCGGACCGGAGATGGCACAGGCGTTGCGCGATGTGCTGGGGGCCAATCGTCTGTCCGCCGGCATCGTGCTCACATCGGCAGGCATTCCGTTCATGCTGTCCGGCGAGGAGTTCGCGCGCACCAAATACGGCAATTCTGATTCGTACGATTCGACCAAGGAGCTCAACTGGCTGGATTGGAACCGCGCTTGGCATATGCGCGATCTGATCGGTTTCTATGCGAAGCTGATCGCCCTGCGCAAAAGCGATGCGCGATGGTTCGACGGCAATCGCAAGATCGTCGACACGGAAGGCGATGAGCTGGTGTTCCGCGTCGGTGATTACTTGGTGGCCGTCAATCCGTCCGATCGCACCGGCGTGGTGGACGTGGCCGCCGCGGCTGTGGAAGGCGATTCAGGTGACATGCATCGTTACTGGTGCTGCCTTGGAGTGTCCGGCAGAGGGGGTGGCGTCAGCACAGGGGGAGGTGACGACGATTATCTGATCATGCCGGCGCATACGTTTGCAATCTGGAGGTTGCAGTAATACTCTCGAAGAGAGAACCCATGCGGCGATCGCAAAGTGGCGGTCGCCGTGCCCCCCCGCTACGGCAACGAGGCCGGAAGACCAGAAAGGACACGAAAGTGGAAACCGGAGCGCAAGATCCACGATACGAGGTGGTGTTTTTCGACCTGTACGGAACGCTGATCGACATTCGTACCGATGAGCAGAGCGAGGCCGCATGGCAGGCGCTGTACGATTGCGTGACCGAATTGGGCGCGCAGTACGAATCCGTCGACGTGATGCGCGACCAGTTCGAAAAGCTCGAAGCCCGCGAAATGGTCCACCAAGCCGACCGTGCAATCGTTCGCAACGGGTGGGACGAATTCGACATCCTGCCGGTCTACCGGTCCCTGCTCATGAATCGCAGCGAGGAAGCGGAAAAGAAACTCGCGCTACCGCAGGCCGCGCTGAAAGCCGCATGGGCGTTCCGCCAGGGCAGCACCAGCCTGTTCCGGCTGTACCCCGGCGCGCTCGACATGATCGAACAACTGCAGGACGCCGGCATGGTCGTGGCGCTGCTGAGCAACGCGCAGGCCTGCTACACACGCCCCGAACTGGAAGAGACCGGCCTTGCCGGCGTACTGGACGACGTGATCATCTCCAGTGAAGAGAAAATCCGCAAGCCCGCACGCGACCTGTACATGCTGGCGCTCGACCGTGAATTCGTGACCGCCAAGCACGCGCTCATGGTCGGCAACGACGAGCGCAACGACATCATCGGCGCCAATTCCGCCGGCCTCGACGCGGCATACTTCCGCACGGAAATTTCACCGGCGGACGACCCGGACGTTTCGGCACATGCGGTATGTTCGTTTACCGGAGCCGACTACGACGGGCTGCTGAAATTCGTGCTGGACGCATAAGGCGCGCGGTGGGCGCTGAGCTTAAATCGCATGGGACGTGCGGGAAGCCGCTGTGGCGTGCGGGAAAGTCGCAAGGAAAAGTCGCAAGTCGTAAAAGGCATACGTGCGTAAGGTGCACGTGCCACGTGCGACGCGCGGAAAAATCGCAATAGGAGGA
>OLPO01002181.1_pt1 | contig 12482 bp, 10 predicted proteins | sample 1672831 | NCBI WGS metagenome assembly OLPO01 (sample SAMEA3136728, study PRJEB25190) | human gut metagenome
CCAGACCGATCATGTCGTACAGCTTGACGCCGTTCTTGGCGCCGAGGGTGGGCATCTCAACGCTCTCGTAGTCGGCAGCGTCGTAGCGGACCTCCTGCAGATCCTTCTTCAGCAGCTCGGTCAGGGTCAGCTTGACGGTCTCGGTGGGCAGGGTGCCGTTCCAGTCAGAGCGGCTCAGCCAGGTGACAGTCTCATCAACGCCCTCATAGAGGTTGGGGTCAGCGCAGGACAGCTGGTTGGTGATCTTGGTGCCGTTCTCGCTGGTGGCGTAGGTGGTGGTATTGAGAGCGTCCTCGGTCCAAGTATAGGTCAGGTCGGCGTTGCCGTCGGCAGTCATCTTGCCGTTGGTGTTCTCGACCGTGTAGCCCTTGGCAGCCAGAATGTTGTTGACAGCGTTGTGGGCATCGGTGGCGGCGGTGAAGTAGTAGTCACCGGCGTCAAGGATATAGGTGCCGGCACCGTAGGTGTCGTAGGAAGCGATGTCGCGCTTGTTGACGGTCATGGACAGCGTCTCGGAAGCGCCCGGCTCGATCATACCGGTCTTGCCGAAGCCGACCAGAGAAACAGCGGACTTCTCAACGCCGTTCTGCTTGTCGTAGTCGGTGTAGGGGCTCTGGACATAGACCTGCACGGTCTTTTTGCCCGCCATGGCACCGGTGTTGGTGACCTTGACGGTGACGGTGTAGGTGTCATCGGCGGCATTATAGTTGACCTTCATGTCGCTGATGTCATAGCTGGTGTAGCTCAGGCCGTAGCCGAAGGGGTAAGCCACGATGTCGCCGTAGGCGTAGTCGCCTGCGTTGCCGCTGCCGGTGACGAAGTCCTCGTAGCGGGTCTCGTAGTACTTGTAGCCTACATAGATGCCTTCCTGATAGATCATGTAGGACTTGCTCTTTGCGGGCACATCGCCGCCCTCAACATAGCCTTCGTAGGTGGTGGGGGTGAAGTTCCACATAGCGGGGGCGCTGAAGTTGTCGTAGCAGTAGGTATCGACCAGGCTGCCGGAGGGGTTGACCTTGCCGGTCAGGATCTCGGCAACGGCGTTGATGCCGGAGATGCCCACGTCACCGATCCACAGCGCGGCGTCGATGTCGTACTCGTTGTTCTTGAGGAAATCAACCTGCAGGGCGTTGGCGGAGTTGATCAGCACGATGGTCTTTTTGACGATGCCGTTCTTCTTCATCTCGGCAACGTTCTGCAGCATGGCCTTCTCGTTCTCGTCGAGGGCCAGATAGTTGACCTCGCCGTAGGCAAGGTCAGCGCCCTCGCCGCCAACGCGGGAGAGGGTGACGATGGCGGCATCGCCGTACTGGGCAACGCTGTTCTTCACATCGTCGGTGTAGACATCCCAAGGCACCTCAGCGGTGACCTCACTGGCGGTGGCAACGGTGCCGCTCTTGGAGCGGGCGTAGTCCTTGCCTGCGCCGACGGTGTAGAAGTCCCACAGGGTGGGGTTGACGGTCACACCGACCTTCTCGAGGGCAGTGCGCAGGGTGTCGGCGGTGGAGGCATCAATGTTGCCGGAGCCGGTGCCGCCGTACACGAGGTTGACACTGCTGTTGGAGAAGGTGCTGACCTTGGCATCGGCAGCCAGAGGCAGTGCATTGTTGTTGTTCATCAGCAGGGCAGCGCCTTCAGCCTCGACCTGCTGGGTCAGGGCCAGACCGTAGTCGACCATCTCCTCGGCAGAGTTGAAGTCACTGGTGTAATACTGGGCGTTGGTGTCCTCGTTCTGCAGCTTCCAGAAGCTGCCGCCGAAGCGGGCCGCCATGGTGTTGTCGAACTTTACGGCAAGCACGGACAAAGGCACGGAAATGACCATAACGACCGCACACAGGATCGTCAGGATCTTCCACGCCAGAACGTTCTTGCGCTTTGCCTGTTTGTAGGCTTTTTTGAGCGCTTTCTTTTGGGCTTTGATCTCGTCCATGATTCTCTCCTTGTTTTTTCTTTAACAGTTTATCTGTTATCGCTATTGTACACAATTTGCTACTGCCATTTCAATAGCTTGCGATAAACGGTCGCATTTCATGCATATTCGGTTTTTCGGGAACAAAAAAACCGGTCGTTCGTTTGTGCACAATGCACAACAAATGGCCGGTATATCTGGTAATTGCGCTTGCTTCTTCGCTGGTTCGTGCGCTGCGGTGTTGCCCTTAATACTCTATCCCCTCCCGTGCGGGAATGCCCTGAGTGTAGGGGTGCCGGACCGCGCGCAGCTCGGTCGAGTAGTCGGCGGCCTCCTGCATCCACGGTGCCGGATCACGGCCCGTCAGCACGACCTCTCTGCCCTGCTTTGCCATCGCTGCCGCCTGCCGCAGCAGTGCCTCGTCCACAAGCTGATGCCGACAGGCCGCGCAGGCCTCGTCCAGCACCAGCAGGTCAAAGGGGGTATCCAGCGCGGCGCGCAGCGCCGCCGTATTGTGCTGCCGGGCCTCCGTGCGCTCGGCCTCGGTCATGAGCCATGTAAACTTTGCGTTGGGGCAGGCATGGACCTCTGCACCGCAGCGGCGCAGCAGAGCGATCTCCCCGCTGGTGCCGTCCTTTAAAAATTGCAGCACCACCACGCGGCGGCCGTGGCCGAGCGCACGCAGTGCCAGCCCCATAGCCGCCGTGGTCTTGCCCTTGCCGTCCCCCCAGTACAGATGCAGCATGGCGCCAGCCTCCTTATAATGTATAAGCCGTTTGCAAAAAGCGCTTTTCGACAGGCTCACTCTATAATAATGTAAATTCAGTATACTGCAAGGCTTCAGCCGTGTCAATTACAGGGCGGCCGCCTGCTTTTTTGCAAAATCACGCAAAAGCGCCCCGCCAGAGCATTGCAGCATCGGGCGGGGCGCAGGGTATATGCTTGTATTCAGCTTATGCCTTCACAGTCGGCTTGACCTTTTCTGCAAGGATGCAGAGCAGCACGGTCAGCACCATGGCGGGCAGGGTGTAGCCCACGGGGGTGTCCACCCCCATCAGCAGGCGGTAGGCAAGGAAGCCGACCAGCCAGATCACGAGATTCCGCGCATCAGCGGCCACCGCAAAGCGGTCACGCCTGAGGATAAAATGATCTGCGATCTGCACGGCGATCATCGGCGCAAAGACCGAGCCGATCAGATACAGGAAGCCGGTGATGTCGTCCATCGGGAAAAGGATCGCCCCTGCGACACCGATGACCGTCACAGCGATGGCGGTCTTTTTGCCGTCCAGCTTGGGCATCAGGCTCTCGGCAGAGATACCGGCGCTCCATGCATCGAGGAAGGTCGTGGTAACAGTCGAAAATACCAGAATGACGAGTGCGGCAATGCCCAGACCGGCCTTGACCATGATGACGGCAATGTCATACTCACCGGTGAAGATGGCCGCGCCCATGCCGATGACATACATCCAGCAGGATACAAGGCCGTAGACAATCACGCTGACCCATGTCGCCTGTGCCGGCTTTTCGGCATCGCGGGTATAGTCGCTGATCAGCGGCAGCCACGACAGAGGCATCGCCACCGCCAGCTCCACCGCCGCGCCGAAGGTCAGGCTTTCGCCGGTAAGGTCGGGCATGGCATTGCCGGAGAAGAAGATGACCTTGCACAGCACCAGCGTAAGCACGAACAATGCTGCCATCGTCAGCTTGTTGAGCCAGCCCAGATCGGTGATGCCCACCGCGATCCAGAGGATGATCAGTGCGCCGATCACCAGACACCAGACCCAGCGACCGATGTCAAAGATACCGCCGACAGCCAGTGCGCCGTCATAGATCATGATGGCCGTCCAGCCGACCAGCTGCAGCACATTCAAAAAGGCGAACAGCAGGCCGCCCTTCTGGCCGAAGCTCATCTTGACGGTCTCCATAGCGCTGCGGCCGGTGCGGCCGCCGATCAGGCCCGCCAGCAGCATCATGGCGCAGCCGATGATATGTCCGACAAGGATAGCTGCCAGACCCTTGGCCATGCCCAGCGGGGCGAAAGCCGTGCCCGTCAAAATTTCCGCCAGCGAAACACCGGCACCGAACCAGATCAGGCCGTTCTGAAGGGTAGATGTCTTTTTCATTCGGTGAACTCTCCCTTCAATGCGAACATGTGATCCATCGGGCCGGAGCCGTGCCCGAGGTCGAGCATGGCAGCCAGTGCGCCCGAGATGTACGCCTTGGCGCGCTCGACCGAGGTGTCGAGGTCATAGCCCTTGGCAAGGTTAGACGCAATGGCGCTGGACAGTGTGCAGCCGGTGCCGTGGGTATTGGGGTTGTCAATGCGGCGGCCGCGGAACCATTTGCCTGCGCCGCTGCGCCAGAGCAGATCATCGGCGTCGTTGATCTGGTGGCCGCCCTTGCACAGCACGGCACAGCCGTATTTCTCGCTGATGGTCTGCGCGGCCTTCTCCATATCGGCGGCATTTTTGATGGACATGCCGGAGAGTATCTCTGCCTCGGGGATGTTCGGGGTCAGCACCTCCGCCATCGGCAGCAGCCTTGCGGTCAGTGCATCCACGGCATCGTCCCGCAGCAGCTTGGAGCCGGAGGTTGCCACCATAACGGGGTCCACCACAATGTGCCTGGCGCCGTACTCCTGCAGCTTGTCGGCGATCGTGCCGATCAGCTCTGCCGAGGATACCATACCGATCTTGACGGCATCGGGGTAGATGTCGGTAAAGACCGCGTCAAGCTGCTCGGCCAGAAAATGCGGGGTCGTCTCAAAAATGTCGGTCACGCCGGTCGTGTTCTGGGCAGTCAGGGCCGTGATGGCGCTCATGGCGAAAACGCCGTTAGCGGTCATCGTCTTGATGTCTGCCTGGATACCGGCGCCTCCGCTGGAATCACTTCCAGCAATGGTCAATGCTGTTTTCATCGTAATACTTCCTTTCTATCTGTACAGCAAGGTTTTATAACGCGGCACAAGGTGGTGCCCCCGATGTACCGCGAGGGGGGTAAGTTGGTTTGCAGGGGGCAGGGCACGCCCGCCCCTGCCGCGCGGCGGAAATTCACATCTCTGTAATGGGAACTTCCCCCAAGCACTTCACATATAGATCCGCCGCCTTTTTCAATCCGGGCTGGTCGGCTTCGCCGTTGGCATCATACACGCCGACGGTGATAAACCCTGCGGCTTTGGCGGTTTGCAGGGCGTAGAGGCTGTCCTCAAACACCACTGTCTCGCACGGGGCGGTGCCCAGACGCTCGGCAGCCATCCGGTAGATGTCCGGCTTATGCTTGCTGACGCCGATCTCCCCTGTTGTGAAGATCTCGGTAAAATATTCGAGCAGTCCCAGCCGCGCAAGCGCCCTTGTCACATGGCCCCGCGGGCTGGAGGTTGCCGCTGCCATCCCGATGCCCCGCTCTGCCAGAAATGCCAGCAGCTCGGGGGCACCGTCCTTGGCAGGGACCTCGTCGTAATAGTAGTCCTGCAGCATCTCCTCGATGCCCGCGCCGACCTCCTGTGCCGTCATGGGCAGGGCGTACCGCGTCTGCAGGTAGGCCGCCCCCTGCTCCATACTCATGGAAAAGAGGATCTCATTCAGGCCCGGCTCCGGTGCAACGCCAAGGCGGCGCAGATACCGCGCCCCCAAATCATTCCAGATGCTCATGGAATCCAGCACAACGCCGTCCAAATCAAAGATTGCACCGTTACACATGCAGCATCTTCTCCGTTGCCAGCCTGAGGTCTGCAGAGGCCTTTTGAATATCCTTCGCCGCGTAGATGGCGCTGATGACCGCCACGCCGCAGATGCCGCTGCCCGCAAGCTGCTCCACATTCGATTGTGCAATGCCGCCGATGGCCACGACCGGAATGGATACCGCCGCGCAGATGGCCTTGAGCGTCTCATAGCTCACATCATCGGCGTCATCCTTGGAGCCGGTCGGAAACACCGCACCGACACCGAGGTAATCTGCGCCGTGCTTTTCTGCCAGAACCGCCTGCTCCACGGTCTGCGCCGACACGCCGAGGATCTTGTCCGGTCCCAGAAGGGCGCGGACATCCTGCGCCTCCATATCGCTTTGGCCCACATGCACACCGTCCGCATCCATCTCGCGGGCGATTTCGACATTGTCATTGACAAGGAACGGCACGCCGCGCTCACGGCAGAGTGCCTGCAGTTCCTTTGCCTCTGCAAGGAAGTTTGCTTCATCGAGGGTCTTTTCCCGCAGCTGCACCATCGTGACGCCACCGTCCAGACTCTCGCGCACAACATCGACCAGCCGGCGGCCGTCCAGCCAGTGGCGGTCGGTGACAGCGTAGAGCAGCAGGTCCTTTTTATCGCAGTTCATACCGTGCGCCCCCGTTCAGCGTCTCGCCGTCCATGTTGTAGATGGCGTCAATGATGCGGTTGCGGTAGGTGGAGTTGCCGTCACCCTCGGCCATATGGCTCCAGCCGATCTCACCGGCCAGACCCATGGCGCAGACAGCGGCAGCAGCAGCCTCCAGCCGGTTGTCGGGGTTGGCTACAACAAAGGCCGTCATCATGCCGGAGAGCTGGCAGCCCGTTCCGGTGATCCTGCCCATCTCGGGGCGGCCGTTGCGGATGACATAGCAGCTCTTGCCGTCACTGACAAGATCGATCGCGCCGGTCACGGCCACGATGGCGCCGCTCTTGGCGGCAAAATCCTTGACAAACTTAACAGCATTGTCAAGATTTTCCTCAGTCACCGCGTCAGCTACATCGGCATCAACGCCCTTGGTAGTGCCGCTGCCCAGCGCCAGCGTCTTGATCTCCGAGATATTGCCACGGATGACGGTAAAGCGGATCTTCTCCATCAGCTCCACAGCGGTGTTGGTGCGCAGCGCAGAGGCACCCGCGCCCACGGGGTCAAGCAGAACCACATGGTCCAGCTCGTTCGCCTTTTTGCCGGCGCGGAACATCCCCTCAATGCTGCGCTGGTTCAGTGTGCCGATGTTGATGTTCAGGCCGCCGCAGATGGCAGTGATGTCCTCGACATCCTCCGGCTCATCGGACATAATGGGGCTGCCGCCGCAGGCCAGCAGAATGTTGGCCACATCATTGACAGTGACATAGTTTGTGATATTGTGGACCAGAGGCACGCCTTTACGCACATTTTCGATGCAGGTACCCAGCATACAAAAGCACTCCTTTATAAATAAAAATGCGGACATGCCCGCAGAGGCACATCCGCATCAAGACGCAAAAAAGCGCAGAAACGACTATTTCCCTACGTTGGCATTATCCAAATCAGGTTACGGGTCAGGGCAATACAGCCCACTCTCAGCCTGCTTTGCGCAAGCTCCCCATTTCTGTACAGTTTTTACAGTAGCACACTATTCCGTTTTTTGCAAGGTGGTTGTCCGATTTTTTTGTATTTTTTTGCAGGAATCCTCTGCCGCCCTGCCAAAGCGGGTCAAGCAGATGGCTCCTTCTTTTGGCGCATCGGTATCAGGACCCGCAGCTCAAACCAGCCGTCATGGGTGGTGATGGTGGCCGTACCGCCGTACTTGGCGGCCGTGTTCTGGATGCTCTTGACGCCGAAGCCGTGGTAGCGCCCGTCTGCCTTGGTCGTCACGGGCCGGCCGTTTTCAAACTGCAGCTCGCCGTCATAGCAGTTTTCAATGCGGATGGCTGCAAAGCCCTTTTGCCGCGCCACACTCAGATGGATCAGCCGCCGCTCCGGGTCAGCGACCTTGGCTGTACCCTCGATGGCGTTGTCCAGCGCATTGCCGAACAGGTTGCTGATATCCATCACATCCATAAAGTCGAGTGCCGCACCGTCCGCGACCACCGTCAGCTGGATATTCTGGGCACGGCAGGTCAGGCTTTTGCCGGTCAGCACCGTGTCCAGCACCTTGTTGCCGGTGTCGTTCTGGGCTTCGTAGGCCTTGATCTCCTGCTCCATCCGGTCCAGAACGGCGTTGCGCTCCTCCCCGCTCTCCGACCGCAGCACCGCAATCTGGTGCTTCAGGTCATGGTATTTCTGGTTGATCAGATCAACGCTCTCCTGCTTGGCCTTGTAGTTCTCATACTGCAGATGCAGCATGTTGCGCAGGGCATCGGCCTCCCGCTGGGTGGAAAGATCGCACAGCTGCGATTGATAGGCAAACAGCAGCGCCACACCCCCGAAGTAAACGACCGAGCGCATGGTGTAGATCTCCATCGTGCCGCGGGCCGAGAAGGGCGTTTTAAGGGTCGTATAGCTGATGCTGCTCAGGATATAGACCGCTGCCGCCAGACCGGCCGCAATGGCCGCCGTGCGGGGGTGGATGTCAAGCTGGACGCTGCCGATGTTTCCGCCGTCCTCGACCAGCCACATCAGCCCGAAGATCAGCCCGAACCCCGCCGCAATAAAAAGCACCAGCGCCGGCAGACCCTGAAGCAGCGGGTTATCCTTGGCAAAGTAGACATACATCTGCCATGTCAGCGATGCCGCAAAACCGGCCAGTATAAAGGCGCGCGTACAGAAAAACACGACCTGACACCAGTCGGCGCGGGTCGCCGCCGTCATAAAGAGCAGCATAAGCGCCACCGACACGGCGTACAGCACATTGAACCGCCAGCCGTCAAAGCCGTCTGTTGCAACCAGATAGACCACCAGCACGGCGAACGCCCCTGTATAGAGCACCGCCCGCCTTGCACCGCCGCAGCGCGGCGGCAGAAACCGCAGATACAAAAGGCAGGCCAGCCAGTCAGCCGCCGCTGTGACCAGACGGGGAATGTCCATCTCATAGTATGGGATATTCAACGGCATATCCTCACCCCGCCCCGTTTATATAGTCATTCAGCGCGTCCAAAAAGGCCTTGCGCCGCGCCCGGGCGATGGGTACGCGCTCCCCGTGGACCACGGCATCCTCGCCATCCATGCAGTCCACATGCTCAAGGTTGACAAGGCAGCCCTTGTTGACCCGGAAAAAGCTGTCCTGCACAAGCCTTGTCTCCGTCTCTGCCATCGAGCCGGACGCCGTCAGTGCCCCCTCCGCCGTATGGAAAACGAGGTCATGACCGCAGCTTTCCACCCAGTAGAGCGCGGCCGTGTCGATTTTATGGGCCGTGCCGTGGGCGTTGATCTGCAGGTAGTGCCGTGCCCGGCGCGCTGTGCGCTCGATGGCGCGGCTCAGCCGCTGGCTGAACGCATAGTAGGAAACCGGCTTCAGCACATAGTCCAGCGCATCCACCGCATAGCCCTTGATGGCATACTGAGGCGAATTCGTGATGAAGATGATGATGACCTCGGTGTCTTTTTTGCGGATCTCCTCGGCGGCCATCATGCCGTCCATGAATTTCATCTCAATATCCATCAGGATAATGTCGTAAACCGCCTTGTAGCCAAGCGCGATCTCATCACCATCGGAAAATTCCGTAACAGTAAACTTTTCACCCGAGGCGGCACTGTATTTATCAATATATTCCCGCAGCTGGCTGCGGTACAGCGTGTCATCTTCCACCAGCGCCAAACGGATCATATCAGTCACTTCCTCACAGAGCAGATTGCATAGGTTCCTATCCCTATACAGTAACTCTATTTTATGAGACAGGCGCACAAAAGTCAATCTGCGTTTGGGAAATCATGCCGGGCCTTATCGGATCAGCGCGACCGCCACATCATTCACATTTGTTCCGGTCGGGCCGGTAAAAAGCAGGCCGCCCACGGCTTTGAGCGCCGTGTAAGAGTCGTTGTTGTTCAGAACCGCAAAGGGGTCCAGCCCTGCAGCACGCAGCGCCGCCAGCGTGTCACCGTCCGCATAGCCGCCGGCGGCATCCGTTGGGCCGTCCGTACCGTCTGACCCGACACTGAAAACCGCCGCATTCACCCCCTCTATGCCGGCTGCGGCCGCCAGCGCCAGCTCCTGATTGCGTCCGCCGCGTCCATTCCCGGTGACCTTTACCACAGTCTCTCCGCCCGCCAGAAAGGCCAGCGGCCGGGACGGGCTGCGGTGAGTGCGCACAATATCCGCAAGGAATACGCCCGCCTCCCGCGCCTGACAGCTCAGCTGATCCGTCAAAAGGATCGGCTCATAGCCGAGCGAGCTTGCCGCAGCCGCAGCTGCCGCACAAAGTTCTCTCACACTGCCGGTGATCCGAGCCTCTACATTGTCCAGATGCTTTGGCGTTTCATGCTGCAAGCAGGCGCGCGCTTCCCCGGACAACCGCAGCCCGTACTTTTTCACAACTCTCTCCGCATCCCTGCAGGTTGACGAATCTGCACAGGCCGGGCCGCTGGCGATCATATCGAGCGGATCGCCCAGAATATCACTCAGCACGATGCAAAGCACCCGCGCCGGGGCGCAGGCCTGTGCAAACCGCCCGCCCTTCACGGCAGACAGCCGCTTGCGAATCGTATTGATCTCGACAATATCCGCCCCGCAGGCAAGAAGCTGACCTGTGATGTCCTGCAATTCAGACAGCGGTACCAGCGGCTCTTCAAGCAGGGCACTGCCCCCGCCGGAGAGCAGAAACACGACCGTATCCTGCGCACCGAGATCGCGCACAAGCGCAAGCGCCGCCCTCGTTCCCCGGCAGGAGCCTTCATCCGGAATGGGATGCCCGCCCTCAAAGCATGCAATGCCCGCCAGCGGTCCCCCGCTGTGGCCGTATTTTGTGATGACAACGCCGCGCCGGATGCGCCCGTCAAGGCAGGATACCGCAGCATGGGCCATCTGCCATGCCGCCTTGCCCGCTGCGACAAGATACACCCCGCCGGTGCCGAAGTCATAGCTTTCCAGCGCACGGATAACGGCCACATCCGGCAGCACGGCGTGGATACCCGCCGATACGATTTTTTCCGCATCCTCATGCAGCAGCTGATTCATGACCGGTTTTCCCTCCCTTTTATCTGCCTTCCCGGCTTCTGCTACCATTATACGGCAGTTCCCGCACACAGGCAACAAAAAGCGCATTTTCATCGCAGAAAATACAGGTCAAAGAATCACTTTCTTGCCTATTTTAATGTGTAGGGGCGAGCATTGGTCACCCGTGGCCGTGTGCGGCAAAAGAAAAGTGCCCGGGCGGATATGGAATCCGCCCCTACGCCGTAGGGGTCGGCGTCCTCGACGACCCGCGGAAGCTTCCGCCGCCACAAAGCTCCTGCGGGCTCGCCCCTACAAAGTATCTTTGGGGAAGTCCTTTTGTGTTTCCTCCTGTTCTTTGCGCAGCAGCATACAGTCGGTTTCCCGGCGCAGCATCAGCAGGATCTTCAGCTCGTCCGCGCTCAGCTCCAGACCGGCCCTCCGAAACAGCTCCAGCAGCCTTTGTGTATACCGCTCCTCTGTCAGGTGGGGATACTGCTCCGCCAGCTTCAGCAGCCCCTCCTGAAGCTCACGGTTCGTATCGAGTGCCCAGTTGAAGCAGACGGCATCCTCAAATTCGAGCGGTGCCCGCTTTTCTCTGCTTTTCCAAAACCATTTCATACTGATTCCCCTATTCTGCGCCGGCCGTTTATACCATGATAAAAGAAACACGCAGAATAAGCGGCTGTTCTTCGTGAAACAGCGCTTTTTCTGCGTGAAATATTTATACACGGGTCATATAGGCAAAATAGGCGTTTTTCATCTCGCCATAGCCGCTTTGGGGAATCGGGATATGCTTCCCGTTTGTCAGCAGCAGCTCGCGGGCCGTCAGCTTGCGGATAAAATCCATGTTGACGATATACGCCCGGTGCGGCCGGACAAAGGCAGGCTGCTCCTTGAGCGCCTCCATCAATTCTGCCATCGTAGCTGACACGGCCAGCACCGAGCCGTCCGCCAGCGTACAGACCTGATTGTGGTTGAAGCTTTCCACGCAGACCAGCTCACCGACCGGCACGCGGTAGAGTCCGTCCTTCGATTTGAGCATAAGGTATGGGTTGTTCTCCGGCAGCAGGCGGTGGATGCACTCCAGCACCGCGCCGTCAAAGTCCGGCTTGCTCACCGGCTTGATCAGATACCCGGCAGCCTTTACGCTGAAGGCGTCCACCGCATATTCCTTGGAGACTGTCAAAAACAGGATCTCTGCCCGCTCTTTTCTCTCCCGAAGGCGTCTGGCCAGGGCCACACCGGTCATGTGCGGCATAACGACATCCAGCAGATACAGATCAAACCCGCCTGCTTTTTCTACCTCGTCCAGTAGGTCATACGGCTGGCCGTAAGCCTGTATCTGCACCGGCGTTTCGGGGTGCTCCTCAGAGAAGCGGACCGCCAGCTCCCGGATGCGGGCAATATCCTCCCGGTTATCATCGCAGATACCAATGCGCAGCACACCTCTCACCTCCTGTATTTGACTCTTGCTTTAAAGCATAGCATAAACCGCCCGAATCCGCAACCTGTCTGCGCTGAATGTGACCTTGTTACAGAACCTGCCTTTTTCTTTGCAGCGCGGCGGGCGCGTCTGGGCTGAGAGTGCGGGCGTTGTGAATACTTTTTATCTTGCGTTGAAAACGCTGTAAATGCGAAGTCCCTGCACTGCGTACCGAAAAACCACCGCTTTTTGTGATAAGAGATATGCTATTTGCCGAAAATCTGGTATACTTAGGCTGACAAATCGAAATTTGAAGCGGAGGTATGTATTATGAATATAGGATTTTGGTCGTG
>OLPO01002186.1_pt1 | contig 12464 bp, 28 predicted proteins | sample 1672831 | NCBI WGS metagenome assembly OLPO01 (sample SAMEA3136728, study PRJEB25190) | human gut metagenome
TTTGTAATGGCGGTCTCTACAATGATTTCCAAACGGTCAATGCGTTCATTGGCGTTTCCCACCATTCCCTGCATGATATTGTGGTATGCTGCAAGCTCTCGTTTGGATTCCCTATTTTTCTCCATCAGTTCGTGAAGCATGATTTCCTGCCGCTGGACTTTCTCTTCCATTGTCATAGCCATCGCTCCACATACTCTCTGTCTTGTGTAAAGACAGGCGGTTCACGGTCAACGACCCAACGGCTTCTGGAAACCTCCACAGTCGCATCCCCGTTTAATACAGAAACGGCCTCTGTGACCCTTGTTTTGATGCAACAGGAGCCACGCTTGCAATCCGTGGGGAAATCATTCCAGTTGATATTGCGTTCTTTCCAAAGCATATCTTGGATTTTGTTGCAGTTCTTCCCGTGCAGCTCTCGCTGACTGAAATTCGCCTGTCCAACAGCTTCTATGCTGTTTCGTGTGGCATCTTGCTGACGCCAAATCAGACAGTTGCAGACCTCGTCCAGAGGAACGGTGAAGGCTCTGGCATCGAACATGGCAGTTTGGAACTTGCGGCGATAAACGGAAAGGTCGATGCCGCTGTCTTCTTTTTCCGTCTGCTCGGCAAACGCCTTATTGAACGCCAGCGTCGCCATTGATGCGGCAATGCTGCACATCTTCTGGACATTATAGCCGAACCATGCATCTGTACGAATAGAGGCGTAATCGGTCAAAACCAATGTGATTTCATCAGACTGCGTGTATCCGAAGACGCAGCCCTGAATGTTGGCACACAGGAAACGCATGGTTTCCTGCATGGCAGACATAAGAACACGGTCGAAAGGCTTTCTCATTCCCTTTGTAAAGGTGTGAAAAGCCTTGCCGTCAATACGGATGATGACAGGAACACGACGGGTCAGGTAATTGCGTGAAACATACTCATACCGTTTCATCCTGTCGCCCAGCGAATCGCGTTGATTTCCCATAAGCGTACCCTCCTGTAAATGTAGTTTGAAAATTGCTTGACATCACGACCATTTGGTCGTATGATATAAGAAAAGCACGACCAATCGGTCGTGCTGAAAGGAGATATGATTATGATAGATTTTGATATGAACTTTCAAGACACCTATAAAACTCCCAGTGAAGACCTGTTGAGCAATGGTGAGCAGTGGTTCTTCCTTGAAACCGAAAAGGATATTTTGAAGAATCGGCGGGAGGAACTCGGGATGACCCAGCAGCAGGTGGCAGATGCTGCACACATTCAAGTTCGCCAATATCAGAGACTGGAAAACGGAGAGCGCAACATAAGCGGTGCCAGTATGAGGATTGGATTATCTGTGTGTGCCGTTTTGAAGCTTGACCCCTACCGCTTTATGCCAGAGTTCCGTTGGAACAAAGACTAAGCGTTTCCAAAAGTGCTTTCTGAGGAGCGAACTCCCGATAAAGTTCAATCTCTTTTGTGAGCCGTGCCATAACGGCATCTTCTTTTGCATCGTACCTGCCGAGGTAAATCTTCTTACTGTTATAGGTAATACTGGCGACCCATTTTTCTCTTTGCTTATCAAAGAAAACGCCGGAAACGCCAGATGTGTTGGTGATATAGAGGCTGCGGTTCCTGTCGTTCTCTGACCGCTGGCAACAGCGCAGATTCTCTTTTCGATTATCGGCCTTGTTTTTGTTGATGTGGTCAACAAACTGGCCTGGCTTTGCGTGCATAACCAGCCGGTGAAAGCGGACAAACCGCCGTGCACCGCAGTAAAAGTAGCTGCTGACAAGATAACCGTCTTTGTCGCAGTACCAACTGTCTCGGCCTTTGATAATTGGGAGGTCATCCAGGTCAAAGAGGAACTCGGCAACGCCTATATGCAGAATTCCGTATGTATTGAGAAGCTCGACTGTCAATACATAAGGTCATGAACGGCCACACCAAAGGTTTCCTCGAACCAATGCCAGATATCCTCACGGTGTGTGCCTTTTGGGAACCCGCACCAGGCAACTTCGATACATTCGGTTTCTGGATTCATCGGCACATCGCCGAACTCCTCCCACAGTTCCGTGTATGTTTTGCCCTGAAAGGTTCTCATGATGGTAACGCCGTCCATACTCTCAACAGCGGAGTCAAAGAAGTTATCGAAGTCTTCCAGCTCCCCGTTGAGATGCCATCCTGCGATTTTCAGTCCCGTTCCGTACAGGTCGTGCCAATACTCAAAGAATTTTTTGTAATCAGGCATTTGAAATTACCTCCGTTTCTATACCGCTTTCCGTATCGGTCGTTTTTCTAAAGTCCCAAACCGATATGCATCAACATTGTTCGCCAATCCGACACTTGCGAGCATTGCTTGCAATGCGAGCAAGAAAAAGTTGACTGCCCGCGAAGCGGGCTTGTCGGATTGCGAACATAAGTGGCGAACTCTTACTTTTGCCTTTGGCGAAAAGCTGCTGAAAGTGAATATGTATAACAGCAAATCTACAAAGCGGTTGGTCGTTATGCTTTATCTGCGGGGAATAGTTTGCCATCATGTAGGCAGTCCCTGGCTTTCTGGCTCATTTCGACGAGGCTGTCCACCAGCTTCTTCAATCCGTCTGCGGTACTTTCACCATCGTAGTCGCAGCCGATAGCCCAGATATCAAAAAGCCATTCATCGGCGCAGTCAGGTTCGCACATCTTACAGCCAGTTGTTTCGTCTGTCCAAGTTCTCACAGCTGTTCCTCCAACTCAAATCCCTTGTGGCAAAATCCAGTTACATCGGAGATATAGTCAGAGATGGCTTCCTCATCTTCGATGTCATTGGGAATCGTGATTTCGTTTGGCAACTCAACGCCGTCGTCATCCTCCGGGTCAATATCCCACTGAATGTTGACCGCCTTTCTCTGCGGGCATTCCACTTCGCGCCACTCTTCCTCGCACGCCCAGATTTCCGAACCGAAACCACGGTCAAACTCCCATTCGTTAAATAGCTCTGAGATGGGGGTGGAGATGCGGTCGCTGTCCTCGGGGTCATCATACTGAAACTCTGTCAACCCACGCATCAAGTCCTGTAAGGAATAACCGTGGTCAATCATCCATTGAAGTTGGTACTTCTGGTAATCGGTCATATTGAAAATCTCACACTCCTCTTAGCGCATCGAGAACTGCCTGCGGAACAACCCGCTTAATTTCCTCGTGAATTGCATTCATCACGACTGCGCCCTTTAAGTACTTCTCAACTTCGGTCTGGGCAAACTGCTTCGTTTTATCTTTACACTCAGCCACCGCCGCCTGTACGGTTCCCTGAATCAAATCCAGCATCTCCTTGTGCGACATCTGCTCTTTGATGTAAGACTGGACTTCTGCCTTCACCAGTTTGTCGGTCATCGGCTCAGTGTATCTGCTCTCGTAAAGACGCCTTGCCCACACTTTGGCGGTATCAGCAACGCATTCCTCGACTTCGTTCTGGAATGCTTCTCGTGCGATTGTCTTTGCGTAAGCACGCATAGCTTTGATAACCTCCTGTTCAAAGAGGTCTCCGTTTGTAAATTCCAAATCGATTGTTGCTCTGTGCTTCATGAAACCCGCTCCTTTCTTACATCAGCTTAATCCATCAACAAAATCCCATTCGGCATTGTATCGGAACTCAGTACTCAGAATTCCGTCCAACAGTTCGTCGATGTACTCCTCATCATCCCGGTCTGTCGGGATGGGAATAATCATCTCAAACTCCGGAGCAAAGCAGGATGGCTTTACCCGAATTGTTCTTTTCTCCATGTCAGGAACCTCCTTATCGCATATCGGGCAGTACCCGGCAATTCCATTGGAAGGGATGTTTATATGGTGCCCACATCTTGGGCAATGGACGATGCCGCTCATACACATCGACCTTTCATAAATCGTTTCCCGCACAGTGGGCAGTTGCGTATCTCAATGATATCTTGAGTCGTGAAACTGCCATCGTCGTCAAGCACTCTCACCCTCAACATTCCCTGCCTGTTTACAGCCATCTCAATGCCGCTGTATTCAACGGCTTGGTTCATTGGAACAAAATCATTTGTCCCAGACTCACAGTATGGACATCTCATAGAATTAACCTTTTATTGTGTCTTTGAAATCGCATACCCACCATGATTCATCTGAATCAAAGGTAATGAAAATGGAGTAACCACCATCTTTTTTACGGTACAGTTCCATAGTCCAAATGTCGTTTTGTAGGGACACAGTATCAGAACTGCCGATAAAGCCAATGCGCTCACGGGAGGACAGCCACTCTGCCCGTTCCGGGTTAGGTTCTTTCATGTAGCATCACCTCAATCCTCGAAAAAGTGAGTAATGGGTTCATAGTCATCATCAGTTGGCGCAAATGCCAACGCCTCAAACCTATCTGCCACCTCAATCAGAAAGTCTTTTTCTACCATACATTCGCGCCCCATCTTTCCTTGGCGTCCATTGCGAGCGTAGTTTCTTAGAAGCTCCAACAGCTCATGGTCAGTTTTCATATTGTCACCCCTCATCGTATATACCGCCAGAGATTTCTCCACTCATTCTTCACTCATCGTCATCTACGATTTGAGAATCATCAACTAACTGCTCGTCCCAATCAACTTCAATATCAGACACAGCGGAATCGACTCTCTTGAAGCCATGCTTCTCACAGAATTCTTGAGGGACACTCATAGCGAAATCTGCCCAGTTGAAATAGGAGCAGTTATAATCGTAGATTTTTCTGCCATCTGTGGTCTTGCAATAATCGGTTGCCGCCTTACACACCGCTTCTTTCAAATCAAACTCTTCGCTTGGCACATCGAACTGAAGCGTGAGAACGCGAATATCTAATCCATCACGCTCGATAGCTACCACTGTACGCAACATACTATAACCCTCCTTATAAAATCAGCCTTTCATCCATTCGTGTATGAATTTAATTGCCGCGCCTTCACTTTTTTGTTCTGCATTAAACTCCATATCATCGAAACCAAGCTGTTCAAAAATACATTCTGCCATAATCTGCAACGCTCCACGAAAACCGTAGTCGGCAACCATCTGTTCCAGAGAATCATAGTATGAGGAGCAGTATGTGCAAATTTCGTCCAGAGTATAGTCCTGCAGGTCAACAACAGCCTGACATACAATATAATTCCCAAACCACTCTCTGTACTCGATGTAGCTGTATCGTGTATCCGTCACCTTTGCCATATACTGGGCGCAATCTGGGTCTGTGCAGGTATAGTTAAGCTTCAGTTTCTTCATGTCAGCCGTTTACCTCGTTTACCAGCGATTCCAGCATACCTTTTAGTTCTGTGTCGTCTGGCATAATGACATCGTAGTTGAACGGGAAGAGGCGCTTAACGCCAAAAGCCTGCTCCTTATTGGAATAGACGACCTCGGTCACCGAAACCATACACATTTCCATGTACTTCTTTGTAAGCTCGTCTTTTGTATCGCCAACGACTTTGAACCAATAGTCTTCATACTCATCATCCATATGGTCAAAGATAAAATCTTCTCTCTTCATAAATTCTCCTCCATACTGTTACCCGATTCCTATCGCGCTAAGCTCCATTGAAACGACGCAATCATCTTTTCCAAACTCGACAATTTCATTTGTCCCTCCAAATAACAGTTGTCCGTCCACCTCAATAAAACCATGCGGATTCCATTTAATTGATTGTGCAACGCCCACGACTTTTTCTGTCCCTTGTTCATCATACTGAATAATTGGTAAGTTTGAAGCAGTTTCACAGGCTTTACGAATGGCAGGGATTGAATAGGAAACATGGTTATCATCGCAAAAACAGTGGTTTTTGTCCGTATATACAGGGATTTCAACATGAATCCGAATATTTCCACACCTCATATAATCACCGCCCTTACCACCGCTTTTTGTCTTGATATCGGTTTGGCGGAGGCAAAGAAAGCTGCTCCTCATCGTCACGAAGTTCAACCGAGAATTTATTTGTATAATCCTCATCGTCCTTATTTGCATAGACGAGAACCTCAAACTTGCCAGGGTTCCAATTAACAATGAGATTATCGTCAATGGAGTATGCGTTCCTAATAACGACTAAGTCCTGGTGCCAAATTCCGTCCGGAGTCTCGATGCCAACATAGATTTCATTCTGATATTCCGGGTCAATATTCTGCTCTGCAACCAGCTTCAACCCTTTAGGCAACTCAATGGTAATACGATTATCGCCACTCTTCATCAGAATCCCTCCGTAATCATCTCCAACATTTTATCAGGGGAGATGTCGAGAAGTTCGGCACCAACGGCCAAGAGCAAGTCAGTGGTTGTCTCGTCACCTTTGTTGCAGAGGTAAAAGGACTGAATTACATTGGCAACATCTTCGGGGAAAAGCATTGTGTTCATAACGACCTACACTTTCTTACAACAACTTTCACATAACTCCAGTGTCTGCTTGCCAATCGTTGCTTCGTAGCGAATGCTATCTGCATACAATGGGGCGCCGCAATTATCACACCTACCAACAAAAGTAGGACGAAAAAAGAGATAATCACGGACACGACACTCTCTTCTTCTTTGCTCAGAGCAGGAGTCATGGTTTTGACACATAGTACATTTACGCATTTGGGAGCACCTCAAAACAAAGCGTGAATAATTGCACGCAGCGTTCGCTTCCAGCGGCCATTACGGTATTCATACCCGTTGACATACAGTCTATTGCCTACCTGCGACAGGCTCACGCTTGATTTCGCACCTGGAATCGGAGGCAGGAGAGACCCGTTTACAAAGACCTTGTTCCCGATGATGTTTACATTCATAAAGGTACCCTCCTGATTAACCGCAACCGTAGTCATAGATGTCATCATCAATCAGTGTCTCGACCTGCTCTCGTGTCATATCGCAGAGACGGAGGACGGCTTTGATAACCCGCTCATGGACTTCTGCAATACTTGATGGCTCATTTTCTGTCCGCTCCCACGGGTAAGAAGGCGGATAATAGAAGTAAGATTCCCCATCGCCGTTGTCACCGTATGTCAGGGAATCCGTATCGTCACAAAAAGTGAAGACATCCGCCAGATTCTCAAAAGGTTCGCCATAAAGGTAGTCATCAATGTCAAACCCATCCTCTAAGATTTCTTCACCGGGCAGCTGCTCCTTCAAAAGCTGGATACACTTCTGCGGATTCAGAAAAGGGCGCAGCTGATTAACACGAATCCCGACGCCCTCGCAAATCCAGTAGCTCATACTCATTTTGGGATACCTCCACTTCATTTTTCTTTATTGTTGCAAAAGTGACTCCACTCCCAGCCTCACCACACGCCTTTACGCTGTGCCATATTCCCACCACAGCATGACCTCTTGTGCCATGCGGTAGTCCTTTCAGCCTTTCTATCGGGGAGCAGGGGGATTAGTGTTTCCCGTCTCAGTTTACCAAAGTATTATGTGCGGCTATGGCTTGTGCGCAGCTTCCGCAACGCCTTCGGTGGTGCAACGCCACCTAACCGCTATTTCTTTTACGCCCGGTCACAATATGTGTGCCACTTTGGATTCCGACCGCCACTTACAGCCGCGATATGTTATCTCAATCGGGCAAGGTAGTTAATACCAGAGATGGAAGCACCACTTGGAAAACAGGCGCAGTGCCTCGGTTCGACACCGCTCCAGCTCTACACGAACCGACTCCCATTTTTCCGGGTCGTACTCGCCATCTTCATAGTAGCGATTCTGGTGCAGTCGTTGATACGCATGGTCTTCATCACAGTTCTCAAAGTAGAAAATCATTTCCTTGATAACCGCATTTGTTTCTTCTTCGTCGAGCTGCTTATCCGCTTCGGTATCATAGAACAGGCCGACATTGTTTTTCAGAAACTCTGTAAGGAGAACGGGCATCTTAGCTGTGAAGTTGTATCCAAGTTCAAAGACATCGGTGAAATCATAGCCGCGCCATGCACGCTGCCATGCATACCGCAGCTGCCACCAAAACTCTCTCAGCTTGTAGCGCAGAGAAGCGCCCTTTGTCCGCTCAAGAAAACCGTTCAAACCGAATTTTGTCACGACCGCACCTTCTCCATGATTTGCTGGACTACTTCTGCCCACTCGGGGTTTCCGTTATACCGAACGCAGACCCCTTCAACAGTTTCGCCATTATAATATTTGCCATCGGGACTGAGATAATGTTTGGCAAGATATGCAGCGACTGTGTCAATGCACTCTTCCATACTTGAGAACTCTTTCTGCCCGAAGCCCATAATGTTATTTGGGCGGAATTGATAGCGTCCCCAACCACTTTCCAATGCTGCGACTGCGGCGAGGAAGTCCGAACGAACACCATATTCTGACTCTGCATCAATGAATGCTTGTTCCAATCCAATCAGATTGTGGCGAAGATGCAAATCTTCTGCATCTAACCCTGAAGGAGAAGTCAGCAATCCATCATCGACCGCTGCGGCTTTTGGCTCGGTTGCAAGGTTTGTCTCAAAAGTTCCTTCTGTATGCAGTGCTGTTGTTATAGGCTCGACCTGTTGCTGCTCTTTCTGTGCATCAATAGGTGTGGCAAATGCAATTACCACAACCACCATCAGCATAAAAATCGGCGGAAGTATCCGCTTCATTCAATCCCTCCTGTCAATGCTCGTTAAATACCACCTGTTCTCCGGTGTGCAAAGACCAGCAGCCACCGGCAGTGCAAGCACATTCCGTGCAGTTGCCGCCACATTCTTTTGCGTCTGGCCTTGCCGTGGTCGTTCCGTCCTTATATCGAACATGAGCCTCCGGCAGTTGGAAGGGGTTGTCCATTCGGAGTCCTCTCCATGCGCTGAAAATCATATGTAGGTTTGCCGGCAACGGGATACCGGAAGCCAGAACCTCATTGACGATTTCATACTTCTTTGTGAAGCATAGAATCTCACAATGGGAATTGCGCTTGGCTACCTCCATCATGATGTGAAAATAAGTGGCATTTGGAATATCTCCGGAAACATGAAAGCGGAAGAATCGAGACAGCATAATCGCCGCCTCGACCTCCCGCCAGTATGTTGCCGGTTCTGTCTCTAAAACCTGTAGATTATTTCGATAAGCTGCCGCAACACTTGGCCGACGGCGCTCTATGCGTCTTGCGTAACACTTTCTGCTGCAGTCACACTCCCGGCAAGTCAGACCGGATGGAAGCGATACGCTCTGGATGCTGCCGAGCTTTTCATTCCCTCGACTAATACTAACTTTCAATAGTGAACCGCCTCCTATGTCATTGAATTTTTCTTCTGGCAAAATCATTGAATTATGCCAAAGAAAAAGAGCCGAATAAATCGGCTCTTGGAAATTAGATATAAGCTACGCTCAAAGTTCCACGATGCTCACGACGCAAAAGTGTCAGCAGTCTATCTGGGTCTGTATTCGTCAAGAGTTTATACCACGCTGAATGAAAAAACTTTTCCAACTCTTTCTGCAGCGATTCGTTATCATCCTTTAGCGCGGTACGATAATCATCCGCAGCAACACAAACAATGGCGTTTGCCAAGCTCTGATATGGGTCTGCTCCATCGTGCTGCAAGCGCATCCTGCTTTCGGAAGAGTCCCATTCCTCACGGCTTGTCATGGCTGTTGCGCTCTTTGCGCCACGAGGGATACAACCACAGGATTTTGTCTTACCAGACTTGAGGTAGCGCCCCTCGGCGATATATGTATTGCCGCACTTACATTCACAAAGCCACCGTGGCTGACGATTGTGATTGTTTTTAACACGGCGAATGACCTTCAGATTTCCAAAAGTCTCGCCTGTCAAGTCGATAGATACTCCGCTCATGGTTCACATCTCCTTTCGCAGATGTACGGGTCAATCCTTTTCTGCCAACAGGAAATCAGGATTGATGACCTTGAAACTGATGTTGTTTTTGACATTCCTCATGACAACACCCTCGCGCTTCTGCCCATTGCGAACCACAGAACACCCCTTAGAATACTCCACCAATTCCGCAATGGTATCAGGCAGCGTTTTACCCTCTTCAACAATGGGAACAGAGCGAATACCATAAGGCGCCAACAGCTCCTTGATTTCCGCAGTCGTGCATTTGTGGTCAGGGAAAATCAGATTGAACGCAAACAGTTCGTAGTTGTTGATGTGATACTTGTTGCCCTGAATCTGGTTGCCGCAAATCTCACCCTGTAAAACGATGGTTTCATAATCACCGATGAGCTGCCGCAGCACATTCTCAATATTGTACTTCTTGGCAACTGTCCAGTAGGAACTGTTGTCCGGTGTACCGAGATAGATATTGCGGCTGCACACGCCGAACTCATACTTGCGTCTGGAAACCTTACGCAGATAGTAAGTCGCTGACTGACCGTCCATCTTCTCCGTAACAGAAAACTCTGTTCCCTTGTTACGCTCTGCCTCAAAGAGCGCAGTAAGATTCTGGATGCGAGTCTCATCGGTCTTGACAATCCAATCAGGGAAACCACCCTTGCGCTTGGACTTCATGAACAGCTTACGATACCACTTGAAGCGCATAAGGAATCGAACCAGTGCGCTTTTAGGTTTGGCGGGTTGCTTGGTCAGCAGCTGCGCCTCCTGCTGTGCTTCAGGGTCATATTTCTTGATACCCAAAACATCGGTCACATCGGCACCCAAATCGGCGGGAGCGCCATTCGGCAGAATGGACAGCGGGAGAACCAAGCCCTGACTGACCTGACCACGAAGCTTAATGGTGCGAACACGGAACTTACGGTCACGCAAAAACTCAAACTCCGGCCTCTCTGGAACAATGGAATCAACTTCGATATAGACGATGTGTTCCCCAGTGTGGAACTCGCCCTTCTGGACAACGCACTCCCATCCGTCAACCTGAGCAACCTCGATGCGGTCTGCTCCTGCAATCGGACGGAGGGTTGTAATCTCACGAATAGTAGCTAAGTGTCGCATGAAACTTTCCTCCTAATTAAAACAGGATGCAGTCTCGGACAATTCTCTTTTTTAAGAGTTCATCATCCAACGCATCCCAGTGTTCTACTTGATACTTTTCAGTTACATCACCAGTGATGTCATAAAGCCGACCTTGTATCTGGGTAACAAAATGATTTTCCACCTGGTCATACATCAGTGTGCTGTCAGGGAAGCGGCAGTGCAGAATAACTGCAAACCAGTAGCAACAGCCGTTGGTAAATACCGTATCGACATCATCGGCCAGATGAAAACGGGCAAGGAAATGCTCAATGGTTGAAACCATCGTTCTCAATTCTTTCGGATGACTCTCTTGCATTTCAATAAACTCCGTTCGATGTACTCGTCTATCAGACGGCTCTGTGCTTTTGTTTGAGCATAAGCGGTGATGGAAATGGATTTCCGGCTCCAGTCCAATGTGTAGCTATCGGTGGCAACATTGGTAATATGATTTTCAGCCAGAAAATCACGGAACTCTTTCATCGCTTCCTTGTCATCCGACAAGATGACATTCACATAGGTTCTGTCTTTTGAGAATCGATTACTGAGGGCAACGGCAAGACAGCACCCAACGCCGCTTGCTATGGAAACTATCACAAGGGCGAGTGTGCTGTCGCTGGTAACGATGTCTTTTGTGATACTCAGGTAAATGAAGTTTGACAGGCCGAGAGCGACACCGGCAAGCAGGCAACGGTTGCGCTGAACAAGAATTGTCTTTGCTGTATTGAGCGTATTGTCCAGAACCTTTGCCAGAAACAAAATGAACATATAAAAAGCGGTCGTCAAACTCATTCCTCCTTAGTGTTTATTAGGGTTCGATGCTGATAATGGAACTGGAACCGGTCACAGTAGGCAGTTCGCCGTTCCACTGCTCATACTTGATTTTTTCAATCAACTCACCGGTCAAAGAACCGGCAATCATACGGTTTGCCTCAGTCTCGGCCTCGGCTGCAATACGCAGAGCTTCTGTTGTTTTTTCAGATTTCTCTTCCGATTCCTCGGAGATTTCCTTTTTCGCATCGTTGTAAATTCGCAGGCTGAATGCACCAATGCCCTTAAAGGCAAAGCTCAGACAGAACCATAACAGCACAAGCGCAACGATGACGATGAGCCAGAACACGATGTTCACTTGCTTACCTCCTGTTCTAAAACTCGTGGTATGTATGTGCGGGTTTCCATGCACTTCTCGACCTTTCTGGTCTTTCCCAGTGCCTCGCGCATCAAGTTCAAAAGGTTTTTGCCTTTGTCGCTTTCCAAAAACTGAACGAGCGGTTCGAGGATTTCTACCGTGTCTTTGTATTCACGGCGTGCCTGTCTGCATTTGGCAAGACCTGTGGCAACCTTTGCCCGTTCCTTATAGTCGAGGCCATCAAGCTCCAGTTTGTGGAGGTAGTCCTGCGTAAGCCTGTCCATGCGGTTGACCTCGCTATAATTCCACGCATAATCTTTCTGCGCATCCTCCATCATTCGGCAGAACGCCCCGATGGATTCGGAGAACTGCGGTGGCTTTGATTGTTTTTTCATGCAAGACCTCCTCTCTGATTTATCCGAAGCTGACTTCGGTTTTATCGGTTCGGATAGAAATAAACACCGGGAACTGTAAGCTCT
>OLPO01002190.1_pt1 | contig 12462 bp, 10 predicted proteins | sample 1672831 | NCBI WGS metagenome assembly OLPO01 (sample SAMEA3136728, study PRJEB25190) | human gut metagenome
GAGAGCCGGCGGTGGAGACCTTCCGCTCCCTCTGGGACGGGGTCTTCCCCACCGAAGAGACCGACGGAGCATCCGAGCAAACAGAACCCCAGGACCCAGGGGCGGAAGCCGCCCCAACAGAGCCAACGGAAGGAGGGGAGGACCGCGGGGCGGAAGCTTCATAGCACAGGCGGATTCTGGCTGATTTTGGGGACGCTGCTGCTGGTGGCGTCCCTTCGCCTGCTGTTTTGGGCGGCAGTGGCTGCGGCCGTCCACGAGTTGGGCCACGTCGCGGCGGTGAAGGCCCTGGGCGGGCGGGTGGCCAGCCTCCGCCTCACCGGGGTGGGGGCCGTCATCCGCCCTCAGAGGCCCCGGCTCTTCTCCTACTGGGAGGAATGCCTGGTGGCCCTGGCAGGTCCGGCGGCCAGCTTTCTCCTAGCCCTGGGGGCAGCGGCCTGGGGCCGCCACTTTGGCGGCGGGGATGCCTACCTGCTGGCGGGGGTGAGCCTGGCCTTCGGCGTGTTCAACCTCCTCCCCGTGGGCCCTTTGGATGGGGGGCGGATCCTGCGGGCCCTCACGAACCGCTGGGCCGGCCCCGATGCCGGGGAGAAGGTGTGCGGGGGGCTCACCAAAGTCCTGGCCCTCTCCCTGGCCGCCCTGGGGCTGTGGGTGCTGCGGCAGAGCGGAAACTTCACCCTGCTGCTGTGCGCGGCCTGGCTGCTGTGGCGGAAGGAGGGGAAGCCGTAGCCCTCGGCAGGCCGATGGCAAACAATGTGCGCATACAAAAAAAGCAGTTGCCTGTGCAACTGCTTTTTTTGTCGCCGTGGAGCTGGAAATCAGACTTGAACTGACGACCTGCTGATTACGAATCAGCTGCTCTACCGACTGAGCTATTCCAGCAATGCCAACCGGTGGGAATTGAGCCCACCGGGGCAAAGGCGTGTTAATTATTGTAGCATCAAAAGGGCACCCCGTCAAGGAGTTTTTTCTATACCTTTTGTATATCCGCAGGAGAACACTGTCCTGCAAGGATTTCTCTTTGATTCCATCCCTGGAAAACCCCGTATTCTACAAAAAGTTATGCACACTTTCCACCGGGTTTTCCACAAGCCGGTGGAACATGGGAAAACTCCTTTACACCCCTTCCCTCCCGTAGGGCAAAGAGATATCCCGGTTGGCGTAGCCGTTGAGGTCCTCCCCCCCTCGGGTGCCGGCCAGGTACTCGTAGTAGCCCTGGCTGCCAATCATGCTGCCATTGTCCCCGCAGAGCTTCAGGGGGGGCAGGTACAGGGTGCAGCCGGCCTGCTGGCAGGCGGCCTCCAGATCCCGGCGGATCCGGGAGTTGGCGGCCACGCCCCCCACCACCGCCACCTTGCGGTAGCCCGTCTGCCGGGCGGCGGCCATGGTCCGGGGGACCAGTTCCTCGCTGACGGCAGCGGAGAAGGAGGCCGCCAGGTCCGCCACCGGCAGCGCCTCCCCTTTCTGCTGGGCCTTGTGGATGAGGTTCAGCATGGCGGTTTTCAGGCCGGAGAAGGACATGTCCAGGGGCGCGTCCTCAATGTGGACCCGGGGCAGGGAAAAGGCCCCGTCGTCCCCTCCCTGGGCAGCTCTGTCCAGGGGGCCGCCGCCGGGGTAGCCCAGGCCCATCACCCGGGCGATCTTGTCAAAGCACTCCCCTGCCGCGTCGTCCCGGGTGCCCCCCAGGATGGCCATGTCGGTGTACCCCTTGACATCTACAATCAGAGAAGTCCCCCCGGACACGCACAGGCAGACGAAGGGGGGCTCCAGGTCCGGGTGGGCGATGTAATTGGCGGCAATGTGCCCCCGCACATGGTGGACAGGGATCAGCGGCACCCCCAGGGCATAGGCCACCGCCTTGGCAAAGCTCACCCCCACCAGCACCGCGCCGATGAGGCCGGGGGCATAGGTCACGGCCACGGCGTCAATGTCCCCCCGGGTCACCCCGGCCTGGGCCAGGGCCTGGTCGGCCAGCTGGGAGATCACCTCAATGTGCTTCCGGGAGGCGATCTCCGGCACCACGCCGCCGTAAAGCTTGTGCATCTCCACCGAGGAGGCGATGCAGTCGGCCAGCACGGTGCGGCCGTCCCGCACCAGGGCCACGGCGGTCTCGTCACAGGAGGATTCCACGGCTAAGATCAGCATACTCCATCATCCTTTCTCCCCTCCCCCAGACCGGGGAGGTTGGTCTGGTCCGCCCAGGAGGCCGCCGGGGCGGCAGGGCGGGTGGGGTCCCGAGGGATCTCCACAAACTTCTCATAGGCCCACGGGGCCAGCTGGGACCGGTAGACCCCCCGGTGGGCCTCCATGGCCGCCGCCTCGGTCCCCTTCCCGTTGGGGGAGAGGAGGAAGGTCCGGTAATGCACCCCGAAGAGCAGGCAGTCATAGGACAGGGGACGGAAGCCGTTGCGCTGGTAAAACCCCAGCCGCCGGCGGCGCAGGGCGTCCTCTGGCCCCCCTTCCGGGGCCTCGGACTCCACCAGGATCCCCTCCCAAGCCCGGAACTTCTCCTGGAGCAGGCGGAGGATCTCGCCCCCCAGGCCGCCGTTGCGCCGGGCGGCAGTGACCCCCAGGTAGTCAATGAGCACATAGCCTGCTGCCGGGCTGGTCCACAGCAGGGCATACCCCACCAAGGTCTCCCCCTCCCAGGCGCCCACCGGGCGGTAGGCCCCCCGGCGAAAGAGCTGCTCCATGGCCGGGAAGGGCTTGAGTTCCTCCGCCGGAAAGGCCTCGTGCAGTTCGGTGGCGTGGAGCCAGCGCAGCTGATCCAGGGTCAGGTCACGCAGCTGCATCCTCAGCCCTCCCCCTGGGAAAAGGTGCGGGTGAGGAGAAGGGCGTCCTCCGTGGGGTCGGTGTAGTAGTCCTTCCGGCGACCGGCCTCCTGGAAGCCGTGCTTTTCATACAAGGCCACCGCAGCGGCGTTGGAGGGCCGCACCTCCAAGGTGAGGAAGGCCAGGTGGGCCTGGCCGAAGCGGCAGAACACCTCCAGCAGCCGGTCCCCGATCCCCTGCCGGCGGCACTCCGGGCGGACGGCGACGTTGTCGATGTACCCCTCGTCCAGCACCACGTGAAGGCCGGCGTAGCCCAGCACCTGGCCCGCCGGGCCCTCCGCCACGATGAAGGAGGCAGCGGGGTTATAGAGCTCCTCGGCCAGCATGGCCTCGGTCCAAGGGACGGCGAAGCACAGCTTTTCCAGGGCCGCCACCCCCGCCAGGTGGGAGCGGTCCATGGGAACCAGTTTACAATCCATTGCGATTCTCTCCTTCCTGTCAGCCCTTGGCCTCGGCCCAACTGCGGCCGGCCCCGGCCTCCGCCACCAGGGGGACGGAGAAGTTCCCCGCCCCCTCCATCTCCTGGGTGAGCAGGGCCTTGACCTGGTCTGCCTCCTCCTGGGGGCACTCCACGATGAGTTCGTCGTGGACCTGGAGGATGAGCTGGGCCCGCAGGCCCTCTGCCTTCAGCCGGCGGGCCACCCGGATCATGGCCAGCTTCATTACATCGGCGGCGGTGCCCTGGATGGGCATGTTCAGGGCCACCCGCTCCCCGAAGGCCCGGAGGTTGTAGTTGGTGGACTTGAGCTCCGGCAGCCACCGGCGGCGGCCCATGAGGGTGGCCACGTACCCGTCCTCCTTGGCCTGGGCCTTGACGTGTTCCATGTACTCCCGCACCCCGGAGAAGGTGGCCAGGTACTTGTTCATGTAGTCAGCGGCCTCCTGCCGGCTGACCCCGATGTCCTGGGCCAGGGAGAAGTCGGAGATGCCGTAGACGATGCCGAAGTTCACCGCCTTGGCCCGGCGGCGCAGTTCCCCGGTGACCTCCTCCGGGGGCAGGCCGAAGACCTGGCTGGCGGTCTGGGCGTGAATGTCCTGGCCGGACTGGAAGGCAGCGATCATCTTCTCGTCCCCTGCCATGTGGGCCAGCAGCCGCAGCTCGATTTGGGAGTAGTCCGCGTCCACCAGCACCCAGCCGGGCCGGGCGATGAACATGGTGCGGATCTGGGCCCCCAGCTCGGTGCGCACGGGGATGTTCTGCAGGTTGGGCTCTGTGGAGGACAGCCGCCCCGTGGCGGTGACGGTGTTCTGGAAGCTGGTGTGGATCCGCCCGTCGGGGGCGATGACCTTGGCCAGCCCCTCCACATAGGTGGAGTTGAGTTTGGTCAGCTGCCGGTACTCCAGGATCAAGTCGATGATGGGGTGCTGGGGGCGGAGCTTTTCCAGCACCTCGGCGCTGGTGGAGTACCCCGTCTTGGTCTTTTTCACCGGGGGCAGCCCCAGCCCCTCAAAGAGGACCCGCCCCAGCTGCTGGGTGGAATTGATGTTAAACTTCTCCCCCGCCTGGGCATAGATCTCCCCCTGGAGCACCTCGATGCCGGTCTGCAGGGTCTGGCCGAAGTGGGCCAGGGCCGCCTGGTCCACCAGCACCCCGGCCTGCTCCATCTCCGCCAGCACGGGGCAGAGGGGGCGCTCAATCTCCTCATACACCTGGGTCAGGCCGAACTCTGCCATCTCCTCGGGCAGGCGGCGGTACAGGGGGGGCAGCAGGCAGACGTGGTGGGCCAGGGCCTGCCCGGCCTTTTGGGCGCTCTCCTCACTCTTCCAGGCTTTGGCGCCCAGGTAGTCCTTGGCCGGGGGCAGGGCCACCCCAAAGTACTTGGCCCCCACCTTGTCCAGGTCATAGCTGCCGTCGGTGGGCGAGAGGAGGTAGGCGGCAATGGCCCCGTCAAAGACAAAGCCCTCCGCCGTGAGCCCCCGGTCCAGGGCCCGGCTCATCACGTCCTTACTGTGGTACCCCAGCTTGGGGATGCCAGGGCCCAGCAGGCCCGCCAGGAAGGCCTGGTACCCCGGCAGGGCGGCCTCTTGGAAGAGGGCCACCTGGTCCCCCTTCTCCCCCCAGCACACTGCCAGGGCGGTGAGGTCGGGCAGGGCCAGCACCCCCACCGTCTGCCCCTGCCACTGGTCCAGCAGGGCCTGGGCCTGGGCGTCCTCTCTCACCCACACCACCTCTTGGGGGGTGGGGCAGGGGAGGTTGGACGGGCTGGTTCCCTGGACGTCCAGCCCCATCTGGGCGATGAGTTTTTGGAAGTCCAGCTTCTGGAACAGCTCCAGCAGCAGGGCGGTGTTGGCCGGTTTCCGCAGCGTCTCCTCCGGGGTGAAGTCCAGGGGGGCATCCCGCCGGATGGTGCACAGGTCGTAGGAGAGGAAGGCGCTCTCCCGCCCTTCCGCCAGCCGCTTCTTCATCACCGGCCGGGTCTCCAGGGTCTCCTGGTCCAGGCGGGCGTAGACCTCCGCTAAGGTGCCGTTGTCCCGGAGGAGGGCCAGGGCGGTCTTTTCCCCCACCCCGGGCACCCCGGGGACGTTGTCGGAGGCATCCCCCATGAGGGCCTTCAGGTCCACCATCTGGGCCGGGGCAAAGCCGTACTTCTCCCGGAAGGCAGCCGGGTCCATCTCCTGGGTGGTGGTCTGCCCCATCCGGGTGGTGACCAGCTCCACATAGGTCTGGTCGCTGACCAGCTGGAGGGCGTCCCGGTCCCCGGTGGCCACCCGGCAGTCCCAGCCGGCCTGCTCACACTGGCGGGTGATGGTGCCGATGAGGTCGTCGGCTTCCCACCCGGCCAGCTCATAGCGGGGGATGTTCAGGGCGTCCAGCACCTCTTTGAGCACCGGCATCTGCACCGCCAGGTCCTCGGGCATGCCCTTCCGCTGGGCCTTGTAGCCCTCGTAGGCCAGGTGGCGGAAGGTGGGCTCCCTCCGGTCGAAGGTGACGCAGATCCCGTCGGGCTCCAGCTCCCGCTCCATCCGCCGCAAAATATTCAAAAACCCAAAAATGGCATGGGTGGGGAAGCCCTCCTTGTTGTTCAGGGGGTGCATCCCGAAAAAGGCCCGGTTCACAATGGAGTTTCCGTCGATCACCAGCAGCTTCATTCCATCACATCCTTTGCCGCGGGGCCCTTGCCCCGCCCAGTCCGTATCGCGCAGCGCATACGAAGGTATTGTACCAACTTTTTCTCGGAAAAGCAACGAAAACCCACCCCTGGCAGGGCCCGCCCCCGGGATAAAACGGCAAGGGAGGCAGCCCCTGGCTGGCTCCCGAAAGTTTTCGCAAATACTTGCCATCCCCCAATTTTCTTGCTATAATACCCCTGGAAAACAAAAATGCGGCAGCCTGTGGGTGGTAGCGCACCCACAGGCCTGCGCGGGTGAGGACCCACCTACACAACGGCCATTCGGCCGCACCGCATGGGGTATTATACGATATTTTTGCTTCCCCCGCAAGGGCGGGAGCAAGATTGTTGCTACATATTCTCTTGCGTTTGTGTGCAGAGAACTTTGCTTCTTGCGCTGTGTAGGGCTTCCCTGTACAGCGTTTTTTGTGTTTCCCTGCAGCGCCCATGGGTGGCCGGCCCTTCTGGCCCCCCTTGGCGCGGCTGCGGCGAAAATCAAAAAACCGGTCAGCCCTCCCCGCTGACCGGGCAAGGAGCGTGAGGATCGATGACCACAGCGCAACTCAGCCAATACCTTGAGACCGCCGTCGACCTGGAGAAAGCGGTCTTTCTCCAGGCGCGGCGCCTCGCCCAGTACAAAGAGGAGATTCAGGCCCTGGACCGGGCAGCCCGCCGGCCAGCGCCGGCTCCCCCGGAGGCAGCCCCTGTGGCCCCGGTGCCCAAACCGCCCATGGAGCCTCTGCGGGAGATTTTGGGCAAGACTCTGCTGGGGTTCCTCCTTTCCCTCGCCGCCGTAACCGGAATCAGCGTCCTCACCCTGGGCCCTGCCAGGGGGTGGATGACTGGGGCAATCGGCGGCGTCCTTTTGGGCTGTATTCTTGCCATTGTCGCATATTTCAAAGCCGTCCGGGCCAGTTCCCTCCGGTGGCGCACCTACCACCTTTTGATGGAGAACTACCAGCTCATCCACGGCACCTACGGCCTGCGCCGGGAAAAGTCCCAGGCAGAGCTGGAGGCCCGGCAAAAGGCCTACCCCGACCTTCTGCGCAGGCACCAGGAGCGGGTGACCCAGGCCCTCCAGCGGAAGCAGGCCCTGGAGGCTGTCCTCCCCCAGCTCACCCAGCAGCTGGCCGACAGCAAGGCCGCTCGGGCCGCCCACTATGCCCAAGACGTCCTGTTCCCCAAATACCGGACCTTTGTCCTGGTCTGCTCCCTGTGCGAGCTGGTGCAGTCCGGCCGCTGCGCCACCTTGGAAGGGCCCCAAGGTGCCTACCAGCAGCTGGAGGCCGAGCTCCAGGCGGGGTGGATCCTCACCGACTGGAACCAAATCCTCCGCCAGGGGGACCGTTTGCAGACCCGGCAGTTCCTCCTCTGCACTGCCCTGCAGCAGGCCCCCGCACCCTCCCTGTGAGGCCCTTCCCGGCCTCACAGGTGGGGGGATTTCTTTTTTTAAAATTGCCACTATATGGTGGCAATACACCAGCAGAAACCGACAAAATAGTAGCATTTCCTTGAGGTGTTGCAGTATGTACTTTCCTCGAATTGAAGACCTGCGCATTGACAGTGACAAAAAACAGTATGAGATCGCAGCCTACCTCCATTTGAACCGGGAAGTCTACCGCCGCTACGAGAAAGGGGAACGGGAAATCCCCGTTTGGGCCCTGATCCAGCTGGCACAGTTCTACGGCACCACCACGGATTACATCCTGGGGCTGTCGGACCAACGATGACTCTCCGGTGGGTGACCGCAGGGGTGGTGGGGGCCGCGCTGCTGGGGGTGTACCTGTCCGGGACGGCATGGGTCCTCCCGGTGGGGCTGGCAGCCCTCGCTGCAGGGGTGCTCCTGCGGGTCCTGAAAAAGTTTGCCCCGGCCCGGTGGGTCCTGTTGGGGGCGGGCATTGCCCTGCTCTGGCTCACGGTCTACGGGGCCATGGTCCGGGCCCCGGCCCAGGCCTTGGAGTCCCGCACCGTACCCATCCAGGGGGAGGTCCTCCAGTGGCCGGAGGAGACCCTCTACGGCGCCCGGCTCTACCTGAAAGCCGGAGAGCCCGGCGGGAAACCGGTCAAGGCCCTCTTTTATGGGGAGCGCGACCTCCTCTCCCTACGTCCGGGGGACCGGATCGAAACCGTGGCCGAGTGCTCCCCCGCCAACCGCATCCAGGGGGAGGAGACCTTCTACTACGCCGGCCAGGGCTACTTCCTCCAGATGAAGCCCCGGGACGAGATTACCGTCCTGCCCCCGGAGGGGTTCTCCCTCCGCACCAGCCTCACCCTTCTGGCGGGCACCATTATGGATCAAATTGACCGTCTCTACCCCCAGCAGGAGGCGGGCTTTCTCCGCGCCCTGCTCATGGGGGACAAGTCTGGGCTGGAGGACATCGACCAAAACCACTTCAACCGGGTGGGCCTGGGCCACGTGGTGGTGATCTCCGGGTTCCACGTCAGCGTGCTCATGGGCTTTCTCGCCCTCTTCCTGAACCCCAAGAAGAAGCGGAATGTGGCCGTGATCCTGCTGCTCCTGGTGGCCTTCTGCTGCATGACCGGCAGCGACCCCGGCACGGTGCGGGCCACGGTCCTCTGCGCCCTGGCCATGCTGGCCCCTCTGGTGGGCCGGTCCTACGACTCCATCACCGGGCTGTGCGCCGCCCTGCTCCTGCTGCTGGCCTGGAACCCCTGGGCGGTGGCCAACGCGGGGCTGCAGTTCTCCTTCCTGTCCACCCTGGGCATCCTGGTCTTTGGCCTAAAGTGGTACGGGGCCTGGCGGGCCCGGGTGCCGGAACGGGGGCGGAAATGGGCCGCCCCCTGGTTGGCCTGCGCCGCGGTGAGCCTGTCGGCCATGGTATTCACCGTTCCCCTTTCGGGGCTGTACTTTGGGCAGTTTTCCCTGGTCTCCCCCCTGGCCAACCTCTGCACCGAATGGGCGGTGGTGCTGGCCTTCCTGGGCGGGGCGGTGTCCCTGGTGGCCGGGGCTCTCTTCCCGCCCCTGGGGCAGGCGCTGGCCGCGGTGGTGGCCCTGCCGGTGGACTACTTCTACTGGTTCTCCCGCACGGCCAGCGGCTGGAGCCTGGCGGCCCTGCGGCTGGACATCGGCCTCTATGCCGGGTGGGTGGTCTTTGTCTACGGGGTGCTGATCCTCTGCCTCTGGCGGATCAACCGGTACCCGGACCGGCACCTCCCCGTCGCCCTGCCGGTGGGGGCCTGCGCGGTGACACTGGCGGCGGCAGTCCTCTTCACCGTCTACCAGGCCCAGCGCCATGACCTGACCTTCCGTCTGCTGGATGTGGGCCAGGGGCAGTGCGTGGTGGTGACCTCCGGCTCCGCCCGGGCCATGATCGACTGCGGCGGCACCAAAGACCCGGGGGACACCGCAGCCACCTACGTCCAGTCCCTGGGCCGCAGCCGGCTGGACCTGCTGATCCTCACCCACTACCACAACGACCACGCCGGCGGGGTGCTGGAGCTGCTGGAGCGGGTGAAGGTGGGGGCCATCGTCGCCCCCGACGTGGACCCGGACAGCGACCTGCGGCAGGCCATTGCCGCCCGGGCCGCCCAGCTGGACATCCCCATGCACTATATCACAGAGAACACAGACCTGACCCTGGGGAAGGCGGAGATCACCCTCTACGCCCCGGTCACCGGCGGCGGGGACAGCAACGAGCAGTGCCTGTCCGTCCTCTGCCAGGCCAACGGCTGGGAGGCCCTCCTCACCGGGGACATGCCCCTGGAAACCGAGGAACTCCTGGTGGCCCGGGAGGACCTGCCCCAGGTGGACCTTTTGGTGGCCGGCCACCACGGGTCCAAATACGCCACCAGCGAAACCCTGCTGGCCGCCGTGGACCCAGACGCCGTGGCCATCTCCGTGGGGTACAACAACTACGGCCACCCCACCCCGGAGACCCTGGGCCGGATCCAGGCCCAGGGGGCGGCGGTCTACCGCACAGATTACGAGGGGCACATCATCTTCACAGCCCCAGAGGGGGAGGAATCATAAACCCTATGGCCAAACGCAACGACAAGGCCGCCGGACAGGCGGCATACCGAAAACTGAAACAGGATCTCCGCCAGGGAACGGTGGGCTCCCTCTACCTCTTCCACGGGGAGGAGGCCTACCTCCGGGACCACTATCTGGACCAGATGAAGGCCAAGCTCATCCCCCCGGGGATGGAGAGCTTCAACTACCACCGCCTGGCGGGGAAAACCCTCACCGCCCAGCGCCTGGCAGAGACGGTGGACGCCCTGCCCATGATGAGTCCCCGCACCCTCATCGTGGTCCAGGACTACGACCTCTTCAAGGCCCCGGAGGGGGAGCGGAAAGCCATCACCCAACTCTTGGAGGACCTGCCGGAATACTGCTGCCTGGTCTTTGTCTATGACACCCTGGCCTATAAGCGGGATGCCCGCATGAAGAAGCTGGCCGGGGTCCTCCAAGACAAAGGGCAGGAGGTCCCCTTCCTCCGCCAGGAGACGGGGGACCTGGTGGACTGGATCGGCCGCCGCTTCCGGGCCCTGGGGCACGACATTGACACGGCGGACGCCCAGTACCTCATCTTCCTGTGCGGGGACCTGATGCACGGCCTGATTGGGGAGATTGAAAAGATCGGCGCCTATGCCCAAGGCCGCCGGGTTACCCGGCAGGACATTGACGCCGTGGCCATCCCCGTCATCGACGCGGTGGTCTTTCAGATGACCGACGCCCTCTCCCGCCGGCAGACGGACAAGGCCTTTTCCGTCCTCACCGACCTGCTCCGCCTGCAGCAGGCCCCCATTATGATCCTGGCCGTGCTGGGAAAGCACTTCCGCCAGCTCTACACCGCCCGGGTGGCCCTGGAAAGCGGCAAGGGCAGCCGGTGGGTCATGGAGCTGTGGGGGATGCGCTCCCCCTACCCCGCCGACAAACTCCTGGAGGGGGCCCGCCACCACGACCTGGCCTGGTGCAAAACCGCCATGCGCCGGTGCGCAGAGACCGACCTGGCCATGAAGTCCGTGGCCGGCGCCGATGGGAAGGACCTTTTGGTCTCCCTGCTGCTGGAACTGTCCGCAGGAGGTGCCCCATGCTGAAGATTCGAGAGGCCATTGTGGTGGAGGGGCGGTACGACAAGAACACCCTCTCCCAGGTGGTGGACACGGTGATCCTGGAAACCGCCGGCTTTGGCATCTTTCGGGATGAGGAGACCTTGGCCCTCCTGCGCCGGATCGGGGCCAAGCGGGGGCTGATCCTCCTCACCGACAGCGACGGGGCGGGCTTTCTCATCCGCAACTATCTCAAGGGGGCCCTGCCCCAGGACCAGGTCAAGCACGCCTACATCCCCGACCGCTATGGCAAGGAGCGGCGCAAGCGCCGCCCCGGCAAGGAGGGGAAACTGGGGGTGGAGGGGATGCCCCCTGCCGTTCTGGAGGCCGCCCTCCGCCAGGCCGGCGCCACCGTCCTGGGGGAGGACAGTGCGCCCCCCCAAGCGCCCCCCCTCACCAAGGCCGACCTCTACGCCTGCGGCCTGTCCGGCGGGGAGGGCAGCCGGGAAAAGCGGCAGAAGCTGCTGCGGAAACTGGACCTGCCATCCCACCTCTCCCCCAACGCCATGCTCCCCATTCTCTCCGCCCTGTACGACCGGAATGCCCTGCTGGAGGAGATGCGGAACCTGTGATTCCGGCACTGTGATACAGGTCACCAGGAATGCCAAAAAAACCACAAAATATATGGGGGAATGGGGTTTACAAGGCCCTAGATGGGGTGTAGAATAAGGGCATCTGAGGGACAGGCTCCCTCATCCCCATGTTTTCTATCACGCTCCCTTCCAGGAGTCAATCAATCAGGAGGTAGTTTCGATATGAGCAAGTATGTTTGCAGCGTTTGCGGTTATGTCCATGAAGGCGACCAGCCCCCGAAGGAATGTCCCCAGTGCAAGGCCCCCGGCAGCAAGTTCGTGGAGCAGGGCCCCGAGATGAGCTGGGCCGCTGAGCACGTGGTGGGCGTGGCCCAGGGTGCTCCCGAGGACATCATGGAGGATCTGCGCGCCAACTTCAACGGCGAGTGCACCGAGGTCGGCATGTACCTGGCCATGGCCCGTGTGGCAGAGCGCGAGGGCTACCCCGAGATCGCTGAGGCTTACAAGCGCTATGCCTACGAGGAAGCAGACCACGCATCCCGCTTTGCAGAGCTGCTGGGCGAGGTCGTGACCGACAGCACCAAGAAGAACCTGATGATGCGTGCTGAGGCCGAGTGCGGTGCCTGTGCCGGTAAGATGGATCTGGCAAAGAAGGCTAAGGCGCTGAATCTGGACGCTATCCACGATACCGTCCATGAGATGGCAAAGGATGAGGCCCGTCACGGCCGTGGCTTCGAGGGCCTGCTGAAGCGCTACTTCAACACCGAAGTCTGATAAGGGTTCCCCGGTTATCTATTCTGCCCGCTGTAAGGACATTCCGCCTTGCAGCGGGCTTTTTGCGTTCTAATTGCGGCAACGGCTTTTGGGAAAAAACGGAGCACTGGAGCGTCCGCAGACGCTCCGGGGCTCTAAAATAAAAAA
>OLPO01002194.1_pt1 | contig 12453 bp, 3 predicted proteins | sample 1672831 | NCBI WGS metagenome assembly OLPO01 (sample SAMEA3136728, study PRJEB25190) | human gut metagenome
AGCAGCGGTCTCCAAAACCGCGTGCCGAGGGTTCAAGTCCTTCTGCCCCTGCCAATCTGGCGCGGTAGTTCAGTTGGTTAGAACGCCGGCCTGTCACGCCGGAGGTCGAGGGTTCAAGTCCCTTCCGCGTCGCCACTTTTTTGATTTGCCGCATGGCAGGTCACCCGCGGGTGGGGCAAGCTTCTCCGCTTCCCCAATCCCATTTGCTGCTGTAGCTCAGTCGGTAGAGCGCATCCTTGGTAAGGATGAGGTCGGCGGTTCAAATCCGCCCAGCAGCTCCACGAAAAGCCTTGAGCCTTAACGGGTTCAAGGCTTTTTTGTTTTTTCAGGCAGTTCTTTTGTTAGTAACCCGTCTGTAACGTTATTCCCTTTGACGTCTTTTTCGCCGCCATGAAAAACCGCCTGCATTTCTGCAGGCGGTTTTCCAATGCGTATGGGAATGTTAAGCACCAGATAGGGAAGAGGGCGAAACCCGACAAAACGCTTTACCTAAATTTCACGGGAAATGGGTGGTTTCCGGCGGTGGTCTTCTGCTATCCTGGAAAAAAGGGAGCGGCTGTCAAGCGCTTCCAGGAAAGGAGATCTGCCCCTATGTGGAACCCCCGTCAGAACGTGAAAGACGCTCCCCGACAGACCGGCCAGGTTGCCCTGGGCGGCCGGCATTGGCTGCCCCGCCTCCTGTTCTGTGGGGTGGTGCTGGCGGTGCTGGTGGGGCTGGGGGTGTGGCTCAACCAGCCCCAGGAAGGGGAGGCCACCGCGGCCAGCCAGCTGGTCTTTACCCCGGCCCGGGTGACTGCGGTGCTCAGCGACAACGCCGCCCCCGACGAGGAAAACGGGGAGGGACGACGGGTTGGCACCCAAGAGCTGGAGATCCAGTTGCTCTCTGGCCCCCATAAGGACGAGATCCTGCCCCTGACCAACCACATGAGCGCCCTGTTCAATGTGGATGTGGAGGAGGGGGACCGGGTGATTGTCCGCCTGATCACCCAGGAGGATGGCACTTACTATGCCGCGATGTTCAACTACGACCGCGGCCTGGTGATGGGCATTACCCTCTTGGTTTTTTGTGCTGTTTTGGCCCTGCTGGGGGGCCGGAAGGGGATCCGTGCTCTGCTGGGGCTGGTGTTTACCCTGGCCTGCGTGTGGTTTTTGCTGATCCCTGGCCTCATCCGGGGGCTGCCGGGGATCCCCTTCACCGTGGCCATCGCGGGGGTGACGGCTGCGGCCTGCCTTCTGCTGCTGGACGGGTTCACCCGGAAGAGCTTCTGCGCCATCCTGGGCTGCATAGGCGGCGTGGCGGCGGCGGGGATCTTTGCCGCCCTGGTGGGGGTGGCCACCCCACTCAACGGCTTTAACATGAGCGAGGCGGAGAACCTGCTCCTCTATGGGGCGGAGCAAGGCCTGCACGTCAGCGGCCTGTTGGTGTGCGGGGTGCTGGTGGCAGCCTTGGGGGCGGTGATGGATGTGTCCATGTCCATCGCCTCGGCCCTGTGGGAGCTGCGGGTCAACAACCCGGACCTGCCGGCCCGGGACCTCTTCCGCTCCGGGATGAACATCGGGAAGGATGCCATGGGCACCATGGCCAACACCCTGATCCTGGCCTTTGCCGGCTCTTCCCTGAACACCCTGCTGCTGGTCCGGGTGTATGACATTCCCTTTGCCCAGCTGGTCAACACGGATTTCATCTGCGTGGAGATCCTCCAGAGTGTGGCCGGGTCCATGGGCATCCTTTTGACAGTTCCCCTGGTGACCGCCGTGAGCGCCAAGCTCATGACGGCGGACCGGGTTCAGCATAGTACGAAAACACCCCAGAGAATTTGAAAAGACGAAAGGAAGGAATGTGTATGCACGCGAACCGACATACCCGGGGCCAGCGGTGGCTGGCGTGGGTCATGGCCGTGGTGCTGTGCCTGGGATTGCTCCCAGGGGCGGCGTTGGCGGCGGAGGAGACAACCTACGAGCAGGTCACTTCTGCCGATCAGTTCACCAGCGGCGAGTACTACATGGTGACCGATACCGGATACGCGCCAGGTGTGCTGGATGACACCTGGGTTTCGGCGGTTGAGGTGACAGATGGCAACGTTCCGAATGCCATCTGGACTCTGACGGTTACCGGAAATGAAGTGAAACTTCAAGATCAAAACGGTAAGTATATCGCCCCCAAAGGCGGCAATAACAACGGAATTCAAGAAGGCGAATACAGCTGGAAATGGTCTTTTGAGGGTGGCAAATTTGTCTTTGCCGGCCAAGGTGAGGACACTGTTGTGTTGGCCAGCAACAAAAACTCAGGAAACAAATTCCGCGCCTATAAAACAACTACAGTTGAAGGAAAGCCCAATGGCTATCCATCGGAGTTTACGCTTTATAAAGTGATAAACGGTTCTCAGCCCGGCGAGGGCGGGGACACCACCGTCGCCGCCCCCCAGGCCGATCCCCAGGCGGGGGCTGTGGCCTCCGGTACGGAGATTACCCTGACCTGCGCCACTGCTGACGCGCAGATCTACTATACCCTGGACGGCAGCAAGCCTACCACGGAAAGCATGCAGTACAGCGACAGCAATAAGCCAAAAATTGAAGGCACTGTCGGAACAGAAATTACTCTGAAAGCCATCGCTGTGCTGGGCGAGAACCAGAGTGCGGTGCAGACCCTCACCTACACCATCAAGGAAGTGGAGTACGTCTACCAGCAGATCACAGAACTGGATGAGCTGTTGGCCGGCGGCAACTTTGTCTTCGCGGTGGAGATCGCTGAGGGTAAATACCGGGCGATAGGATCCGAGTTCAATTATCAGGACTACCTTGAGGATGTGGAGGCCACTGTAGAAGACGGTGTCCTGACTTTCGGTGAAGACATGCAGATCTTTACCGTCTCGGCCATTAACGGCCAGGACAACAAGGTGAGCCTTTCCTCAGAGGGCAAATACCTGTACAGCGGTCAGTATCAGCCAACTCTCAGCTGGTCAACAACACAGTATGGCTGGCTCGCCAGCGCCAGTGAGTCTGAGAACGGCACGTTCCGTCTGAGCTCCCCTAGCAATGCAAACCGCTATCTGTCTTGGCGAGGAGATCCTTATGAGAAATTTGGCGCCAATGTATTATCCTCTAGCAATGTGGATACATACATAGGCGACCTGCTGGTCTTCCGTCAGGAGGAAAAGACCGAGACCAACGCCCCCATTGCCGACGGCGATCAGGTGGTGATCTATGCGCCGGCCTACCATAAGGCGCTGTCCAGTGAAAAGACAGGAAACTATAATGTGGGTACAGATGTGACTGTGGGTAGCGATGGAACCCTCAGCGGGTACACCGAGGAAAACGTCTGGACTGTGATAGCTAATGATGATGGCACCTTCAGTTTCCAGCAAGACGGGCAGAACATTGGAATCAATGACGGTTATAGCAGTATGGGTCTGGGCGTTGAAGATGACGATTGGAAGCTTATCGACCTGGGCAACGGCCTGTATAATATCCAAAACACTGTCCGAGGCAACTACATGGAGTGGTACGCCCAGTACAGCAACTGGAGCACCTACAACTCCAGCAGCGCCGCCACCGATGATCAGTTCCAACTGTCTTTCTACAAGGTGACCGGAGAGACACCGGAACCCGAGCCGGAGGCCCCCATTGAAAGTGGTGACACCGTGGTCATCTATGCCCCCTCCAATCACATGGCCCTGTCTGCCACGGTGAAAAACAGCTACTACCCCATCGGCGTGGAGGTTGCTGTGGAGGGAGACACCCTCACCGGTTACGGTGCCACCGAAGTTTGGACAGTCGGCGGCGAGGATGGTGCATGGACCTTTACCTCCAACAGCGGAAAGACCCTCAGCATGGCGGGCAGCTACTCCAGCGTGTACCCCGGCGCGGGGGACAACGAGACCTGGGTTCTGGAAGCGGGTGATACGGAGGGCCAGTACTATGTGAAGAACGCAGGCAGGGGTAACTACCTGTTCTGGGACGATGAGTACGACGACTGGACCACCCGCGACAACGAGAAGACCGCCGTCACCTTCGCTGTAGTCGAGCCCCCCGAAGACGAACCCGACGTAACCGGCCTGGAAGTCCGCGCCACCCCTGCCAGCGGTGCATCCGTGGAAGCGGGCGACACCATCGAGCTCACTGCCGCTGATGGGGCAACCATCTACTACACCACTGACGGCAGCGAACCCACCAAGGAGAGCCTCGAGTATACCGGCCCGCTGACTCTGGGCCAGGGGCAGGTCCCTGCCCCCACCAGCGGCTCGCCGCTGGTCATTAAGGCCCTCGCTGTCCTGCCTGCCAGTGAGGGAACCAAGGAGCAGATCGGCGAAGTGTGTACCTTCACCTATCAGGCCCCGGTGACCCTGGACGGCTACCAGCTCTACTTCGGCCAGCTCCACGCCCACACCAACATCTCCGACGGGGCGGGCAGCGTGACAGAAGCTTTCCAGCATGCCTCCCAGGTGGACAACCTGGACTTCCTGGCGGTCACCGACCACTCCAACTCCTTCGACAATGAGAGTGATTCCCGCGTGGATCTGGGGGCTGACCTGACCAATGTCAGCGACGAATGGAAGCAGGGGCACGAGGCCGCCGCTGCCGTGACGGGCAAAGACTTTGTAGGCCTCTACGGCTTCGAGATGACCTGGTCTGACGGTTTCGGCCACATCAACACCTTCAACACCCCCGGCTTTGAGAGCCGCAGCAACAGCGAGTTCGGCAACAAGTCCGGCGCTACCGAAGGGTATCAGAACTACTACGACAAGCTGGTGGAGGTGGGGAGCTCCCTCTCCCAGTTCAACCACCCCGGCACCACCTTCGGCGACTTCCAGGACTTCGCCTTCTACGATCCCCAGGTGGACCAGCGCATCACCCTCATTGAGGTGGGCAACGGAGAAGGGGCCATCGGCTCCTCCGGCTACTTCCCCAGCTATGAGTACTACACCCGGGCCCTGGACAAGGGCTGGCACGTGGCCCCCACCAACAACCAGGACAACCACAAAGGCAACTGGGGCGACTCCAACACCGCCCGCTCCGTAGTCCTGGCCTCGGACCTCACCGAGGAGGGGATCTACGACGCCATCCGCAACTACCGGGTGTATGCCACCGAGGACAACGACCTGTCCATCCGCTACGCCCTCAACGGCAACGCCATGGGCTCCATCCTGAGCAAGCAGGAGAACGGAGTGACCCTCACCGCCCAGATCAGCGACCCCACCGACACCGCCGACATGAAGGTGGAGGTCATCGTCAACGGCGGCCTGGTCATCGGCACCCAGACCCTTTCCGGCGGCAGCGGCACCGTGACCTTCCACTTTGACAGCAACGAGTATTCCTACTACTATCTGCGCATCACCCAGGCCGACCAGAACATCGCCGTCACCGCCCCGGTGTGGACCGGCGAGAGCGTCAACGCCGGCATTGCTGCCACCGAGTGCGACACCGCTTTGGTGGTGAAGGGCGAGGCAGTCACCCTCTCCAGCGAGCTGTACAACAACGCCGGCAGCGACATGACCGTCCAGAGCGTCAAGTTCTCTGTGGATGGTGAGACCGTCTACACCGCCGACATCAGCACCATTGGCACCAACGGCATCATCCCCTCCGGCGGTACTGCCACCGTCAGTTTCCCCCATGCCTTTGCCAGCGCGGGCAAGACCACGGTGGACGTAGCCATGACGGCCACCATTGGGGGGACGGAGCACACCTTTACCAGCGTGCTCCAGCTCACCGTCACCGACGAGAGCCTGGTCACCCGGGTGTTGGTGGACGGCACTCACTGGAACGACTATGTCACCGGCTACTACGCTGACCGCATGGGGAATTTTGCTCAGCTTGCAGCAGACATGAATGCCCAGGTGACCATTAAGCAGCCAGGGGAAACCATTACCGCCGATGATCTGGAGAATGTTTCTCTGCTGGTGGTCTCTGCGCCATTAAAGAGAACGGGCAGCTCCAACACCGCGGACGGAGCTGAGCCTAGCACGTTCAGTAGTGATTTTATTACCATGGTTGCCGACTATGCGAAGAATGGAGGCACCGTGATCCTCTGTGGCCTGGCGGATTATCAGGACAGCTTCAGCGGTGCACCCTACTGTTCCACCGAGCAGATCAACCCCATCCTGGAAGCCATGGGTTCCACCCTGCGTCTGAATGACGACGAGGTGCTGGATGATGACACCAGTTACAACGGCGGTGCAACCCAAACTTACCGGGTGTACATGGACGATTTCAACGTGGAGGCGTTCCCGGAACTGTTTGAGGGGATCCAGGAGGGACAGCGCTACAGCGCTTACTCTGGCTGCTCCGTGAGCTTGGGCGAGAATGGCGTGGCGCTGGTACGCGGATCTGCCAACTGCTACTCCATCAACTCCAATGAGCGCCCCGAGGGTGCCAAGGGGCAGTGGGACAGCGGAAAACCAGAAGGAAGCACGGCAAGCGGTTCCTACGATGCGGAGACTGCTGTGGTTCAAAAAGGTGATGTAGTTACCCTGGCTACCGAGACCGTGGGCGAAGGCCGGGTATACGTGGCGGGTACAGTGTTCCTGTCCAACTTTGAGATCTCCGACAGCGCTAGCGTAGACTACGGCGATGCCAGTTATGCCAACAAGACCATCCTGGAGAACCTCCTCTCCGGCCTGCTGGTGGAGCAGGCGGTCAGCACCATCGCCCAGGCCCGCGCCAACACCACCGTGGGCACCGTGTTCACCGTGGAGGGCACCGTCACCGCCGGCAACGTGGAGCCCAACGCCTTCTACGACACCATCTACATCCAGGATGCCACCGGCGGCATCAACATCTATCCCGTGGCCACCACCGACGGCACCTTCCAGGTGGGCCAGCGGGTGCGGGTCACCGGCTCCTGGGACCAGTACCAGGGGGACACGGAGCTGCGGTGCATCCGTATCGAACGCATTGATGCCGCAGTCAACCCCATCCAGCCTGCGGAACTGACCATAGACCAGGCCGGCGACTATGCCGCCAACGGCGGCTTGCTGGCCAAGGTAAGCGGCACCGTACAGTCGGTTATCAAGGAGGGGGAGGCCATCAGCGCGGTTACCCTCACCGACGGCACAAATGACTTCCGCCTGCTGTTCAACAACTACATCGGCTACTCCGACGAGAGTTCCCCCGACATCACCACCTTTGTGGAGGAGGGGGCGGAGATCTCCGCCGTGGGCGTCATCTACATGGACCCCGAGGGCGTGTGCCTGCGGGTGCGGGACCTGTCTGAGGTGGAACGGGTGGAGGACGAGCCCAGCGAGCCCGAGAATCCTGATGTGCCCGAGGACCCCGACGTGCCGGTGAACCCCAACCCCAGTTACGCCATCACCGTGGAACAGCCGGACCACGGCACCGTCACCGTCACCCCGAACCGAGCCACCCAGGGCACCACAGTGACCATCACCGCCACCCCCGACCAGGGGTACCAGGTGAACGCCGTCACCGTCACCGACCGCTTCGGCGACGCCGTGCGGGTGACCGAGAATTCTGACGGCACCTACACCTTCACCATGCCCAACGGCCAGGTGACCATCACCGCCACCTTCGTGGAGACCGAGGCACCCGTGGGCGAGCCCTTCCTCGACGTCAACGAAAGCGACTGGTTCTATGACGCGGTGGTCTATGCCTATCAGAACGAACTCATGGACGGCGTGGGCGGCAACCGCTTCGCCCCCAACAGCGCCACCACCCGGGCCCAGCTGGTGACCATCCTCTACCGGATGGAGGGGCAGCCCGCCGTCTCCGGCGACCTGCCCTTCACCGATGTGGAGGCCGGCACCTGGTACACCAACGCCGTGGGCTGGGCGGCCCAGAACGGCATTGTGAATGGCGTCGGCGACGAGACCTTTGCCCCCGGCAATGACCTCACCCGGGAGCAGCTGGTGACCATTCTCTACCGTTATGCCGAGAGCAAGGGCTACGACGTCAGCGCCTCCGCCGACCTCGCCGGCTATCCCGACGGGGAGGAGATCCAGGCCTATGCCCGGGAGGCCATGGCTTGGGCCGTGGCGGAGAACATCATCCAGGGCATGGAGGACGACACCTTGAAGCCCGCAGGCAACGCCTCCCGGGCCCAGATTGCCACCATTCTTATGCGCTTCTGCGAGGGGGTGGCCGGGTAAAGGAGACCGCGCACACCCAGCGCCGGAACCACCAAACCCGTTTTAACGAAAAGGGACTGCCACAGGATGCATCCTGTGGCAGTCCTTTTTTGCGTGGGTGGAATGGTTTGCGGCTGAGCAGATTCCGCCTTGGTCTGCATTTGCCTGTGGGGTTTGCGGAAAGATCATGGTACCATACCTCTGTCCTGCGTCAGCGGGAAACGGGAGAGAGATCATCCAATCAAGGAGGACGCACCATGTACCAGCGCACGATCACAAAGGCCACGCTCACCGCCTTTCACCGGCACCTGCAGGAGGCGGAGCGCCGCCCTGCCACCATCGCCAAATACCTCCGGGAGGTGCAGGACTTTGCCCGGCACCTGGAACCGGGGCAGCCGGTGGAGAAGGAAACCGTCCTGGCCTGGAAGGCCGCCCTGGCCCGGCGCTACGCCGCCGGCACGGTCAACGGCAAGCTGGCGGCCCTGAACACCTTTTTCACCTTCCTGGGCTGGGGGGAGTGCCGGGTGAAACCCCTCCGCCGCCAGCGGGAACTCTTCCGGGACCCGGGGCGGGAACTGCACAAGGGGGACTACCTGCGCCTGCTGGCCGCGGCGAAGGGGGCGGGCAACTGGCGGCTCTACTACCTCATGGAGACCCTGGCCTCCACGGGGATCCGGGTGTCGGAGCTGAAGTTTGTCACCGTTCAGGCCCTGCACGCGGGACGGGCCTGGGTGGAAGGGAAGGGGAAGGGCCGCCTGGTCCTCCTCACCCCCAAGCTGTGCCGGGTGCTGGCCAAGTACTGCCGGCAGCGGGGGATTGCTGCGGGGCCGGTGTTCGTCACCCGGACGGGGCGGCCCATGGACCGGTCCAACATCTGGAAGGAGTTACACCATCTCTGTGAAGCGGCAGGGGTGGAGGCCAAGCGGGTCTTCCCCCACAACTTCCGGCACCTCTTCGCCCAGGCTTTCTATGCCTTGGAAAAGGATATTGCAAAGCTGGCGGACCTCTTGGGCCACGCCAGCGTGGAGACGACACGGATTTATATCATGGAGAGCGGCGCGGAGCACCGGCGCCAGGTGGAACGGCTGGGATTGGTGGTTTAGCAACAGAATTTTTGTTTTGTGGTAACGGACACCCTGACAAAGCAGAGAACCCTACAGATTCCGTTGAATAGGAATCTATATTTACACATAATTTTAACACAAAGGTTCTAAAGGAATCAAGAGTTTTTCCAATAAATGCACAAAAAATCGACCGAAAAAAGGAAATTTTTTTCGGTTCTATTTTTCATACACTATTTTACGCGGAAAGGAGAACCATGGAAGTAATATGGGGACAAAATTAAGATGTCCCTGCTGGTTTTGTACCCTCTATTACCACAAAACAAAAATTTCGTGGTAACTACTCTTTGTCAAGCGCAGGAGAGGAAAATATTAGGAGGAAAGAACCATGAAAAAACGATGTTTCTCGATTTTGATGGCGCTCTGCATGGTGCTGACGCTAGCGGTGCCGGCGGTGGCGGTAGAGGACACCGTGGACACACTTCCAGCCGAAACACCTGTCACGCAGGAGACGAAGGGGCAGGAACCCCCTGAACCCTCAGAAACAACCGAAACAGCTCCTTCCACGCTTCCTGCAGACGTCGACGAAGGAGATGCAGGGGACCCCTCTAGCGACGAGGAGGAGCCTGTGCTGCCGGAGGAGGACACTCCGGCGGGGGTCGCTCAGATTGGGGAGCAGACATACGGCACGCTGGATAAGGCGGTGGAAGCAGCAGTAGAGGGAGCAACCATCGTTTTATTACAGGACTGCGAATTAACGAAGGGCTTTAATAAAACGCTGACCTTTACTGGGAACGGAAAGATTACCATTAATAAGCAACTTACTAGTAATGGGGAAGCCTGGATGTGCTTTGGCCTGTATGATCCTTCCCGAGTGTTAACATTTGATGGCGCTGGGGTAGAGGTGGAGTGGAATTCTGATGGGACGACACCTTGGTTGATGCTATCTCTGTCTGGTACTCTTAATGTGACTAACGGTGCGAGTTTAACTTTTCAATTTGACAGCAAGACGACGGGTGCCAGAAATGCCATTTATATGAATGAAGGCTCTCAGATCAACGTGACTAATGGTGCGACTTTAAAGATTCTTGGCGTTGGTACTGAGGGAAATGCTGGTCAAGGAATCCAGTTGAATAAGGCAGGAACTGCTTGTGTAAATGTCACTGGTAACAGTACATTTTTAATCGACGGAACAAACCGTGGTTATGTGAATAGCCCTACCATTTGTGTTGGGGACTCTACTTTTACAGTGCAGAATTGTACTAGTAACGCTTCCAATGGTGGTCAATTTACAGCAATCAATTCTTCAATTACTTATCAAAATAACCAGGGGCACGGTTTATCTGCCGGAGATGTGACCATTCAAAATTCTACCTTGAACTGCAATAAAAATGCTTACTACGGGATTACCTATTCTGGTAACATGACCATGGATGCGACATCTGCAATTAACGCAAATGAAAACGGTCATGGTTATACGGGTGGTGGCCTTCGTGCTTATGGTACATCGACTGTTGCGGCTGGTGCGGAGATTAATATCCTGAATAACAAACGTAATGGTATGGAGAACTATGGCACGTTCACTATGGAGGATGGAGTCAAGTTTACTGCCACGGGAAACCATGAACCATCTACCAATGGAGGCGGCATTTATAACGGCGGAACTCTGACTCTGCCTGCGAATGCTATAGTAATGAATAATTACGCGAAACAAACTGGGGGTGGTATCTGCAATGCAGGTACTGCAACGATTCCCGGCAGCGTGAAACTTTACAATAATCATGCTGGTAATGCTGGCGATGATATCTATAACCGTGAAACCGCAACAATTACCTTCGGACCCGTCGGAACAGACTGGTACCTTGACGGCGACCCCGACTGCTACCACGGCATCGATGGATGGTATGACGACAGCAGCGATACGCGTTGGGAGGCACATGCGGATTCTGAAGAGGAGAATCATATCGAAAAGTTTGAGGGCACTGCAGACAGGGAGGGCCGTTTCACCATAACGGGCCTGAAGGCTCTCAAAGCCGCGCATGGCACTCTGGATGACGGAGAAACCACCATTTTCATCCAACCTGCCAACATTGCCATCTACACTGGCGGTGAGGGGTACGAGAGTGTGGTGGAAGGCACACGTGAAGAGTTAGATGGCCAGCAGAGTCAAGGCTTGCCAGAACCTGGCTATTACATTAGACTGCCTGACTGGGTGAATGCACTGATTAAGAACAATGACAATACGACATCGTTGGATGAGAATGGCGCTGCGGATTTGTCAGACATCTTGTCCTTCTCCTATAATTTTAATGGCGAGAAGAGAATATGGACCTTAAAGCGATATGACAATGATGGTAAAAGTACAGCCTACGGTCAATATGTGTATCGTTTGATTCCGGGAGCGGGACAGTATAATGTGAGACTTCAATTTTCGGATGGAGAAGAAACGATCCTTAGTGATGTGTTTACACCGGCATTGGATCAACTTTATAAAGAATATACCATGACAATTTATGCCGGTGCTTTGGAACAGCAGGAAGTACAGGCGACGATTACTCCTGACGAGGTTACGGATCCTTTTGATGTTGAGGTTGTCCCCGGAACGCTGACAATCCGAGGCGTTACAGAGGATGTGGAAACACCGCTACTCAATGGGGGTCCCAGTGACAACGGGTTTGCGGCTAAAGTGCCTCAGAATACCCAGTATTTTATCAATGGCAGCCAGATTGGGATCAATGACGCGAGTGGGATAGCCCTTCTCGTAGATGAACTGGTGGAAGGGGATTCTCCTATAATTACAAACGCCGTATATCATGCATTGAATGAAAAAACACTGGATACTTTGTTGGAAGAAAAGGGGGTCGTTCTATCGAACCCCAGGTATGATTATGCATACATGAATCTCGTGGATACCAACAACGGAAATGTGTATGTCCAGGCAGACCAACCGGTTACGGTGACCTGGCCGTATCCGGCAGGAACGGATGCTGGAGATACGTTCTACCTCGTTCACTTCCAAGATATGAATCGTGGAGAAAACCTGACGTCTGGAGCAATCGCCAATTCTGATGTTGAGGTGCTGGAGGTGAACACAACAGAGGCAGGCCTTACATTTTCTGTGGACGGCTTCTCCCCCTTCGTCCTTGTGTGGGAGACCACCCACTATCCCCCTGTAGACCCCGACCCTGACCCCGATCCCACCCCCGACCCGGATCCAGAGGACCCCGACAAGCCCGAGCTGAACACCGAGGACCACTATGCCTACATCGTGGGCTATCCCGACGGCAACGTGAAACCCGAGGGGAACATCA